>JAEEGG010026685.1_pt1 | contig 11010 bp, 11 predicted proteins | sample 9134161 | NCBI WGS metagenome assembly JAEEGG01 (sample SAMN16246543, study PRJNA631951) | gut metagenome | biome: gut microbiome; feature: rumen; material: CR-attached | host: Bos | place: Iran: Karaj | collected 2018-10
GGTCGTTCCTTCGTCTCTGACGGCCGCAGTTACGATACAGCCATCAAGCGATTCATCCTTTGCCTCCTCGGAGATCCTGCCGCAGGTACCGATCCTGATCAGCGTCCTGGCTCCGCACTTGATCAGTTCTTCAACGGCGATCGCTGTGCTTCCTCCGCCCATACCGGTCGAAGTTACCGAGACTCTGATATCGCCCAGGTGTCCGGTAAAGGTCTTGTGTTCGCGATGATGAGCGATCATGATCGGATCTTCAAGAAACGAAGCGATCAGATCAGTACGAAAAGGGTCACCGGGAAGAATGACATATTCCCCGATGTCCCCTTTTTTGCAATGGATATGATACATCAATTCATAATTCTTATCGAAAAATGCCATGATTATCTCTTAGACTTGTCGTATGGCTCGCCACAGACGGCCGGAGCATTGTGCTTGTCAGGCGTCAGGGCAACGACGATCAGGGTGATCGCATAAGGCAGGATCGAATAGAAGACCGGCGGAATCGGCAGATTCTGCAGGATCGGCAGGACGGAATAGGTCGAAGAAATGACCGAGATCGCGCCAAACAGCAGAGCCCCCAGCATGATTCCGCTTGGTTTCCACTGGCCCAAAGAAACGATCGACAGCGCCAGGAAGCCGTAGCCATAGACGGAACCCATGAACACATAAGTCGTATTCAGAATGTAAGTGAAACCGGCCAGACCGCCCATCGCACCGGCGATCGTCATTGCGGCATATCTCATCGCATAGACGGAGATACCGACAGAGTCGGAAGCCTGCGGATTTTCGCCGGTCGATCTCAGCTGCAGACCGAATTTGGTCTTGTATAAGATGAACCACAGGATCAGAACGAAGGTGATGCCGATATAGGTCGTCGCATATGTTCCCTGGAAGAAGATCGGTCCGATGATCGGAATATCGCCAAGGATCGGAACTTTCGAAATCAGGAACTTGCTGGCAGAATATGTAAAGTTGTCTGTACCGAAGATCGATTTCGAAATCAGCATCGTCAAAGCAGGAACGAAAGTGTTGATCGCAGTCGAAGAAATGTTCTGTTCCGCTTTCAGATGGATCGCGGCAAAACCGTGCATCAAGCCTGTGATCGTTCCGGCGATCATCGCCACGACGATCGACAGGAACAGCAGCGGCCAGACGGGCATCGTTTCCGCAAACAGACGGATCATCAGGACGCCGAAGAATGCGCCGGAGATCATGATACCTTCAACGCACATGCACAAGACGCCGGAACGTTCTGCAAACAGGTCGGCAATTCCGCCAATCAGCAGAGGCATGAAGACCAGCAGAATACCGCCGCCAATCAAATGTATCCAAGCATTCATTATCTGAGATCTCCTTTCTGTTCACGCCCGATGTAATCGAGTTTCTTCTTTCTTAAATATTCATGTACCAGCATCGACAATGCGGAACAGTAAACAACGACAGAGGAAATGACTTTAACGATTTCCGGAGCGAAACCGACAGCCTGCATGTATGAACCCGACTGGGTCAGATACGCCAGGAAGAAGCCCGAGAACAGGCAAGCGATCGGATTGTTGTTCGCCAGCATCGTAACCGCGATTCCGGTGAAACCTTCCGACAGCTGGGTATTGGAACCGATCAGATATTTGCCGGCCCAACCCAGGTACATGAAACCGCCGCCCAGGCCGATCAAAGCGCCGGAAATCAGGACGGAAAGGACGATGGTCCTTCTCGCGTTGATTCCTGCATAGTCGGCAGCGTCTCTGTTCTTGCCGACAGCCTTGATCTCATATCCGAATGTCGTCTTTTCCAGAACGAACCAGAGAATGATCGCAATGACGATCGCTACGATGATGCCGCAGTCGATGGCGCTGCCCGCAAACAGTTTATTTAAACCGGCACGCGGAACGCGCAGTTCCTTCGGAATCGTGACAGACTGGTTCTTCGTATTGTCATAGACATTGGACTTTCTTAACAGATCGACTGCCAGATACATGCCGATATAGTTCATCATGATCGTCGTGATGATGATATTGACACGACGATAGGCATTCAGCATAGCCGGAATCAGAGCCCACAAAGCGCCGCAGATCGCACCGGCAATCAGACCGCAAACGGTCGAAATGACCGGGCCCAGACCGATATTATAAGTGACCCAGACAGCTGCCAAAGCGCCGACATGCATCTGACCGGGGCCGCCGATATTGAAGATGCTTGCCTTGAAGGCGAACGCATCGCCCATGCCGCACAGGATGATCGGCGTCGCATAGAAGAAGACGGAACCGAAGGTCGTCAGGCCGTTAAAGAAACCGCCTGTTACCAGCATCTTCAAGCCAGCCATTGCCGAACCGGGTTTGACCACGACCATAGCCAAAAATCCGACCAGCAAGCCGATAATGATTGCCAGCAAAGATGAAAGGACTCCGGAATAATCTCTCTTGGAAAGTAATATTTTCTTTAACATCAGTTCTCTCCTCCCTACTGTCTCTTGCTACCGGCCATGTAAAGACCCAGTTCATTGACAGTGATATCTTCCGGCCGGACATTCGCGACGACCTCGCCTTCATAGAAGACGATGATCCTGTCGGAAACACCCATGACCTCTTCCAGATCGAATGATACCAGCAGGACCGCTTTCCCTTGGTCGCGCTGCTGCACCAGGTTCGCATGGATGCCTTCGATCGCGCCGACATCCAAGCCTCTGGTCGGCTGTATCGCTACCAGCACATCATGATCGGCATCGATTTCTCTTGCTACGATCGCTTTCTGCTGGTTGCCGCCGGACATGGATCTTGTCTGCGTCTGTCTGCCTTCGGAAGTACGGATATCAAATTCGCTGATCAGCTTGTCCGCCAGTTCTCTTCTGGCTTTGAAGTTGATGACGCCGTTTTTCTGATATTCAGGCAGGAAATACTTTTTCAGCACAAGGTTCTCTTCCAGCGTGTTATCCAGGATGACACCGTGCTTATGCCGGTCTTCCGGTACGTAAGAAATGCCTTCAATGATCCTCTGTCTTCTTGATTCCTTGGAGATATCCTTCCCTTTCAGGAGGATCTGCCCGGAATCCTGTTCCAGCAGTCCCGAAATGACTTTGACCACTTCTGACTGTCCGTTGCCCTCGACACCGGCAATACACAGGATCTCGCCCCCATGGACATCGAAGGAAACGTTGTTCAGGATCAGCTTATTGGAAATATCGCTCTTCAGACACACATCTTTTAATGACAGAATGACTTCGCCAAGCTTCTGCGGTGCCTTGTCGACGTGGAAATTGACTTCACGGCCGACCATCATCTCCGCCATCTGGTGCGTCGTCGCGCTTTCGGTATCTACCGTGCCTATACACTTGCCTAAACGCAGGACGGTACATCTGTCAGAAACCGCCTTGATTTCATCCAGCTTATGCGTGATGAAGACGATGGCTTTGCCTTCGGCCTTCAGGTTGCGCATGATCTGCATCAGTTCATCGATTTCCTGAGGCGTCAGAACCGCCGTCGGCTCATCGAAGATCAGGATCTTACAGTCACGATACAGCATCTTCAGGATTTCGACACGCTGCTGCTGACCGACCGTGATATCTCTGACCATCGCATCCGGCTCGATCTTCAAGCCGTACTTTTCAGACAGTTCGACGACCTTCTTCCTTGCTTCATCCATCTGCAGAACGCCGTTTTTAGTCGTCTCAACACCCAGGATGATATTTTCAAGGACCGTAAAGTTCTTGATCTGCATAAAGTGCTGGTGGACCATGCCGATGCCGAGCTCATTCGCTTTCTTTGGATTGGTGATCTTTACTTCCTGCCCATCAAGAAGGATCCTTCCTTCTTCCGGCTGATACAGACCGAAAAGAACACTCATCAAAGTGGATTTGCCGGCACCGTTTTCGCCAAGCAAGGCATGGATCTCACCATATTTCACCTGTAATGTAATGTTGTCATTGGCCACGATTCCCGGGAACCGCTTGGTAATGTTCAACATTTCAATTGCATAGTTTTCCATATATCCCCTTTCTATCTCATTCGTTATAAATCGCTATCGTTCATCAGGATTAAAAGAAAAAGAAAGGGCTAGTTTAAAACTAGCCCTTAAAACAGTGAGTTTTTAATTACTCTTTAACAACGTCGACAACAACCAGTTCCAATGTAGCTGCGAAATCAGATGCATTTACATAGTCGTTGGCAGCGCCGTTGCCATAACCTGTAGGCAGAGAAGTACGGAATGCTTCGTCGGTCTTTAACATTTCGACGATTGCATCGTAATCAGCCTGCGTGAAGTTCTGGAACTTGCTGGAAGCCATCGGAAGAGCAGAAGCATCATCCTTGATGTTGTAGTAGTTGACCTTGCCGCCCTCGAATGTGCCATCATAGACTTCTTTGACCAGCTCATGAACAACAGGAGCCAGGTTCTTCATAGCAGAAGTGATGACATATTCAGACTGGTCGGAGCAGTCGGTATCGACACCGATCGCCCAAACAGTGTGGTCGGATGTAGCGTTGAACTTGTCAGCTGCTTCGAAAGAGTTTCTCGGAGAACCGCAACCGAAGATAACTTCGACGCCATCCGTGTACCAACCCTGGTCAGCAGTAACATATTCAGGTTTTTCAGCGAATTCGCCAGTGTAAGAATACTTGACTGTGACTTCACCCGGAGCAAGACCTAATTCTTTTGCCGCATATTCAGCACCGGCAACAAAGCCGTAACCGAAGTTCTTGACAGCAGGAACCGGCATAGCACCGTCGAAACCTAAGCTTCTGAAGCCTTCCTTGACAGCTGCATAACCAGCCAGGAAGCCAGATTCTTCTTCTTCGAACAGAACGCCTAATGAGTTGGCAGCAGCGCCATCATTCGGTTCGAAGTCGATGCAGATGAACTTTACATCAGGATACATTTCCTGAGCCTGTCCGACAGCCTCGCCAAACAGGAAGCCTGGGCAAACGATAACTTTAGCACCGCCCTTGACAGCAGTTGCCATCTGAGCCAGGTACTGTTCCGTCGTCTGTTCTGTAGGCATATAGTAGTTTCTGGTAACGCCGGTTTCTTCAGAGTACTGAACGACGCCTTCCCAGGAATACTGGTTGAAGCCTTTGTCATCGACAGACTTAGCATCGGTAACCAGAACGACTTCTGCCTGAATGACATCGTCACCGCCGCCTTCGCCGCCTTCGTTGCCGCCGCCATTGCCGCCACAAGCAGCCAAAGCGAATACCATTAACAAAGCTAACAGTAATGATAAAAGTTTTTTCATTTTTTCTCCCTTCCTTTTAATCACTAACTTATGTTTAACACCTCCCGGTGATTAAACCTTGTCCGATCCGAAGAAATAGCTGTCCTTATCGTTTCCACCCTTGACATAGCCCGCATGCGGAAGCATCTCTCTCAGGGAATAGACGATATAATCATCTTCGGAACGCCCATTGACGATCATGAATTCATCAGGATCGCAGAATTCCGCCATGACCTGCCGGCAGACGCCGCAAGGGTAACAGACCGCTTTCAGTTCTTCACCGGCGGTACCGCCAACGATCGCGATGGCCGCAAACTCGTTGTCCCCCTCGGAAATGGCTTTAAAAAAGGCGGTCCTTTCGGCGCAGCTGGTCGCGGTAAACCCGGAGTTCTCCACGTTGCATCCTTTATAGACCTTGCCATTCTTACACAGTAAAGCCGCACCCACCTTCCAGTTGGAATATGGCGCGTAAGCGAATTCTCTGGCTTCGATAGCCAATCTCACTAATTCAGAATAATTCATATCTTTTTGCTTAATACATATATTCTAACATAAATCGTTATAGAAAAAACCATAAAAGTCAGTCCGTCTCACGTTTCTTTTTCCAGCGGAACGGACAGGCTTGACAATGCCAGATATTCTCTCAGATAGATCCCCCGTTTCATCTCGTCCGTATCGGCATAGGAGGCATGTTCCGCAAAGATGGCAAGAGCGTCTTCCAACGGTATCCATACCGTTTCCATGCCGGATCGCTCTTCCCGTTCCGTCAGCTGTTTTTCGCATGTTCCAATCACCGTTCCCTTGAAATAGAAGCTGACATATCTCCATTCTTCATAGTACTCATCGATCCGCAGGATACATGGAGAAACTTCGATAAGATATCCCGTTTCCTCTTCCGTTTCCCGGATGCAGCAGTCCGCTTCGTTCTCGTTTCCTTCCAGACCTCCTCCGGGAATCATCCACGTGTCTGTCTCCGTTTCATGGCAAAGCAATATCCTTCCTTCGCTGATCACGATGCCTCGGGAAGCGGAACGGATCCGGTTCCATCGGCCGGAACAGTTGTCTCCGATGATGCCGATGCGTTTTACCGCGTTTTCCTCCGCTATGCCCGAAAGCCATGCCTGCGCCTGCTCGCGGGTCTGAAAGACCATGACCTGTTTATCGGGATGTTTTCCAATCAGGCCCAGGACCCTGGGACGTTTCTCCATGTGATAGCTCTTCACTTCCGCGATCAGCTGAGGATCAGGCCGGTCTTCGTTCCAGGGAATATCCGGCCGTTTCCGGCCTATCCTTTCGGCGATGCCTTTGAGGCACTCTTCCTCATCGTAATCAAGAAAAATGATCGTGTCGCAATGAGCGAAACGCGTTTCATACGTCCGGCTGTAATCCCCATCGATGATCCATTCTTCGCTTCGCAGGACCGTTTCCAGCTTCCTGTCGAAAAGCTCCCGGCTGATGTGGGTCCTGTCTTCTTTCCACCAGAGACTGTCCAGATGAAACAAAGGGATTCCTGTCTTGTCATGCAGCTTCCGTGCCAGGGTGCTCTTGCCGCTGCCGGGACAGCCCAGGATGATGATCTTCTTCCCTAATGATTGCGTTTTTCTTTCTTCTGTCATGATCAGACCGCTGCTTTATTCGCAGGCAAAGCGTTCCTGATACTCTTTCATGATCTGCACCCCGGCAGAGGTGCCGATGCGGCTGACTCCCGCTTCGATGTATGCCAGGACGTCATCCAAAGTCCTGATCCCTCCGGCCGCTTTGACCTTGATCCTGTCGCCGACGATCCGTTTCATCCTCTTCACATCCTCCAATGTCGCTCCGCAAGTCCCGAAACCGGTCGAAGTCTTGATGAAATCCGGACCGACTTTCAAAGCGATCTCGCAAAGCAGATCCTTTTCTTCGTCAGACAGATAGCAGTTCTCGAAGATGACCTTGGAGACGATCCCGTGTTCCCTGCACAAAGAAACGATGCTGTGCATTTCTTCTTCGACATAGGACAGGTTCCGTTCCTTCAGTTCGGTGATATTGATCACATAATCGATCTCATCTGCGCCGTTCCTGATGGCATCTTCCGTTTCGAAAACCTTGGTTGCAATCGTCTGCTGGCCCAAAGGAAAACCGATGGCGGCTCCCGTATGGATTCCCGTGCCTTTCAGATATCCGCTGCAGCGTCGGCTCTGGCCGGAATTGACCGCTACCATCGCAAAGCCGTAACGGATCGCCTCATCGCATAGTTTCTTCATATCCGCATCGCTCGCATACGCTTTCAGATTGGTATGATCGATCATCGACGCAAGTTTCTCAAACGTAATCATCACAGGATCTCCGCGATCAGAGGCCTGATCTCAGGTTTTTCTGATCCATACACGAAAGCGTGATGGAACTTGTCGATCCACGCTTCTTCCAAAGGACGGTTGTGATGGACATAAGCCAGGACATCTCCCGCATGGACATAGTCGCCGGCTTTCTTGTTCAGAACGATGCCGACGCTGTAGTCGATCTCGTCTTCCGCGCTCATCCTTCCCGCGCCCAGCGCCATCGACAGTTCGCCGATCGGCTGACCCGGCAAAGCAACGATATAGCCATCCTGCATCGCTTTCATTTCCGTCACGTAAGGCGCCTGAGGCAACAGGGATGTATCATCCACGACCCGGCTGTCTCCGCCCTGCCGTTCGATCATCGTCTTCAGCAGTTCGGCAGCCTTGCCGCTTTCGATCGCATCCAGCACGCGTTTCCTTGCTTCCGTTTCATCATAAAGTCCTGCCTTGACCAGCAGTTCCGTTCCTGAATCGACGACCAGCTGCGTAAAGTCTTCCGGTCCCTTGCCATGCAGGGTATCGATCGCTTCCCTGACTTCCAGCGCATTGCCTACCGCGTTGCCCAAAGGCTGCTCCATGCTGGTGAGGCAGGCACCGATATTCTTGCCGAACTGTCTGCCCACCGCGATCATCCGTTTCGCCAGTTCTTCCGCATCTTCGATCGTCTTCATCGCCGAACCGTCGCCGAATTTCACATCCAGCAGGATCACGTCATCTCCGCACGCCAGTTTCTTGGACATGATCGAAGAAACGATCAGCGGCAGGCTGTTGACCGTCCCGGTGACATCCCGCAGGGCATAGATCTTCTTGTCTGCCGGACACAGATTGCCGGTCTGGCCGACCATGGCGATGCCGATCTCCTGCACCTGCCGGATCAGCTCTTCCTTATCCAGAAAGACATTCATTCCCGGGATCGAAGAAAGCTTGTCGACGGTGCCGCCCATGAAACCCAGAGCTCCGCCCGACATCTTGGCGACCTTGACGCCGCATGATGCCAGGATCGGCATCAGAGCGATCGAAGTCTTGTCGCCGACGCCGCCGCTGGAATGCTTGTCGACCTTGATCCCGTCGATCATGCTGAAATCCAGGGTCTCCCCGGAATAAGTCATCTTTTTTGTCAGATAGAAGGTCTCTTCGTCGTTCATGCCGTTGATGCAGATCGCCATCAGCAAGGCGCTGCTCTGGTAGTCCGGGATCGTGCCGTCACATAAGCCGTCGATCCAGTAGCTGATCTCTTCTTCCGACAGTACCTTTCCGTCTTTCTTTTTCTCGATGATTTCGATGATATTCATTTTCTTCCCCTTCATTCCTCATCTGTGATGATATAGGCATCCACGATCTTCCCGATATACATGGTGTGGAAATCGTCTTCGCCGCTGTAATGCCTGCCGACCACGGACTCCGGTATCCTGGACAGATCCTGGTCCTGTGCGTAAAGGATCTCGCATTCGATCGTCAGCGGATATTCTTTGATGCCTGGAGTATGGTTCGTTTCCGGTTCGACCAGAGTCATGTAATCGGCCTTGTCGATATCTCTGCCTGACAAGGTCCCGCAGATCCTGGTGATTTCAGGATCGGCGCCGTTCAGCGGAACGGACAAAGTGAACTCTCCGGTCTTGTCCAGCTGGGCTTTGGTATAACGGGACTGTCTGACATAGACGCAATACGTGTCAATGCCCCAGACGACGCCCAAATGTCCCCAGCCGATCACCATGCTGTTGAACTTTTCGCCGTTGCTGTTGAGCAGGATGCCCGGACGCAAAGCCTTGCTGATGGTTTCGGCATAATCGAATACATTGATCTTTTCTTTCATATGTTTGCTCCTTTATCTTTACGGATCTAAGCGACCCATGCTTTCGTATATTTCATAAAGAATGTCATCAAAGGTCCCGTCAGCAGGACGGAAACGACCGTTCCCAGTCCGTAGACGCCGCCCAGGAAGAAACCGATCGCAAAAAACATCGCGTCGGTAATGATCTGCGTATATTTCAAATCGATGTGGAAGGTTTTCGTCAGAAATAACGGAGGAAAGGAAAACGGTCCGACGCCGATATCGCACTGGATCGTCAGTCCCAGGCCGAGCGCATAGATCAGGATGCCTGCAGTCAGGATCGCGGTCTTGATGAACAGAGCCGTCGTTTCCGGCGGGAAACGGCTTAACAGGAAACCGTAGAACAAATCGATCAAAGGACCGGCAATCAGAATCATCAGGAAGGTTCCGACACCGAACTGATCGCGATCAAAAAGGAACAAAAGGATCCCCAGAATGATATTGCAGATAGTGGAGATCTCTCCGACCGTCAGGTCGCAATGAAAGGAAATGCCTTCCACGAACACGCTGATCGGATCCGTTCCCAGTCGGGCGGTATAGTAGCAGGCGATCCCGAATTCACACAAAGCGGTCGCGAGAATGTAGATGATGCTTTTCCGGATCAGCTTTTTCTTATCCATCTCTACGGACATCCTTCAGTTCGCCCAGCGGATCGATCAGTTCGATCGCCCGCAGCGTGATTCTGGTCATCAGCTCTACCCTTGCCGGATAATCGACATCATTGGAAGTCGTCATGCTTCCGTAATGATCTCCCAGATATCCGCCGGCCAGCAGGATCGTACCTGCCCGGATGCCGCCTAACAGAGACGATACCGTAAACAGTGCCGCCGATTCGTTTTCGACCGCCAGCACCCCTGCATCGGTCCAGGGTCTGATCCTTTCGAGATGGCCTTCATGCGCGCCTGGCGATTCCAGATAGAAAGCGTCATGGCTCCTGACCACGCCGACATAAGGTTCGACCCCGAACTCTCTTGCAGCCTGTCTCAGGCAATAGACCACATCCGGATCCGCGACGGCAGGATACGCTTCGGGAATGTATTCCTTGGTAGCGCCTTCGCCCCTGACGGCTCCTGTCGCGATCACGAACGATCCGTCCGGGATATTAGGCTGCAGACTGCCGCTGGTCCCCATGCGTATCATCGTCCTGACGCCGAGATGCTTCAGTTCCTCGACGCAGACGGCTACCGCCATCGAGCCCATGCCCGTGCACATCGTCGATACCGGAACGCCATGATATGTGCCTGTATAGGTCGGGTTCCCTCTTGATTCTCCGATATAGCGCGATTCATCGAAATAGGACGCGATCATCTTGCATCGTGCCGGATCGCCGGGCAGGATGAAGTGTCTGCCGCAGTCGTTCTCATCCAGACCGATGTGCCACATCTTCCCTTCGTTATTGACAAGTTTTGCGCTCTGATATTTCATTCTTCCACCGCCTCATTCAGTTTATCGATCAGGTCGTTGCATTTATCGATGATCTTCTTCTCATCGAAGCCGACCAGTTTCTTGTTTCTCAGTTTCAGTTCGCCATTCACGAAAACGGTATCCACCGCATGGCCATCGCCGCAGTAGATGAGATTGCTGACGCGATGCTTCCGGTCGGTCAGTCCCAGATCATCCGACATATCCGCCAGGATCAGGTCCGCCCGGTAACCCTCCTT
>JAEEGG010026686.1_pt1 | contig 11009 bp, 8 predicted proteins | sample 9134161 | NCBI WGS metagenome assembly JAEEGG01 (sample SAMN16246543, study PRJNA631951) | gut metagenome | biome: gut microbiome; feature: rumen; material: CR-attached | host: Bos | place: Iran: Karaj | collected 2018-10
TCCCAGTCGATGCTGCCGGTAGCGCTATAGCCCAGCACGGGCAGCGCACGGCTGTCGCCAGAGGCAATCACATAGCCGCCGCCATCCAGGTTGAAGGCGTAGATGCTCTTGACATCCGTCTTGGCCGTAACAGTCTTCCTGTCCATGCCGACATTTCCATTGCAAAAATGCTATTTTTTTTGCAAAATCCACAAAACTTTTGTGTTTTTTTTGTTATTTCCCCGAATTTTTTCTATCTTTGCAGACGGAAACCTAGACAAAATGGCATCATGTTGAAGACCTATCATTTTTTACAAGTTTATTTGTCGTCACAACAGTGATCATACTGGCTCTCATGTTCGCCGCGTGCGGCCACGGGCAGCAGAAGGAACTGCTCGGCAACAAGCGATTGCTGGAACTGATGGCCGACACGCAGAGCCTTGACTCCCATCAGGTCATCGACAAACTGAAAAAGGCCGTGGAGCAGCACCGCAATGGTGCCGAACCCAACGACGACCTGACGCTGATGTGCCTGAAACTATCTTAATACATGATATAATTGCATTGCAAGTGAGAAGATTTATTTGTCTAACAATTAAAATATTAATTTATGGCAACATTGACTAACGAACAGATTGAGCAGAAGAAACAGCAGTTGAAGCAACTGGCTGAGGAAGTGAAGACACTGAAGGACGAACTCGTGGAGGCTGGCGCATGGCCCATGGACGATGACGACCTCGACCAGGCCACAGGCGGAACAGGCGGCCCACAAAATCCATTTGGATATGGATCAGTGGACGATACCACCAAGCCCAAACCAGGGTTTCATATTGTTGATCATAACGAAAAATATGATCTTGGCTAACATCTTCCGAAAGAGAGTGCCCATCGCCGCCGTGTTGATGGCGGCGATGATGCTGTCGTGCGGCCACGGGCAGCAGAATGAGCTGAAACAGACAATGGCCGACAGCCTGATCAATGCTGCCTTTGATGCCCGTGACTATGAACGCGTGCTGACCCTGTGCGACAGTCTGGAGCAGCGGGGCGACATCTCGTTGTTCAAAGCCGCTTTAGAGCGCGGATATGCATATCAGTATTTATCCAAAAAAAAACTGGAAGTGAAAGTACTGAAAGAGGTACTCACAGCGACGCCTACGAATGCCAAGGACAGTTCTGACTATTTTTCGTGTGTTGCTAAGCTTGTGGACGCTCTCTCTTATGATGAGAACTACGAGGAGGCGCTGCAGATTGCCATTCCGATCCTTGAAGATATGAAAAGGCTTGACCAGGAGAAACCTTCCGAGGATCTTGACCAGCGCCTGATGATGTTGATGTCAGAAGTGGGTTTCATTCAGGTAAGCCTCGGCATGAAAGATGAGGGCAATAAGACCTTGGAAGCGAGTTACGCTTACGCAAAAAGACCGGCGTCAGATAAGCGTAAACGAATCAGATTTATGGTGCAATTATTTAATAGAGCCGTTAAACTTTTTATCACTAATTTTGACAATGTGACTGCCGAAAAGTGGCTTGCCCGTTCCGATTCGATGCTTGTCATCTTAGTGGAGGGGAAAGACATGTTGCCCGTAGATTCTGATTTTATTGATGTCATGAAAGCAAGAAACTATATGAACCATGCTTTTCTTGGGGCCAATCTGGACAGACCCGAAGAAGTCAGCCGTGCAATAGAAAACTACAAAACGACAAAGGATTATTCCAAATCACTTTCAGGGCATATCGACCTCGCGACTTTGCTGTTATATCAAAAAAACTATGCCGAGGCCGCCGATGAATACGTGGTTCTTGACCAACTGGTAGGCAAGGAAGACCTTTATAGACACCTGTTTATTTACGCACAGAAGTTCGCGGCCAACTACAAGGCGGGCCGGCGCGATACGGCCTTGGCTGTGGCGGCATACGTCTTTGAGCATCTCGACTCGGCCATCGCGAAGCAGAATAACAGCGATGCTGCAGAACTTGCTACTGTCTACGAGACACAGCAGAAGGATGCCGAGATTGCCCAACAGCAGATTTCACTCTCCCGACAGCGGTGGATAGGGACATTGGTGGCACTGGTGCTACTCACTACCTTCTTCATCATCTATACGCTCTACCGCCGTCGTGCCCAGAAGCGTCTTGCCACTGCTCACGAGAAACTGGAGGTGGCCCATGCGGAACTGAAAAGCGCCTACGACCAGCTGGAGGAGACGACAGCCGCCAAGGAGCGCATTGAATCAGAGCTGCGCATCGCCCGTGACATCCAGATGTCGATGGTGCCGGGCATCTTCCCCGAATACGAGGGTCTCGACATGTACGCTTCGATGACACCCGCCAAGGAGGTGGGGGGCGACCTCTACGGCTACCTGATAGAGGGCAGTCTGCTCTACTTCTGTCTGGGTGATGTATCGGGCAAGGGCGTTCCCGCCTCACTGTTTATGTCGCAGAGCGCCCGCCTGTTCCGTACGCTGGCCACTGAGGGCCTCTCGCCCGTAGACATCGCGGTACGCATGAACAACGAGCTGGCCGAGAACAACGACCGAGGCATGTTCGTCACGATGTTCATCGGACTGCTGCACCTCGACACCGGCCGCCTTGACTTCTGTAACTGCGGACACAACGCACCCGTCATCGACGGCCAGTTCCTCAAGATGCAGTACGACAATCAGCCCCTCGGCCTTTGGGAGGATGATCCTTTCGAGGGCGAACATATCGATGACATCCGAGGCAAGCAGCTGCTGATCTATACCGACGGCCTGAACGAGGCCGAGAACGGGCAGAAGGAACTGCTCGGCAACAAGCGATTGCTGGAACTGATGGCCGACACGCAGAGCCTCGACTCTCGCCAGGTCATCGACAAACTGAAAAAGGCCGTGGAGCAGCACCGCAATGGTGCCGAACCCAACGACGACCTGACGCTGATGTGCATTAGATTTGAGAGAGTTTAGAGTTGAAAGTTTAGAGTTTAGAGTTCATGGCAGACATCTTCAACAGAGAGGCATTAGAGGCACTCGACGACCATAGCGAAGCCGAAGAGATGGCACGGGTGGCATCGCCGAAAGTACGGATTGTGATCGCCGCGATGGTGGCGATGATGGTCGTGGTTGTCTATTGGTGCATCTTCGGCACCGTCAACTACAAGGTGAATGCGCAGGGGGTGGTGTTCCCCTTTGGGGAGGCGACACCTGTCACCGTACCCTACGACGGGACGGTCTCACGCATGATGATCACTCCGGGTACTGCCGTTACCTACGGGACAGGCATCGTGGAGATACACAATGCTCTCTCGACCTCGACAGTGACGGCACCCCGCGACGGAGTGGTCATCTCGACGCTGCCCATCGGAACACAGTTCAAGGCCGGAGAGCCCGTGGCATGGCTGTTGCCGCAAACACAGCAGATGGCGGGGCGCGAAATGCTCTGCTATGTGACCTACAACGACCTGAGGAAACTGAAGACCGGTCAGCAGGTACAGGCGACGCCCGCCAATATGGAGCGCGAGAACTGGGGCTACATCTACGGCAAGGTAGTGGGCATCGAACAGTATCCGACGACGCGGAAGGAGATTATCAACCGTGTGAAACTCGACCCGCTGGCCGCATTCATCCAAGACGGTCAGGCAGTATATGAGGTGCGCGTGGTCTTCGACACACAGGACGGCGGACTGGTGTGGAGCCGTGAGAAGAGCCGCAACGTGACTGTGGGCAACGGCGCCCTCTGCAACATCCAGGTCATCACGGAGAAGAAACCCGTCTGGCGCGTCCTCGTCGGCACAGTGGAGAACACCGTCCAATCGATAGCAGGTAATTAGTATGGGTAAGAGTAAATTGGTGAAGGTACCGCAGGTGATGCAGATGGAGGCCGTGGAATGCGGAGCCGCATCGCTGACGATGATTCTGGCCCACTACGGCAAGTGGCTCCCGTTGGAGGAGGTGCGTGCCGCCTGTGGCGTGAGTCGCGACGGCTCGTCGGCGAAGATGATCCTGCGGGCCGCGCGGAACTACGGCCTCGACGCCAAGGGCTTCCGCATGTCGGCCGAGGCGCTGGAGGGTAAACAGCCTGCCATCATCCATTGGAACTTCGAGCACTTCGTGGTGTTCCGGGGCTTCGATAAGAAAGGGCGTGCTTGTCTAAACGACCCTGGAGCAGGACCGGTAAAGTGGCCGATGGAGGAGTTCCGCAAGCACTTCACAGGCGTGTGCCTGACCTTCGAGCCGACGGAGAAATTTGAGAAGGGCGGTCAGCAGACCAGTATCCTCTCCTACGTGAAGAAGAACCTGCGGGGTTCGAGTGAGGCTTTCTGGCTGACGTTTGTCTTTAGCCTGATGGCTGCCTTCATCTCGCTCCTCTCGCCGCTTTTCACACGTATCTTCTTCGACGAGATCCTGACCGGCAGGAACCCCGAATGGGCCAAGTGGTTCTTCATCGGCATGGGATCACTGGCCGTCTATCAGTTTTTCGCCATCCTGTTGCAGACCCGCTACGCCAAGCGCGTGGCCGGCGCCCTAGCACTGAAAAGCAACAAGGAGTACCTGCACCACCTGTTGCGGCTGCCAATGCCATTCTTCGCCATGCGAAACGTGGGCGACCTGCAGCAGCGTATGCACCTGAACCAGAGCATCACCAATTCGCTGGTGGGCGTGCTTGCCCCGCAGGTGATCAACATCGGACTGCTGGTGCTCTACATCGCACTGATGCTCTCCTATTCCTTCTGGCTGACTCTCATCGGCGTGCTGGCGGCAGCCATCAACCTGGGTATCGTGCGCTATTATTCGAACCGCCGCATCAACCTGACCCGTTCGATGCAGCAGAGCCAGGGACAATACTACTCGGCTACCGTCTCGTGTATCGATAACATGGAGAGCATCAAGGCAGCGGGAGCAGAGACTGGCTTCTTCAAATACTGGAGCGGACTATGGGCACATAAGTTCAACGTGAACGCCGACACGGACAAACAACAGGCAGAGATGGCGCTGTTGCCGGTACTGGCCAACGGACTGGTGAACATGGCGGTGCTCGTGCTGGGCGCCTATCTGATACTGAAGGGCGAACTGACCATCGGTATGCTCATGGCCTTCCAGGGATTTATGGGCTCGTTCCTCGCACCCGTAAACGGCATCGTCAACGCCTCACAGAGTATTGTCGAAATGCGCAGCCAGATGGAGCGCGTGGAGGATGTGATGAAATACCACGAAGACCACCGCGATAGCAAAGGCGAGATACAACAGGGCAAGCTCGGCGGACTGCTGGAGCTGAAGCATGTCACCTTCGGCTATTCGCCCTTACAGCCACCACTCATTGAGGACTTCAACCTGAGGATAGAACCTGGTCACTCTGTGGCCTTCGTCGGCACAAGCGGCTGTGGTAAGAGCACGCTGGCCAAACTGATCTCAGGACTGTATAAGGCGTGGAGCGGGGAAATCCTGTTCGACGGCAGACCCATCGAAACCATATCCAATGAGGAACTGACAAACTCCGTGGCCGTCATCGACCAGAACGTGGTGCTTTTCGACGACACCGTGGCACAGAATATCCGCATGTGGGACCCCTCGATTGAGGACTTCACGATGATGATGGCCTGCAACGACGCACAGATACGCGCCGACATCGTAAGCCGTCCCGAGGGGTTTGGCACGAAGATCATCAAGGGCGGTCAGAACTTCAGCGGCGGACAGCGACAGCGCATGGAGATGGCGACGGCCCTGGCCAAAGAGCCAGCCATCCTCATCATGGACGAGGCCACGAGTGCCCTCGACCCCAAGACCGAGGATGAGGTGATGAAGCGCATCCGGCGCATGGGACCGACACAGATTATCGTCGCCCACCGCCTGAGTACCATCCGCGACTGCGATGAGATCATCGTGATGGATCAGGGTAAGATCCTTCAGCGCGGGCGGCATGAAGAACTGATTGCCCAAGAAGGTTTCTACCAGCAATTGATGAAGAGCGAGTAAACAATGGCATTATATATTAATCAGATTAACAAGCGTCGGGCAGCGGAACAGGCTGCGATGGCCGAGGTGAACGAGAAGACCACCCGCCGGCTCGGGCTCCAGGAAAAGAAGCGCGTCGTGCCGCAGAACGATGAGAGTGCGCTGCGACAGGTGCTCGAGGCGCTCGGCATCACCGACTACGAGTTGGAGGATGACGAGATGCTCTCACCAGAGGAACAGTTGACGGGTATCCTCCGTCCACGAGGCATCATGATACGCGACATCCGTCTGACGGGTGAGTGGTGGAGTGAGTGCGTCGGACCCTTGCTCGGCTGTGCCAAGGACGGACGGCTCGTGGCACTGGCCCCGACAAAGACGGGACTGGGCTATCAGTACCGTGAACAGGATGGTACCATCCGACAGGTGGGCCGTCGGGAAATGGCCAGTGAGCTGAAGCCTACCGCCATCTCTTTCACGAAGGCCCTGCCGCTGAGAGCGTTGAAACTGATTGACCTCATTAAGTTCACGTGGAGCGTCGTCTCCGGACCAAACGTCCTGCTGATGGGAGCCTGTGCCCTCGTGGTGGTGCTGCTCGGTATGTTCACCCCGATGGTCAACAAACTCATCTTTGATACGGTCATTCCTACGGGTGATGCCTCCGACCTGCTGCCAATCACCGGTCTGCTTATCGGCGCGACTGTCGGCACGCTGCTGCTGACCTTTACGCGAAACCTCTACATCATCCGCATCCAGCACATCGTAGAGCTGCACGTACAGAACGCCGTGATGGCACGAACGTTCCTGCTGAGTCCTACCTTTTTCTCGAAGAACTCCAGCGGTGAACTGACGGCGAAACTGCAGAACGTGTCGGCACTGGCCTCACTGGTCAACGAGAGCACCTTGGGCGCCCTGCTCTCGGCTGTCCTGAGTGTCATCTATCTCTTACAGGTGTATATCTACGGTGGTCAGTTGCTCTGGCCCGCCCTTGCCATCATCGCCGTACAGGCCTTGTTGCTTGTTCTAAACTATAACAGTACTGTCAGCTTACAACGTGACTACACGGCGCGCGCCGCTCGACTCAGCGGTCTGGAGTACAACCTCTTCGCGGGCATCCAGAAACTGAAGCTGACAGGATCGGAGAACCGCGCCTTCGTCCGCTGGCTCGACCATTACAGCGAGAGTGTGAGTCTTTTCTATAACCCTGCGTTTAAGCTCAGACTCTATCCGGCACTCACGGCCCTGCTGGGACTCGGAGGATCGATGCTTATCTTCTGGAGCGCCCTGTCGAACAGTGTCACCCCCTCGGACTATATTGCCTTCAGTTCGGCCTTCGGCATGATTACCGCTTCCTTGGCGCAACTCAATGGCGTGGTGCCCAGTCTGGCGCAGATCAAGCCACTGTTCGAGAGTGTGAAGCCGATACTGGAGGCCGTACCCGAGATGGAGGACAAGGCGCCGCAGGTGGAAGACCTCTTTGGCGGCATCGAGGTCTCAGGTGTGTCGTTCCGCTATCAGGAGGACGGTCCGCTGATTCTCGACGACCTGTCGCTGAAGATCGAACCGGGTGAATATGTCGGCATCGTGGGCAAGTCGGGCTGCGGCAAATCGACGCTGATGCGCCTGATGCTCGGCTTCGAGAAACCGCTGACGGGCGGCATTTACTACGACAACTACGACCTGGCGAAGGTCGATAAGGCCTCGCTGCGACGGAAGATCGGCTGCTGTCTGCAGAGCGGCAGCCTGTTTACCGGTGACCTGTTTCATAACATCACCATCACCGCGCCTTGGGCCACGCACGACGATGCTTGGGAGGCTTTGCGCATGGCGTGTTTGGAGGACGATGTGCGACGGATGCCGATGGGACTGCACACCGTGGTCTCAGAGGGTGGAGGCGGCTTCAGCGGTGGTCAGAAGCAGCGCATCCTCATTGCCCGCGCGCTTATCTCTAAGCCCGACATCATCTTCTTTGACGAGGCGACAAGTGCCCTCGACAATATCTCGCAGAAGGCTGTCTCAGACAATCTCGACGAGCTGATGTGTACCCGTGTGGTCATCGCCCATCGTCTCAGCACCATCCGCCACTGCGACCGCATCATCGTGCTCGACAAGGGTAAGATTGTGGAGCAGGGCAACTTCGAGGAACTGATGGCAAACAAGGGGCTGTTCTATGAAATGAGTTTACGACAACTATAATGTACGCGATATGAGAAAGACAATCATGATAATAGCAGCCGTAGTCTTGACTGCCTGCGGTGGACAAAAAGGGCAGAATGCACCCACAAATGACTCGACCCAAACGGTGAAGTGCGACTCGGTCGCCATGAGTACCCCCACTGCCTTAACCTCTCTCGACAGCCTTGCTCCGGCGGGTACTGTCAGGACCATGGGTAAGTTGGTGGCCGCTCGCTTCGCCGACCTCTCCTTTGAAACGGCGCTGCCCATTGAGCGGGTACTGGTACGCAACGGTCAGCAGGTGCGTCGAGGACAGGTGCTTGCCGTGCTCGACCAATACAAGTTGCGCAATGCCATCGAACAGCAGCAGCGGGCCATCGAGCAGGCGCAGCTACAGATAGAACAGGCCCGATTGCAGATGCAGGATGTGATTATCTCGCAGGGCTATGACCCCGACAAGTCTTCATCCATTCCATCGGATGTAAAACACAATGCGGATGTGAAGTCGGGCCATGCTCTGGCCAAGGCCCAACTCGCTACGGCCCGCACGGCACTTGACGCTGCCCAGCATGAATTGCGGAGTGGCGTGCTTACTGCCCCCTTCGACGGGGTGGTAGCCAATCTCTCTATACAGGCTCATCAGCTGGCACAGCCCGGACAGACGGTGTGCAGGATCATCGCTACAGGCGAGATGGAAGTGGAGTTCCGCGTGATGGAGGCTGATCTCAGTCAATACAAGACAGGTACGAGCGTCAACGTGATTCCCGTAGCCGACAAGAACGTCCACTACGATGCCTCCGTCAGCGAGATCAATCCCGTCGTCGATCAGCAGGGTGCCGTCACCCTCCGTGCGCGTCTCTCCAATGCCACCGGCCTCTTCGACGGCATGAACGTGGAAATCATCTTGAAGTCTGAGAAATGAAGCTTATGAAAAAGATTCTGTTGATACTTTTCACTTTTCACTTTTCACCCCTCACTTCTTCTGCACAGCAGAAGATACTGCTCGACCTCGAACGCACGGTACGTCTCGCTACCGACAGTTCCCTGGCAGCACAGAAGTACCAGAGCTCCTATGATATATCGCGCTACAAATACCTCTCGTGGCAGGCATCGCGCAAACCGCAGATAGCCTTAGAGTCAACACCGGTGATGTACCAGCGATACATGACCCAGCGATACCTCTCGGACGAGGATATCGACGTGTACCGTCAGCAGCGTATGTTCTACTCGCAAGCCGGTATCTCAGCCTCGCAGACGATGGAGAGCTGGGGTGGACAGTTCTTCGGCTCCACACAACTGGGCTACCTCAGGACCTTCGGTGATCAGAACCAGACTCAGTTCATGACCGTGCCCATCTCCATAGGCTACAAGCAGGATCTGCTCTTCTACAATCCCCTGAAATGGGCGAAGCAGATTGAGCCGATGAAGCTGGAACGGGCAGAGAAGGAACTGATATATGGTATTGAGAAAACCAGTGAGCAGGCAGTGGAGAAATTCTTCACCCTCGCCTTGGCACAGGATATGATGCAGATGGCGATGGAGTCATTGGCATCGTGCGATACGATCTATGCCATCGCCGAGCGGCGCTACAAGATCGCCAGTATCTCCAAGGCCGAACTGAGCATCCTGGAACTTCAAAAGACCAATGCCCGCACCACGCTTGCCAATGCCCGCATTGCCCGCAGTCGGGCTGTCAAGGAACTCGCCACCTATCTAGGGATGGACCGGACCACAGAGATCGATCTCATCATCCCGTCGGTTGTCGGCACACTGCACATTGATGCCGATAAGGCCATCGCCCTGGCCCGTGAGAACAATCCAAAGTATCTGGAAAGCCGTCAGGCAACCGCCGAGGCCCGTCGGGAGGCTGAAAAGGCCAAGGTGGAGAAGAACCTCAGTGTGAGTCTCAATGCCAGTATCGGTCTGAACCAGGTGGCTGACAATTTTGCCGATGCCTATCGTCATCTCCTGAGTCAGGATATGGCCACCGTGACACTGTCCATCCCCTTGAAAGACTGGGGTAAGCGCAAGAATGCCTACCTCGCCGCCCGAAGCAGCGTTGACACGGCGGAGCGTACGGAACAGGAGACCGCCCGCGATGTGGAGTTGGATGTGGCGCTGACCGTCGCCGAATTCAATGAGCGGCAGACCATTGTTGAGAACGCCTGTCAGGCGCTCACCATCGCCGAGGATGCCTACGTCCAGTCTCTACAGCAGTTTATCCGTGCCCAGGCTGATGCCTACAGCCTGTCAGTTGCCCAGAGTCATTGGCAGACCGCCCGTCAGAACCATATCACCTCACTCCAGAACTACTGGCTCGCCTACTACCATCTGCGCCGTCTCACCCTCTACGATTACCAGCGTCATCAAGTAGTTATGAAACGATGAATAAAAACCCTGTCAAAAAGTTTTCTTATCTTTGCACCGTGTTTCGAAAGAGACACGAATCTATTTGTTGCTCAATCTCTACGATGCATTTGCTCGTATTTCTTTGGGCGTAAGGCTTTAGAATCACGATATGAGAAAGAAACTAATAACACTCACCCTTACACTCTGTGTATGCGCCATTCCGCTCTGGGCTATCGTGAGCGGGCGGCCGTTGACTAATACACTCAAGGAACTCTGCAGAGAGTTGCAAACGTCCTATCAACAACGTTCTGAGGCGCAGCAACGCTTCAACGACGACTATGAGCGCCAGCATCAACGGATGGTTGATGTCGTCACCGAGTCGAACGAGCTCTCGATCCTACTCTATACGCAAGAGCAGGAGATGACGTTTGACCTGGCCTACGCCCTGAAAAAGGTGACGGCCAACTATAAAACCTTCAACATGGACCGCAGACCATATGACCACATCGTCAGCAGCCTTAACTATGAGATTGACCGCAACGCCCGGCTTATTGAGGCCCTGCGCCGACTGCCACCGATGAT
>JAEEGG010026687.1_pt1 | contig 11007 bp, 6 predicted proteins | sample 9134161 | NCBI WGS metagenome assembly JAEEGG01 (sample SAMN16246543, study PRJNA631951) | gut metagenome | biome: gut microbiome; feature: rumen; material: CR-attached | host: Bos | place: Iran: Karaj | collected 2018-10
TGTTGCAATTTTAGCAGAAACGGAACTTTTTGAACAAGTTTGTCTGGAATCTTGATTTTATCCAGAAACAGGCTCCCGACAATGATAACCAGGGCCAATATGGCAACTGCGCTTACGGTGATGGTGTAATGGGCTGGAACCTGGTAGCGAATCAAGACGAACGGGATTGCGATGAAAAAACTGAGGAACATCGCGATCAGCCCCATGACACGGGATATCGCAATTGCCGCAACGGAGTTCGCCGTGTTCCCGAATTTGCGCCCGAACGCGACAGTCTTGACGGCGTCGCCACCGAACCCGCTGGGGAGCAGGTTGTTGAAAAAGTAACCTAGCGCAATGTAGGCGTAAAAAGTGCGAAATTTGACTTTTTTCCCGTCCTCGAGCAATAAACCGCGCCAGCGGTTTGCCTGGATAGCCATGAGAACGACGGTTAAAAACAAAATAAAGAGCAACCAGGGGAGAGCCGACGGCTTCCAGTTCGAAATTGCGTCAAAAAACGGGATTTTGTTCAGGATATACGCCAATCCCCCGACGGTAACGATGACTTTTATCGCCGTAAAAAGCATTTTTGTCAATTTTTTTCGATTGTCGGGTTGCATAAGCCTAATATAAAATATTATATTCAGTTGTAGGATTTTCCCATGAAGGGAAAGGAGGAAATAATGAAAAAATGGATTATGGTTCCTGCCGTGGCTTCGATGGCGATGGTTGGAATGTTCGGATGTTCGTCGGATTCGACGGACTCTAAATCTCCGGTTGCAATAGAGGGCGTGGAAGGGGCGTCCGGCGAGATTGCTCTTGTGAGTGCTTCGGATGCGAAGGCTCACATGGCTATGTTCAGGCGTTCTGTTGTGGATTCCTGGCAGTTTGAATCAGCTGAATCCGATAGCGCTTCTACGGGAGTCGATTCTGTTCTCCAGAACACGAACTTCGCAGTTGATGCTGATGTGACGGTCGAAGACGATTCTGTCTATACGGTTGCTTCTGCCGGTGTCGACGGCAAGGGCTTTGCCTGGATGGTCCAGGTTGAAAACGGTGCCGTCGTTTATTCCTGGCGCGAAAATGCCGAAAGCGAATGGCAGAAGTTCAAGACCGAAAAGCGCATTGAAAGACTCGAAAAGAACAATGTCCGTGTCGAACTTGCGGGTAAGGTCGTTGTCATTTTTGTAAACGGCAAAATCGAAGGCGCCTTCCGCAACGAAAAGTTCGGCTCCTTCACGATGGAAGGCTTGTTCACGGTTGGTTTCGACAAATTCGATATGGGGAAGTGCCATTGCCATAACGGCCATGTGGAACAGGTCGATGTGGAAACGGTCAACGAGATTGAGGATACCCCGATTGATTCTATCGAAGTGGTTGAACCGGTTGAAACGCCTATCGATACTATCGCCGGCGGGAGCGACCCTGTTCCCGAGACGGTCTGGATTGCCGAATGGGACTTCAATGATGCCGAGAATGTCGGCCTCGACGTGACTGGTAACGGCCACAACGCGACCATCGGTGAAGGTTCGGTGGCTTCCACAGATGGAATTGCCGCTTTTGACGGCAAGTCTGGCTTTACCGTGGCCTTGGCTGACGATATCAAGATTAACGAGTTTGTTGTCGAGGCTCGCGTGAAGCCGACTCAGTTCGGTACCATGCAGAACATCATTGTGGCCGAGCCCCCCGGACGTGGTGTGGATGGCTGGCAGCTTCGCATTGACGAGGGTGTGCTGACGGTTCACCTGCGTGATGACGATCTCAACGGTGACGACTGGAATATCTTCCCGGGCAAGCGTATGACTCTTGGCGAATGGAATGTCATTCGTATGGAACGCAGTGCCGATAGTGTCAAGCTTTTCCAGAATGGCGAACTTACCGTTGCTGCCGCCTATACGGGTAATCTGACTCAGATGCGCTACGACTGGAGCATCGGTTTCGATGGTATGCAGCAGGCTTTCCACAACCGCTACTTCATCGGCGAAATGGACTATGTCCGCTTTGGAGCCTTTAACGGCTTTAGCGCAGGCGTGTTGCCGGTGAAGTCCAAGAGGCTTCTTGTGGCTTGGGAATTCAACGAACCTACGTTTATTGGCCTTGACCGCATGGCAAACAACTCTACGCACGATTTGGTGGGTAGCCCGAAGGTTGCCGATACGACGGTTGCGCTTGATGGCAGGTCTGGCTTGGAAGTTGGCCTCTCGAAGGTGTTCCAGCGCAATACGTTTGCGATTGAAACCCGCGTAAAGCCGACCCAGTTTGGTGAAATGCAGAATATCATTGTTGCCGAGCCTCCTGGACGCTATGGCGACGGCTGGATTGTCCGCCTCGACAATGGCGTGCTGACGGTGCATTTCCGCGACGAGGATACTGACGGCATTACCTGGAATATTCTCAAGGGCGAAAAGCTTGCTCTGGATGAATGGACCGACATTCGCGTGGAACGTGGTGCCGAATCCATCAAGGTGTTCCAGAATGGCGAACTGACGGCTGAAGCTGAGACGACGGGTGATATCTCGCAGCTCGGTTACGACATCGGTATCGGTTTCGATGCCATGAGGCAGGCCAAGCACGACCGCTTCTTTGAGGGTGAAATCGACTTCATCCGCTACTACGGGCTGTAATACCTTGTTAGACGTTTAATCTATATTTGAAGGGACCTGTTGGTCCCTTTCCTTTTTGGGTGAATATGAAAATCGACGTAGGTATTATCAACTATAATGGTGGCACGGAACTTCTGGAATGTGTAAGGAGCTTGCTTGCGCAAACCGAACCGGTGCGCGTTTTCGTGTTTGACAATGCTTCTGCCGACAATTCTGTTCAACTCCTGAGGGAACAGGAACTTGAATGCAAGATTATCGAGAGTAAAAAGAACCTGGGGTATGCAGGCGCCTGCAACGGACTTTTGGACAACATGGATTCTGAAATCCAGGTGCTTTGCAATATGGACCTGGAATTCGACCCGGCTTGGGCAAAAAACTTGCTTGCGTGTTTTGAACGCCACCCGGAAGCGGGCTCGGTCGCAAGCCTCGTGATGGAAAAGAGCGGGGTAGTGAATGCGGTCGGCGTGCAGTTCGGCGCGGACCTTTTCGCAAAAAACGAAGCAAGCGGGTTGAATATTTCCGAAGCCGATGTGCGCGAGAAGGAAGTTTTTGGCTGCTACGGCGCAGTGATGAGTTTCCGTAAGGCGGCTGCCGGGGCTGCCGGCAAGATGGACGCAAGCTTCTTCCTGTTCTTTGAGGAAACGGAATGGTATTTCCGCCATAACCTCGCGGGGTTCAAGACGGTATTCTGCCCGGAGGCGAAGGTCTATCATGAACGCTCGATGACGACAGTGCGCTATTCCCCGCGCAAGTTGTTCTATTCCGAGAGGAACCGCTTGCGTACTGCGATTCGCTTGCTGCCATTTGCAGATATTGTGAAGTTGCCGTTCCGCGGGTTCGTGCGTTACCTGAACATGGCGAAGGGCGGCGTTCCTGGGCAATCGGGTGACGGGAAAAAACTCTCGAAGGCTGCCATTTGCGGGGCGCTACTGAAGGCTTGGCTGCAGGCATTGGCAATGCTCCCGCAGGAACTTTGTATTCGCAGGAAATACCGCAAACAGTTCGGCGATGTCGGCGCGAAGGTGCGCGCTATTCTTGAGATGTACCCGATTCGGCCCTGAAGTGGTCGAACATCTTCTTGAGTGTCGTGCGGATGTCGGTGCCTTTCCAGTACTTTTTCACGCGGGAGTTGTCTGCGCAGAGGTATGGTGTTTCTACCGGACGAACCTTCTCGGGATCCACGACGATATCAATCTGCACCGGTGTGAGCTTCAATATCACGTTTTTGAGCAGGTCCTCGATTTTATTCGCGATGCCGGAACCCACGTTGTAGATGTCGAACTCGTTCTCGTTCTCGAGCAGCATGCGGTAGACATGCACGACGTCTTCCACATCAGAGAAATCACGCCAAGCGCTCAGGTTGCCCACGAGAATCTTGCCGGGCTTGCCCGACTTGTCGATTGCGGCGACCTGCTTCACGAAACTCGGGAGCGCAAACGTAGTTGTCTGCCCGACTCCAGTGTGGTTGAACGAGCGCGTGCACACTATTTTTATCCCGTATTTCTTGCGGTAGAGCTGCGCGAAATTTTCCTGTGCAATCTTCGAGATGCCGTAGGGGTTGCTCGCTTCGAGTGGGTCCGTTTCCTTGAGCGGGGATCTGCCTTCGGGAATGGCGTATTCCTCGGCGCTCCCGATTAAAAGAGTCTTTGCCTGCGGAGCATGCTTGCGGATTGCTTCCAGCAGGTTGAGTGTTCCGTTCACGTTCACGTTGATGGTATCGGCGGGGCTTTTCCACGAGGCTCCCACCGAACTTATGGCGGCGAGATTCACGACGGCGTCGGGCTTGGCGCTTTCAATAAGCGCTTCCACCTGGCCTGCGTTCTGCAGGTTCACTTCGGGAAGGTCCACCTTCACGGTGGAATGTCCTGCGGATTCAAGTTCGCGGGCTAAGTACCTGCCGACGAATCCCGATGCCCCGACGATGACGACCTTCATCAAATCTTTCCTTCGGCAAGGAGCTTGATGTCGCTATCCACCATGCGCTTGACCAGCTGCTCGTAGCTGATTTCGGGTTTCCAGCCGAGAACCTTCTTTGCCTTGCTTGCATCACCGATAAGTAGGTCTACTTCGGCAGGGCGGAAGAATTGCGGGTTCACCTTCACGACAACCTTGTCGGTCCCCTTGAGGGTGGCATACTCGTTAACGCCTTCTCCGTGGAACTCAATTTCCATTCCGGCGGCCTTGAAGGCGAGTTGTACAAATTCGCGAACCTTGTGGGTTACGCCTGTGGCGACTACATAATCGTCGGCCTGTTCCTGTTGAAGCATGAGCCACATGGCGCGTACGTAGTCGGCGCTATGGCCCCAGTCGCGGCTGGCATCCATGTTGCCGAGTTCAAGCACGTCTTGCTTGCCGGCCTTGATCTTTGCGACGGCAATGGTGATCTTGCGGGTAACGAATTCGGCACCGCGGCGTTCGGATTCGTGGTTGAAGAGGATGCCGGAGCAGGCAAACATACCGTAACTTTCGCGGTAGTTCTTGATAATCCAGTGCCCGTAGAGTTTGGAAACCCCGTAGGGGCTGCGCGGGTAGAACGGTGTCGTTTCGTTTTGCGGAACGGCCTGCACTTTACCGAACATTTCGCTGGTGGATGCTTGGTATACGCGCGTGTCAGGCTTGCAGAGGCGAACCGCTTCCAGGAGCTTGGTGACGCCGATGGCGTTGATGTCGGCGGTAGAGAGCGGCGTTTCCCACGACGTAGTCACGAACGATTGAGCGGCAAGATTGTAAATCTCGTCGGGTTTCGCGATTTCCATGGCGCGCAGGAGCGATGCGGAATCGGTCATGTCACCAAAAATGAATGTAACCTTGCCCTTGAGGTGCTCGGCGTTGTTAAAGTCGAGCTTGCTCTTGCGGCGGACAAGTCCGTAAACTTCGTAACCCTTCTCGAGAAGGAATTCAGCCAGGTACGAACCGTCCTGACCGGTAATGCCTGTAATAAGTGCGCGTTTCATATGGTTAAATATAAATAAATATGAAATTACTAAATTGCGGGTATGGCTTTTGTTCATTTGCAAGTTCATTCCGAATTTTCCGTATTGAAGTCTTCTGCTCGCCTTGATGGCATTTTGGCTGCGGCCGCAGCCGAAAATGCCCCCGCCGTAGCCCTTACAGACCACGGCGCCATGTTCGGCATTCTTGAAATACAGACGCGCGGGAAGGACATGAACAAGGCTCGCAAGGAGAAGGGCCTCCCTCCGGTAAAGACTATTTACGGCTGCCACGTGTACGTGGATTCCCCGAGTGCAAGTGTGAAGGACCCGACCACTTATGAACGCCTGACCCTGCTTGTCGAAAACGAGAAGGGTTATTACAACCTGCTCCGTATTGTGAGCTACCGCTATGAGGAAAGCGACCGCTGGGCGGAAATTCCCTCGGTCCCGCTGGATGTAGTGAACCAGCACAAGGAAGGCCTGATTGCCATTGCGGGCGATTACTTTAGCCGTTATGGACAGAACGTGACATCGGGTCGCGAAGCCCAGGCTCGCGAGTACATGGACAATCTTGACAAGATTTTTGACCGCGACCATCTTTACCTGTCCGTATGCGATAACGGAATCCAGCAACAGCGTGGTGTGAATGAATTCAATGTGAAACTGGCGCAAGAGATGGGCCGCGAGGTTGTGGCGGTTGCCGACGTGCACTATATTAAGCCCGAAGATGCCACCGCGCACAAGGTGCTGCGCTGCATTTCGCTCAAGTGCACGCTGAATGACTTTACGGATGCGCGCTTCCCGACCGACCAGTTCTATTTCCGTACCGAAGAAGAAATGGTCAAACTCTTCGGGCATATCCCAGGGGCTATCGAGAATACGGTCAAGATTGCCGAGCGCTGCAACTTTACGGTCAAAACGGGTATCGGCGATGAATTCTGGCCCCGGTTCAAGATACCGGAAGATTTCCTTGCGTCCGAGGAATACCAAAATATTAAAGCAATCATGAAGGCCGAATACGATGCGGAGTACCCGGAAATTCATGAACGTGAACGGTTGGGGATAATCAAGGATAAGGCGAAAAAACTGATAGCCGCCTATTGCGCCGAGAAGGGCGTCGACGAGAAATCCTTGACCGATGAGGAAAAGGCCGAATTCCAGAACCAGGCTTCGCAGGAACCCTTTACCGACGAAGACAACAAGGCTTGGGAAAAGAATACGCACCGCTGGTGTAAACCGGGTGGCGACGCCGATATCTACATCACGCACCTGTGTAACGAACGCCTCAAATGGCGATTCCCCGACGAAAACTTCAAGTTTCCCGCGCGCGAGACCGATGTGGCCAAGCGCATGTACAAGGAATTGAACTGTATCCGCAACATGAACGTGGCGGGCTACCTGCTTATTGTGTGGGACTTCATCAACTGGTCGCGTGATAACGGAATTCCCGTAGGCCCGGGACGTGGTTCCGCTGCAGGCTCGCTTGTTACCTACATCATCGGCATTACGGATATTGACCCGCTCAAGTTCGATTTGCTCTTTGAACGATTCCTGAATCCGGAACGCGTGAGCATGCCTGATATCGATACGGACTTTGCGGATAGGGACCGCGGGCGCGTTATCCAGTACGTGACCGACAAGTATGGCTACGATTGCGTGGGACAGATTATTACCTACGGTATGCTCAAGTCGAAGGCGGTGATTACTGACGTTGCCCGCGTCTTGGGGCTCCCGCCTGCCGAGGCAAAGCAGATTACAAAACTGTTCCCGCAGAGAACGCTGAACTTTAGCCTTGAACAGGCCTGGACGGGTAAAAAGAAAAATAAGAAAGGGGGAGAGGATCCTCTTGAAGACGGCTATAGCTCGGAACCCCTGCAGGCGCTCGTCAACAGCCGCGCCAGTTACCAGAACCTCTGGGAAATTGCGAAAAAGTTGGAGGATTTACCGCGCCAGACGGGCGTGCATGCCTGTGGTGTGGTGATTACGCCGACTCCGATTTACAACCTGGCTCCGCTTTACCGTGCCGCCCCTGGCGATACGCCTGTGGTGATGTACGACAAGCACTACGCCGAAGACATCGGGCTTTTGAAGATGGACTTCCTTGGCCTGATTAACTTGTCCATCATTCAGGACACGGTGAGCATGGTCAAGAAAAACCGTGGGATAGACCTTGATATGGGCCATATTCCACTGGATGACAAGGAAACGTTTGACCTGCTCGGTAAGGGCATGACGACAACGGTGTTCCAGTTTGAATCTCCGGGTATGCAGAAATACCTGCGCGAACTGAAGCCGACGCGAATTTTTGACTTGATCGCTATGAACGCCTTGTACCGCCCGGGGCCTATCGACCAGATTCCGCACTTTATTGCACGTAAGAACGGCAGGGAAGAAATTGACTGCTATCACCCGGATTTGGAACAAGTTCTTGGTGAAACTTACGGCGTGATTGTGTACCAGGAACAGGTGATGAAACTTGCCCAGATTTTGGGCGGCTATACCCTGGGTGGTGCTGACAATATTCGCCGTATCATGGCGAAGAAGATGCCCGAAAAGATGGCGAAACTCGAACCGGAGTTCTTCAGGAAGTGTGAAGAACGTGGTTACGACCATGCGGTTATCGATAAGATTTGGAAGGCGGTGCTCCCGTTCTGCGGATATGCGTTCAACAAGAGCCATGCCGCAGCGTACGCCTACGTAGCTTACCAGACGGCATACCTCAAGGCTCATTACGGTGCAGAATACATGGCTGCATCGATGACCTCAAAAATGGGCAAGACCGAAGATATCGTGACGATTATTCAGGAAAGCAAGCGCCTAGGAATCAAGGTGCTGACTCCCGATATCAATACGTCGTACGGTGTTTTTACGGCGAATCCCGAAGGCCAGATTCTGTACGGGCTCGCGGGTATCCGTAACGTTGGGCTTGCCGTAGTTGAAGATGTTGTTGCCGAGCGCGATAAACATGGCCCCTATAAGGATATTTTTGATTTCTGCAAGCGTGTCGCGGAATACCAGGGTTCGTTCAGCGAAAAGCATCCGCCTTTGAGCAAGAAGGTGCTGGAATGCCTTATCATGGCGGGTGCACTTGATTCGTTGCCGGGTAGCCGTGCTGCGTTAATGGCTACCGTCGACCGTGCCATCGAAGTGGCCGCCAAGCATCAGGAAGACAAGTCGATGGGGCAGATGTCCTTGTTTGACTTGGGGGGCGCTGGCGGTGCGGGATTGGAAAATACTGCAGAAGTCCTTGAAGAAGCGGAACCTTGGGGCGATATGGAAATGCTCGACAAGGAACGCAATGTGCTGGGCATGTGCCTCTCGGGGCATCCGCTGGATGAATTCCGCCCCGAACTGAAGGGATTTACGACTGTTTCGCTGAATTACGATGACCTGCGGAAAAAGGTCGGGTCGCGCGTGGCGGTCGGCGGCGTTGTCACGCAGATGCGCTCTATCGAGACAAAACGTGGCGATACGATTGGAATCGGCATGATGTGTGATTTCCATGGGGATGTGGAACTCTTCTTCAAGAAAGATGACTGGGAACGTTTCCGCGACAAGATTTCCGAAGGCGATCGCATTTTGGTGAAGGGTGAACTTGAATTCAAGCGTGACAAGGAGCGCAAGCCTACCGAGGAACTGCAGATTACTGTGGAAGAGGCGATCCAGTTCGACACCGTGCGCAAAAGCATGGTAAATTTTGTCCATATAAGCATGGAATCCGGAATGATAACGGAGGAATTCCTCCAGAAATTGGAAGAAGGCCTGGCCGGTTTTGAAGTCTTTGAAGAAACAGAGCACGGGTGCCGCCTGGTATGCCATGTGGAAACGCCATCGGGCTTTGAACACATAATAAAGTTGAACAAGTACAAGGTCTACTATACGGTGGAACTGCTGAATTGGCTCCGCCAAGATATGGGACTCACGAAGATTTGGGCATCTCCGAAAGAGAATCGGTAAAATGCAGGCCAGACCGTTCGTTCTCTTTTGCGCGGGTGAAGATTCCGGCGACGTGCTAGGCGAAACCCTTGTCCGCCCCGCAGTAGAAAGCGGAATGAACGTTCTTGGAGTAGGTGGCCCGCGCATGCAGCGTGCGGGCCTTGTGCCGGTAGGGGACTACGAAACCTTGCCCGTATCGGGTTTCGGTGACGTGCTCCCGCGGGTCTTTCGCCTGAAGAAAATATTCTCGCATTTGGAATCGCTCCTGCGGGAAGATTCCTGCGTAGCGCTGGTTTGCATTGATTATCCCGGGTTCAACATGAAGTTGTGCTGCAGGGCGCTCGCGTTAAAAAAGCCGGTCTTGTATGTGGCGCCCCCGCAGGTCTGGGCCTGGAAAAAGCACCGCGCCCGCCGCTTGAGGGGCGCGAAACTGGCGGTGCTCTTTAATTTTGAACGGCGTGTTTATGAATCCCTCGGGCTGGGTGCCGAGATTCTGGAGCACCCCTTCTTGCGGGCGGTGGGCGCGCGTGCAATCAGCCCGAAAGTGCGCGAAACCCGCCCGAATGACTCTGACGCGCGCGAAACCCGCCCGAACCAAGACGTAGTCGTATTGCCCGGTAGCCGCGAGTCGCAGGCTCTCCGCAACTTGCCCTTCTTTATGGAGGTCGTATCGCGGGTACACGCGCTTCACCCCGAAAGGAACTTCGTGCTTGTCGCATCCCGCGAATCGCTCAAAACGCAGTTTGAATGTGCGGCGGCAAAATTGTCCCCTGCAGGGAGTGTCCCTGCCTGGTTGCGCATTGATGTTGCCCCGCAAGAAGCCCGCGAACGCGCTACCTTCTACGCCCGCCATGCAGCTGCGCTCTGCATGCCGGGTTCTGCCACGCTGGAACTTGCACTTTCGGGCGTACCGCTCGTAGTTGCCGATGTGCTTGACCCGCTCACGTATTTCATCGGGAAACATTTCGTGAAAACGGATTATTTTGCCCTACCGAACGTGCTGCTCGGGCGTTCCGCATATCCGGAATTTTTTTTCACGCGGGGTGCATCCCGCAAAAAAGATAATGCCGAACGTGTTGCGGAAGCTCTCCGGAAGGCACTCGAAAATCCGCCACGCTCGACGGTAGCAGACCTGGTAAAGACCTTCGCCGCTTCAACGAGCGCCGAATCGTTAATGACGGAATTTCTTTGCGAGTTCGTCGAGCGTGATACGCATTAGCGTAGGAGCGCCGTAAGGCGACTTCAGCGGATTTTCGGTCGCCATCAACTGCCCCACAAGCATCGCCATTTCTTCGGGCTTGAGTTTGTCGCCCGCCTGGTACGCGTTCGTCTTGGACCAGGCCTTTGCAAGAGTATCCTGTACCACCGAAGCGTCGCCCTTGTCGCCGCTTTCGGCGCAACTGTCCAGAAATTCGTGAACCGCCTTTACGGCTCTAGATAACTTGAGTGCGCTCGGGATTGCTCGAATCTGGAAGGTGTCACCGCCGAAGGGCTCTACGAAGAATCCCAACTTGCGCAATTGCTCGTCGACGCTGGCAAAGATTTGCTTTTCGATC
>JAEEGG010026689.1_pt1 | contig 11007 bp, 4 predicted proteins | sample 9134161 | NCBI WGS metagenome assembly JAEEGG01 (sample SAMN16246543, study PRJNA631951) | gut metagenome | biome: gut microbiome; feature: rumen; material: CR-attached | host: Bos | place: Iran: Karaj | collected 2018-10
GGGTAAAAGCCCAACCTAACCAGTATATGCTGGCACAAGGCATCTGCCCCGACGGATGGCATGTTCCCACTTACAGAGAGTTCGCCATTTTGTGCACCACCATTGACCCCGCTTGGACTCCCGGAGCCATGGTTGCCAATGCTACGCAATCTGTACGCCCCAGCAACAACAAACTGGCCGTCAAGTTGGCTTGCCCCGACGCACGCTGGAAATGGTACCAAGGTCCTGGCTACACTGGCGACAGCACCGCCAGCACCGTGGTCAACACCCCTGGCTACAACTATTCTAACCACATCGTTGACCCCGATGCCAACTCTTCAGGTTTCAATGCCAAGCCCGCTGGATACTGGAAAGCCGGACAACTTTACTATAATGGTGCCGCCCAATTCTGGACATCTATTGGTGCTCCCACCTCTATCGGTCGTACGGTTAAAATTGCCTACAACGAAACCGGTATTATCCACTACTCCTACGCTGCAACCGCCAAAGAAGGTGCCAGTGTAAGATGCGTTTACGGCGATGGTGATCCTGACATTGCAGTTTATCCCACCTTGGAAGACCCCCAATCCTTCTCTATGATTTTCCTCTCCGACCCGCAATCATACAGCAAATTCAAACTCAACCAACCTATATTTGAGATGCAAACCGCCTGGACTGCCTTGGTACGCAACAGACTGAAAGTGCTTACCGCCCTGATTTCAGGTGACTTTGTAGAACAGAATGAAAAAGATGATCCTTACGTAAATGGCAGAATTGACCCCAGCGCCCAGAACCAGATGGACAAACGCAACGGCGACCAGACCTCTACCCAACAATGGGAGTCGGTATCGCGTGCACTGGAGACCTTGGACGATGTAATGCCATACGTTCCCTGCCAGGGCAACCACGACTGCGGTCCTTTGGCAGCCGAAGACCGCCGTTCAGAGCAACCCAAATACATCTATCCCGAACGTAACATGTTCAATGTTGAGCATATCGTTTCCATGTGCAAGAACTACCAAGGCTTAGAGACGATGGAGAATGTGGCTTTCGAGTTCAAGACCGAGACTTGGGGCGACCTGCTCATCATCGGCTTTGAGTTTGCTCCGCGCGATGAAGCACTGAACTGGGCTAAGAATCTTATCGAATCCGATAAATACAAGAACCACCGTGTCATCATCTTCACCCACTCCTTCCTGACCGAAGAAGGTAAAAGATACACTTCCGAAGGCTACACACTGCAGCCACGCAACTGGGCACAGGCAGTATGGGAGAAACTGGTTTATCCGTCAGAGAACATCGTAATGGTACTTTGCGGCCACTCGGGCGTACCTCCCACAATGAAAGCCACAGTTGATGCCACCGACTACTCCTGCACGGTATCGTACCGCGAAGACCCCGCAGCCGACGGCCATATCATCCCGCAGATGATGTTCAACGCGCAGTGCGCTGACGGCAGCTGGTACGGCAACGGCGGCGACGGCTGGATTCGTATTCTGGAATTCAAGCCCGATGGCGAAACTGTCAGCGTGAAAACCTTCTCACCGCTCTTTGCCCTGTCGCAACTGACCAAGTCGCAAGCATGGAGAACCCAAGATTACGACCAGTTCACCTTCAAAGTGTCGAAGCTGAACAATGAATAATGAATAATTTTAATGTATAATTAAGGTTGTAGAGACGCGATGAATCGCGTCTCTACTGCTTTCTGGTTCATCGACTACGCCTCATTCCGAGGCGGTGGTTGAGCTTGTCGAAACCACCGACGAAGGAATCCCTTTTCCGCTTTATAGTCATTTGTAAAAAAAAAGTTAATTTTGCATTCGATAACAACTATAAACTATCTTTGTATGTTTAAAACAATAAAAACCTTCACTATGAAAAATTTCATAATCTGTATCAATTTGATTTTCATTACGTTTGTTGCTTCGGCGCAGGAAACGGTGACGTTGACCTTCACTGGAGAGACCGAGAGCCATTCGTTCCAGCAACTCGACAGCGTGAAAATCGACAACTTGACGCGAGAGTGGACAGAAGTGGTCTATTACCCAGACACCTTGCTGATTTTGAACACGGTGGGCGTTCCACAATGGGACCGTGCCGGTGCCGCCAAACTATATCAGAACACCCCCAACCCGTTTGAAGGTATCACGCTGTTCAACCTCGTGCTGCCCGAACAGAAAAAAGTACAACTGGCCATTTACGACCTCAACGGTAAGAAGATGACCGAATATCGCCACACGCTGCCCGCGGGCGAACACCAGTTCCGTGCCAATCTCTCCTCTCCGCAAACCTACCTACTGAGCGCCCAAACCGACCACGGCACCACATCCATCAAGATGGTCAATGTGGGCAAATCCGACAGGTCGTGCCACATCGACTACCTCAGCAGTCTGCCGCTAACAGAGGAGATGACGCGCAAAGAGAGCAGCAGCACCTTCGCCAGTGGCGACCGGATGCAATACACCGGCTATGCCACGCAAACCGACGGAGTGAAGGAAGCCGTCATCACGCAAAACCAACATAGCAGCGAGACCATCCTCTTCACTTTCCCTGATGAAGTGCAGGAACCGCTTCTGCCTTTGGTACAGACACTTTCGGTGGACCGCGCCAGCAGCGGCTCGGCACAAATCTCTTCTAAAGCCGTTCCGCAAGATGAGACTCCCATCACAGAAGTGGGCGTCATCATCAGTACCGATACCATTTTTGACGAAAATGACCTCATCTTCAAAGGTGACACTATCGATGAAAACGGCATCTTCATCACCGAGGCCTATAAGTTGACCAAAGGTTTCAAATATGTCAAATTATATGCTAAAGCATACGCTATCAATGAAGTAGGAACCGCCTACGGCAATGTGCTTCCCTTCCTTCTCAACAACGATTTTCACTGCGGCGATTTGCTGTACGACATTGAGGATAATGTTTACCGCACCGTCAAAATCGGCCCCAACTGCTGGATGGCGGAGAATATGCGTTCCAAGACCTACGCCGACGGCAAGAAGCTGGAGCCACTGACTACTGATGCCGAATACACTTACGGCCGCTACTACTACGAACGCACCGACTCCATCGTGGGGCACCAAGTCTATTACCCGTGGTCAACCGCTTGCAACTTTTCTATCAATCAAACCGACCAGAATCGCCCTTTGCAGGGTATTTGTCCCGACGGCTGGCATGTGCCCAGTTACAAAGAGTGGGCCGACATGCTCAACGCGATTGACCCCGCCTGGAACCGCGGCACCATGGCCACCAACATCTCACAATATGAGCTACCCAGCAGCAACAAGCTGGCTGTCAAACTGGCCAATCCCGACTGCCATTGGGTGTGGTACAAGGGGCCCGGCTACACAGGAGACACCATGCATAGCCCAACGCCCAACACTCTTGGCTACAACTACTCAAATCACATCATCGACCCCGATGCCAATGCTTCGGGTTTCGATGCAAAGCCCTGCGGCTATTGGAAAAACGGCGACTTTTTCTACAATGGAGCCGCCCAGTACTGGACAGACATAGGCAGCACCGCTGGCATAGGACGCACCGTCAAAGTGGCTTTTAGCCTTACCGGCATCATGCACTACTCGTACGAGAAGACAGCCCGCGAAGGCTACAGCGTGAGATGCATCTGCGGCTCTGGCGATGACCCATCCATTCCCCTCTACCCTGAATTGCAAAACGACAGTTCCTTCTCCATGATTTTCCTCTCCGACCCGCAAGCGTACAACAAATCCAGTCTCTGCCAGCCGCTGTTTGAACTGCAAACGGCCTGGACGGCGCTGGTTCGCAACCGGCTGAATGTGATTGCCGCTTTAATTTCGGGCGATATGGTAGAAAAGAACGACTCGGAACATCCATACGTTGACGGCCATATCCACAGCAGCGCCCAAACCCAAACCGACCTGCGCAACGGCAATCAAAGTTCGCAACAGCAGTGGGAGTCGGTATCGCGCGCGCTGGAACGCCTGGACGATGTGATGCCCTACGTTCCCTGCCAAGGCAATCATGACTGCGGACCGTTGGCCGCCGAAGACCGCCGCTCCGAAATGCCCAAGTATTTTTATCCTGAGCGCAACCTGCTGAATGAAAAACATTTGGTATCGTTAGGCACAAACTATGAAGGCAAACAAACAATGGAAAATTCGGCCTTCGAGTTCCACACCGACACTTGGGGTGACTTGCTCGTCATCGGCTTCGAGTTCGCCCCACGCGACGAAGCCCTGAACTGGGCCCGTGAACTGATTGAGTCGGACAAGTACAAGAATCATCGCGTCATCATCCTCACTCACTCATTCCTAAAAGATAATGGCGAGCAGTACACCTCTGAGTCATACACCCTGCAGCCGCGCAACTGGGCCAAAGATGTATGGAACAAGTTGATTTTCAATTCAGAAAACATCGTAATGGTACTGTGCGGTCACTCTGGCAGTCCACCCTCCATCAAATCGACAGTGGCTGCCACCGACTACTCCTGCGCGGTGTCGTTCCACACCGACACGGCTGCCAATGGACGCAAGATTCCGCAGATGATGTTCAACGCCCAATGTGCTGACGGCAGTTGGCATGGCAACGGCGGCGACGGCTGGCTCCGTATTCTGGAGTTCATGCCCGACGGCGAAACCATATCTGTCAGAACCTTCTCACCCCTCTTCGCCCTGTCGAGAATCACCAAGTCGCAGGCCTGGCGCACCAAAGATTACGACCAGTTCACCTTCAAGGTGCCGAAACTAAAAATTGAAAATTGAAAACTGAAAATTGAAAGGTTGTAGAGACGCGATTCATCGCGTCTCTACTGCTTTTACCAATTGATTCTTCGGTCTTTCGGGTATTTCACATTGAAAGTGACAATGAACGTGCGCGTCTCGCCCGCTTTGAGTTCCAGTTCCCAAGTCAGCACACCCGTTTCGGTCTTGTTGTAGGTGGCCGAAGGCGAAACCTCTTGCAGTTTCACTTCAATTTCCTTGTCGTTCGAAATAGGATATTGCTCTTTTAACGTAAATTGCGCTGCCTTGGACAGGTTGTTCTTCACGGTAATCAAGTACGACTTGGTAACTGAGGTGCTGTTGCCCACCACCTTTGTACTGGTATAATCGCGACGAAGTTCGCGCTTCACGGCAATACGCGGCTCGGTGGCCAACGTCAACTGAAGATTAGCTTCCGTAGCGTTGGGACGCAGGAAAGTCTTGCCCACGTACGTGTTGTTGTAGGTTACCGTGGCATAACCAGGCAGCAGATTGTACTTCTCATAATCCGACAGCGTGGCCATCAGATAAGTCTCGCCCGACAGTTTGGGTATGCTGTAATAGAAATACTTAGCCTTCACATCATACGATTTCAGGTCGATGAGCTGCACTTTGCCATTGCCAGCGATATTGTAGGGCACGGCAATCTCGTAATTGACATACACCTCCTGCTCGTCCACATCGACATAATCGTCCATCAGCAGCGGAGCACCACCCTCCTCAACTTGCACTCCATCAAGCGTCTGCGGGGCAGCAGCCTCTTCCGCGTAAGTAATCGTGTTAGATCTGGCAGAGATGTAGCCCTTCGACAACTGGTGGGCACGAACAAACGAGAGAAACCACGAGCTAAAGACAGGCGCCTCTTTCGAGCGATTAGGGGTAGCATTCGACAGCGTGAGTTTCACATTGTTCCAGTCGAGGCCAGTGGTTTGCTTCACCTGTGCCTTGGCTTGCATGGCAATGGGCTTGTCCATCGATACGATGTTGATATCGTAGCAAGGTGTCCATGAAGCGGTGGGCGTAAAGTAAGTCACCGTGAAGGTGGTGGTCACTCCATTGGGCACGGTGGCAGCCAACGTCACAATGCCTGTGCGCTGCTTGTTCTGCAGCATGTCCTGATTCAACTGTTGTGTCAGTCGCTTAATTTGATCGTTCAACTCGGTGATTTTCCGATTGTCATTATCAATATTCTTCTGAATACCAGCCGCTTTCGCTTTAAAAAGCTCCATATTGGCGGTAATGTCGGCAGTGGAGACGAGAGCATCTTTGCCCTGCATATTATTGAGCGTTCCATCCGACAAGATTTTCAGCAGATGCGTGTTCACAGCCAAGTCGTTCTTCGCATCTTGCAGCTGGCGACGGTAGGTTTCCAATGTATCGTTCATCTTTTTGACACGGACACTTTCTTCCTTCTTCATAATGAAATCGTTAGAAAATTCGGCAGCCGAAATAAGCACGCCATTGGCAGAAACTTTCAAACTACCGATTTCGATATCAGGACTGAGTCCCTCGATACAGATGTCCTGCGCACCGCTTTTCAGCGTGGCGGTGGCAGTGTGCGTTAATGCGGCACCGTTAAGATAGACGGTAGCCTTATTCAACTTGGCCTGAATGCGCGTCTGGGCATTAACAGAGAACGAGATGGATGTGACCACCGCAATGAGCAGACACAGAAAAAGATTCTTTTTAATCATATCAGTAAAATTTGGGAATAACAATATACCATTGACAATAGCATCAATACAATAGTTTAACGATGTAAAAATAACTTTTTTTACATATAAAATTTTCACAAAAATAACGGGAAGAAGGCACGATTTATTATTGGAAATACCATCAAACAATCCCAATTCTACCTATTCGGTGTATCCCAAACTTTAGTCTGGATGCAATGAATCGTCTGCATCATGTTTTCTATTCTTAATACAAAATCCCCTTCTTCAATTCGCCAGCGACCGTCTGCACCGACAAATGCGAGATTTTGAGCCGGCAAGTGGAAGGTTATTGTCTTCTGTTCCCCAGGCTGCAATTCCACTTTGGTAAAATCGCGCAGTCGGCGGTTGTCAGGCGTAATAGAGGCCACCAAATCGCTGGAATAGAGTAATACTGCCTCTTTGCCAGTAACAGCGCCCACATTCTTCACATCCACCGACACAGTCAGCATATCATCGGCGGTAAAACTCTTTGTATCAACCACTAAATTACTGTACACGAAATCGGTATAGCTCAGTCCATAGCCAAACGGCCACTGCCATGCCACCACGGCATCGTAGTTATAGTCGCCTTCCATCGTCTTTACCTGCTCGCTAACTTTAAAGTCGTAAGTAATTTGTGACGAGAGTTCGCTAGGATAAGTATAGGGCAACTTGCCCGAGAAATTGGCTTTGCCCGACAGCAGGCCAGCCAATGCATCGCCACCATAATTTCCTGGCAACAAAATATTTACCACTGCCTTTGACATCGGCACTATGTCGGCTATGATGCGCGGGCGACCTTCGTTCAAAATCAGAATGATGGGTTTGCCCGTTTGGGCTAATGCTTTCACCAAATCACGCTGGTTTTCCGAAAGCCGCAAGTCTGTCAGATTGCCGGGCGTTTCGCAGTAGCTATTTTCACCGACACAAGCAATGATGACATCCACATTGGCGGCGACAGAAACAACCTTATCTATTTGAGGTTCATTCTCTTCAAAGTATTTTCCTTTCTTGTAGGTCACCCCTTCTTCCAGCACCACTTTATCGTTGCCAAACTCGTTGCAAAGGGCCTCATAAATGGTATTGAAATTTTCTGAAACACCAGGCATATCAGCCCCTTGCCAAGTGTACGACCACCCACCATTCAGGCAGCGCATCTGGTTGGCATTAGGCCCTGTCACCAAAATTCTGGTTCCTTGTTTCAAAGGCAGAATATCGCCCTCATTTTTCAGCAGCACCATTGATTCTTCGGCTGCTTTCAATGACTGATTGACAAATTTTTCAGAACCAAAATCGGCATAATCAACATTTGCTTTCACAGGATTGTCGAACAAGCCCAAGCGATACTTCACCCGCAGAATACGGCGCACGGCGTCGTCAATGCGCGCCTGACTCACCTTTCCTTCTAATACTAACTCTTTCAACAGAATACAAAAGTCCACCTCATACGGTTCCATCGTCATATCGACACCGGCATTGACAGCAATTCGGATGGCTTCTTTCTTATCCTTCGCTATATGCTCTCTCGTCCACAAACTGTTTATATCCTGCCAATCGGTGATGATCATTCCATCCCATTGCAAATCCTCTTTCACCCATTGTGTCAAATACTCATAGCTGGCGTGCAGCGGCACCCCGTTCACGCTGCCCGAGTTGACCATCAGCGTCAGCGCACCCGCTTGGATGGCAGCCCTGAATGGTTCGAAATACTTCTCTCTCAAAATATTAGGCGCCATATAGACGGGAGTCCTATCCTTGCCGCTGACCGGCGAGCCGTAGGCGAAATAGTGCTTGATGCAAGTCGCCACATTGTAAGGACCCAAATGGTTCGGGTTATCGCCTTGATAGCCGCGAACTTGCGCTTCCGCCATACGGGCATTCACCACGGCATCTTCGCCAAAGCTTTCCCAAAGACGCGGCCACCGCGGGTCGCGACCGAGGTCCAGCGTGGGGTTAAACACCCACGGACAGCCGCTGGCGCGACTTTCGTAGGCCGTAATGTGGGCGCCTTCTTCAGCCAAAGCCGTATTGAACGAAGCCGCCATGTTGATGGGCTGCGGAAAGAGTGTACCTTCTTGGATAAAGGCCGTTCCGTGATTGTGGTCATTCCCATAAAGCACTGGAATACCAATATGTTTCACAGCCTTCTGCTGGATCAAAGTAATCCATTCCAGCCATTGCGCACGCGTTTCCGCATAATTGCCCGAAACGCCCAACACCGAGCCGACATAATACTTGGCAAAGAGCGTATCCAACACCGACTCATCCAACTTCATCGCATCTACATACCGCCACTTGGGCTTTCCGTTCACCATATCGGGCACACTAAACCGATTGACTTTCAGTTCCAGCATCTGCCCTATCTTCTCTTCCAAAGACATTCGGGAGAGCTGCCGCTCAATGCGTCGCTCCATAGCCATATCCTTCTGTATGGCTGGAGTTTGCGCCTGCGCACAAAAAGATATAACGATCAATAAACAGACTATGACTTTTTTCATCTTTTTTAAATTCAAAATTCAAAGATCAAAATTCAGAAAGACTTTAGTTATTTGAAATCTGAATACTGAATTTTGAATTTATTTCTTAATCGGCTTATAATCAAGTGTTTCATTATCTCCAAAAATCTGTCGACTGCCGTAATTCCAACCATAGAAATCGTACAGTTTACGCAGAGAGCCCATACGGCGGCAGAAATCGTTAAAATCACGGTTGTCGTAAGTCCAGCCCACTTCCGAGAGAGCAGCATAGCGCGGCAGGAACATATAGGTCACCTCATCCATATTGCAAGCGTACTCAGTCCAAGCGTTGCTCTGAACGCCCCAAATCTGTTTCTTCTGGTCATCGGTCAGACCTTTGTAGGGATCGAAGCTATAGGCCGTGTCGATAGGAATATAATGACCGTAGCCGGGTTGCTTGATGCTGTCGGGCGATTGGAAATAGTCGAGATAGCAGTGCGACAACGGGCACATAATCATACGGTTACCATTTTCCATGGCAATATTGGCCATATCATCGTAGCGCCAGTGCATGATGATAGCAGTCTTGGAAACGCCACCTTGCACAATCTCTTCCCAGCCAATAATCTCACGGCCATGAGCATTGAGGAATTTTTCAATCGTATCCATCACAAACGTTTGCAGTTCAAACTCGTCCTTCAAGCCTTCGGCTTTGATGCGAGCCTGACATTTGGGACACTCCTTCCACTCGTCTTTCGGACATTCATCACCACCGATATGGAAATATTTATAGGGGAACAACTCCATCATCTCGGTCAGCACATTTTCCAAGAATTCGTAAATCTCGTCGTTGCCTGCGCAGAGCACCTCTTTCGAAACGCCCCACTTGGTGCGCACTTCGTATGGATAATCGGCACCACGGCAGCCGAGACGCGGATAGGTGGCCAAAGCAGCCTGCATGTGGCCAGGAAGGTCAAGTTCGGGAATTACATTGACAAAATTGTCGGCAGCGTAAGCCACGATTTCTTTAATCTCGTCCTGCGTATAGAAGCCACCGTAGGGCGTACCGTCGTATTCGGGCGTATTGTGACCGATAACGGTCTCCTTGCGCTGGCTGCCAATCTGCGTCAGTTCAGGATATTTCTTAATTTCGATACGCCAGCCTTGGTCGTCGGTGATATGGAAATGGAACGTGTTGCCCTTGTGCAGCGCAATGATGTCGATGAACGATTTCACCTCATCCACAGTCATAAAGTGGCGAGCCGCATCGAGCAAAGCGCAGCGGTATTCAAACTTAGGCTCATCGTTGATGGTAACACACGGCAGCTTTATCTTGGCAATGTCGGTTGCGCCGTAGCACTCAGCCGGCACCATCTGACGTAATGACTGCAAACCGTAGAAAAGGCCTTGAGCCGTACTACCGGCAATCACAATCTGATCGTTGGTCACTTTGAGTTGGTAGCCCTCTTGAGGCATGGCCACATCTGCCAACAGCACAATACCTTTGCTGTCGCCATTACCCTTCTTGGTAGCCAGTTCCTTGCCAAACCAATCCTTGCTGTAGCGTTGGCAAGCCTTCAGCACCTTATCCATATCGGGCAGGTTGGTCGTTGAAGCGTCATAAATCACAGTAGCAGGAGTCAATGTAAACTCGCCCTCGCTAAAGGTGTACTCCACGGGCAGCGGCACCACATTCATTTCTGCTTCGGCTACTACCGTGCGGCCTTTGTTACCACAAGACATCAAGGCCGTTATCATCAAACAGCCCAAGGAAATTCTAATCATGTTTTTTTTCATATCATTATTATTATTAAAACTCAAAATTCAAAAGAACTCTCATCTCTCCTCTCTCCTCTCTCCGTTCTCCTCTCTCATCTCTTAATTCTCCCACAACCACCAGCGGGCTTTGTAAATCTTGGCGCCGTTGCGTTCAAACAGTTGCTCGCCAGTATTGTAATCCAGCACATGCGAGGTCCACCAGCTCTCTTCGGGCACGGCGCAGATGGTTCTGTAGCCGGCAGGGCCTGTGGAAACGCTCTTGATGTCGTTGGGACGGAAACTGTTGCTGGGTGAGAAAGTGTTCGTATTCGGGTCAAACTCAAACGTTTTCTGCTCGGTCGTCATAATGTAGCGATCTTG
>JAEEGG010026693.1_pt1 | contig 11006 bp, 9 predicted proteins | sample 9134161 | NCBI WGS metagenome assembly JAEEGG01 (sample SAMN16246543, study PRJNA631951) | gut metagenome | biome: gut microbiome; feature: rumen; material: CR-attached | host: Bos | place: Iran: Karaj | collected 2018-10
CATTATTTTTATCAAAACGCCACGCTTCACGCGCCGCTCTTCTCATAGGTGCGGTACATCTCGATCGGCTCGGGGTTGTCTTTCAGGCTCCAGATGCCGCAGGGGCAGACGCCCGCGCAGATGCCGCAGCCGATGCACTTCGTCGGGTCGGAGACGTATTCCCAGCCGCCGTTTTCGTCGTCGATACGCGTGATTGCCTTCTCCGGGCAGGAATTGACGCACATGCGGCAGTCGCGGCAGGTGCCGCAGGAGACGCAGCGCGTGTGTTCCTCACCTGCATCCGGCAGGTCGCAGTGGTGGCACTTCTCGAAGTAGGCCTTCGAGAGACGCTCGGCGGGAATCCGTTCCTTCGTGAGGACGGGCGTGATCTTTTCGCCGCGCAGGTACTGGTCGATGGCGACGGCAGTGCGCCGCGCGTCGCCGATGGCGTCGGTCAGCCGTCCCGGCTTCGTTACGTCGCCCGCCGCGAAGACGCCGGGCAGGATCATCTTTTCCAGCGAAGGCACGAGCCAGTCGCCCCGGAATTTTTGAATCGAAGGATCGTCGGGCAGGTAGTCGAGAATCGGCGCCTCGCCGATGGAGACGATGACCTGATCCGCAGCGATGAAGCGGCCGTCGTCGGAATAGACGCCTTCCGTCGCGATCTTCTTCGTCACGAAGGGCCAGACGATTTTGCCGCCGAAAGCTTCGAGGCGGTCGATTTCCTTCTGGAACGCGGCGGGTTTCATCACGTCCACGACGATGACGTTTTCCGCTCCTTGCTCGTAGGCGCTGGTGGCCACGTCCATGCCGGAATTGCCGCCGCCGATGACGAGGACGGTCTTGCCCGTGGGCGGCTTCTCGCCGCGATTGATGGCTTTCAGATAGTCGAGGCCCATGGTCAAAAGCTCCGTGCCTTCCCATGGGAAGAAGCGCGGCTTGTGTCCGCCCGTAGCCACCAACACGGCGTCGTTTTCTTTGCGGAGCTGGTCGAATTTATCGCGGTCCACGCGGCAGGAGGTGACGAACTTCACGCCGACGCCCTCGATGCGCTTCAGTTCCAATTCCAAAAGCTGGTGGGGCATTCGTGCGCGGGGAATGACCTGCGCCAGCTTGCCGCCGATTTCCGCCGCGTCGTCATAAACCGTGACCGTATGGCCGCGCCGGGCAAGCTGCCAAGCTGCGGAAAGTCCCGCAACGCCGCCGCCGATAATGGCGACGGATTTTCCTGTGCGCTCCGCCGGCGGGTCGACGTTTGTATAGGCGGACTTGAAGCCCAGCGCGCCGATCTGGATTGCTTCGTCGATGGTGCTGCGGGTGCAGCCCTCCATGCAGGGATTCGGGCAAAGCGTTCCGCAGACGGAGCCGGGGAACGGCGTATATTCCAGCACGAGGCGCAGCGCTTCCTCCACCTTTCCGTCCCGCAGGAGCGCGAGTCGGCGCTGGGTGGGGATACCCGTCGGACAGGAGAATTCACAGGGCGCGGCGTATTTCGCATTGTCCCAGGACGGCACGCGCAGGCGGTAAAGGCCGCGATTCACCGTGTTCAGCACGGTGAAGTCGTCCATCGCCACGTCGCTGAACAAGCCGCCTCGGATCCAGTCCTGCATCCGGTAGGCCGCCAGGTCCGGCAGCGGCTTCGGCTGCTTTTCCTCGAAGGTCAGCGGGCGCAGTTTCTTCCAGACGCTCCAGTCGGAAAGCTCCGCCAGGAGCTCCGGCTTTTCAATGGCGGCGAGGAAATTCTTCATGCCGTTTTCAAGGAAAGCGACGTCATCTTTATCCAGGGCGAGGCAGCGGATGTCTTCCGGATAATCGTCGGAAATCGGGCCGCGCACATAGACGACGCCGCCCACCATGCCGACGCAGGGGCGCTCGCCGAGCACCGAATCAAAGCCCTCGCTGTCCCAGCCGCAGACTACCGCGCGTCCGCCGCCCATGAACTCGAAAGAGAAGCTGCCGACGTTCTTGAGCACCCAGAGCTCCGGCTCATCGTAAAGCGGATCGTGCTTCATCAGAGAACCAGTGCGCGTGCCGCCGCGCCCGCCGATATAAATCCGGCCGCCTGCCGAGCAGTGGCCCGCCGTGTCGCCCGCGTCGCCGCGCACGGTGATAAGACCGCCGACGTTCAACCAGCCCACGTCGGCGGAGGCCGGCCCGTCCACGACGATCTCCGTGTTGTCGAGGCACATGGAGCCGACGCGCTGGCCGGGGTTCGTCACATGGAAGACGAGCTTTTTCCCTTCGGGGTGCCATAGCGGCCCGCCGATGTCGTGCTGACCCGAGGCGATAATCTCAAACTCCGTCTCGCCCTCCTGCACCGCCTTTTCCACCGCGAGCAAAAGGTCTTGGGTGGACATGCGCTCATGGCCGGTAAGGGTGTCTATTTTAAGCATGGTGGTATCCTCCTGTCGATATTCTAACAAGCAAAGAAGTGAAACAAGCAGAGTGAAGAGTTAAGAGTGGAGAGTGAAGATATTACCTTTTTTATCTCCACTCTTCACTCTCCACACTCCACACTATCAACATACGTACTGTATTCCCAGCTTGTCCGCAATCGCCTTGTCCGTCGAGACCAGCGCGTCGCTCCGGCCCACGGGCAGCGACGAGTTGCCGATAGGCGCCATCAGCTTTTTCATCTCCGAGTCGAAGGCCAGCACGTAATCGACGATCTTCTGCGCGCCGCGGTCTACGTCGAGCCGCTTGACGAGGCGCGGGTCCTGCGTGCAGATGCCCGTCGGGCACTTGCCCGTATTGCAGGAATTGCAGCGCCCGTGCTCGTTGCCGACGCAGCCTAAGAGCTGGATCAATATCTTGCCGCAGAAAACGCCGTTGGCGCCGAGGCAGATCATCTTGAAGGCGTCGGCGGCCGCGTTGCCCGTCAAACCGATGCCGCCGCCGCCGTACAGCGGAATCTGTCCCTGCAGTCCCTGCCGCACAGCCGCGAGATAGCAGTCGCGAATCTTCGACACGATCGGATGGCCCGTATGGTCGAGGGATACTTCGTTGGCCGCGCCCGTGCCGCCCTGGATGCCGTCGAGGAAGAGACCGCCGCAGATCTTGTACGGGTCGCGGAGCAGATTGTTGTAAACGGAAACGGAGGTCGAGGACGCCGCGCACTTGATGGCTACCGGCACGCGGAATCCGAAGGCCGCGTTCAGCGAAAGGTGCATCTTCTGCACGGATTCCTCGATGGAATAAAGACCCTGATGGTTCGGCGGCGAGGAAAGCGTCGCCTTTGGCACGCCGCGGATGGCTTGCACGTGGGGCGCGACTTTCTCCGCCTGTAAAAGTCCGCCGTCGCCCGGTTTCGCGCCTTGACCGATCTTGATCAATATAGCGGCGGGGTCGACCTTCATGCGCGGCAGCGCTTTCACGATACGGTTCCAGCCGAAATGGCCGGAGGCGATCTGGATGATGAAATATTTCAGGTGCTCCGATTCCAGAAGCTTCACGGGCATACCGCCCTCGCCGGAGCTCATGCGGATCGGAATGTTGCAGCGCTCGTTGAGATAAGCCGTCGCCATCGCCACGGCTTCCCATGCGCGGGTCGAGAGCGCGCCGATGGACATGTCGGAGAAAATCAATGGATAGATCCAGCGCACGGGCGGCGCTTTATGGGTCATCGTGATATGCCCGTCCGTCATCGAGAATGGCAGTTCCCGCGCCGAAAGCACACGTCCCAGCGGCGCGCGCATATCGAAGGTATGACGCTGGGCGTCCAGCGACGGGTCGGTCATCTGGGAAATGCGCCCGACGATGATCTTGTCCAGCGTGCGCTGCGCGTTCAGGTTCGTGCGTCCGCCGCGCTTGATGGGCCCGCTGTCGCGGGAAAGGAGCGTGCGGCGGTTGTCCGGGTTCCGCACGGGGCGGATGGCATGGTTCGGGCAGACGCGCTCGCACATGCCGCAGCCCCGGCAGGCGTTTGCAAAGCTCGCCACCTGCTCGATGATCGTTCTCGCGATCTGGCGATGCGCCGGCTTCGGCTGGTTGCCCTCGGACACCGTCACGGACTGGCGCCGCACCACGGGTTTGATCGCGCCGAAGGTGCAGCTTGCGAGACAGCTTCCGCAAAGCGTGCAGCGCTCTGAATGGTATTCGATTGTCCACGGCAGATCGTCCACCGCGACGTCTTGCACCTTTACTGTTTCCATCTCTTCACCTCCAGGTCGTTGTCGATCACAACGATCTCCCGCTCATCCGGGTAGATGTCCTTCGACGTGTCGCGGTCCGGCAGGATCTCGTTGATGCCGCAGACCTCGGACGCGATCGCGACGGTGTTTTCGTCGCCGCCTACCACCACCGGTCGCAGCTTCTTCGAGTCGCAGCAGGTCATCATGCGCCCGTCGGGCAGCCCTGCGATGATCGTATTCGGCCCGTTGATTTCCAGATGCGCCAGCGATTGACGGATGGAGAGCAATACGTCTTTGTCCTCGCGATGCTCGATCTCCGAGAAAGGCAGCGGCGTGATCACGTGCTTGTAATACGGGATCGGCCATTTCAGTTCATGCAGCACGTAATGGAGCGTGTAGAGGAACGTCTGCGAATCCGACTCGAAGCCGATATAGCCGCGGAAGAGAGAACTCTGGAATTCCTTGTTCTTCGTGTAGAAGGTGTTCTCGCCGTTGGCGCAGAGCGTGTAGCCTTGCAGGAAGAACGGGTGCGCCGCGTAGCGGATGATCTCGTAATTCGTATTCTGGCGGCTCTGCACGATGATATTCTTCGCGACGAGGCAGCCGTTGTCGTCCCAAAGATGGAAATAGGTGGCGATGTCCATGGGGTCGCCGACCTCTTTCAGCGTCAGCACGTCCGGCCAGAACGAATAGATATAGCCCTGTCCCGTCTCCGTCAGCATCTGGCGCAGCGCGAGACGCGTATCGAGGAGAAGCGCCTCCCGCTCGTCCGGATCCGTCACGTGCTCCGGGTAATCGTAGGTACGGAAGATGTAATAGGGCATCGTCTGGATGTTCAGCCCCTTACGCTTGTCCGGTACGGGCAGCCACTCGGACATCTTCACGAAGCGGTGGGCGTCCATATATTCCTCGACGAGATGTCCCCCCTGCTGCGTGCAGGCCATGGAAAGCAGCGGCTTGTCCTTGTATAGCCCGAATACCCCGTAAAGATCCTGCATCACCATTGCGAATCCCGAATTGTCGTGCCCCTCCTGCTGCGGCAGCATGAGACGCAGAGCCATCGACGGCTGCACGGGATCCTTGCTCTTGATGGCCCCTATTCTGCACATAATAATCCCCCCTTGATACTCGATCTCAGGCCAAAATTTCAAGTGAATTAAAATTTTGAACTGAGATGCGCCTGCTTCGCAGGCTACATTTGCGCCTTTGGCGCAAATGCCGTCCCATAAATCTCAGTAAGAATGTAATTCTAACTGAGATTAAAAAAGCACAAAAAGCCTCGCAGCGCCGGAACGAAAATCGCTCCGGCGCCGCAAGGCTTCATTGCCGTTTGAGTTATTTCTCAAGGGCAGTATAGCACGAGGGTGTCCATTTGTCCATGCTGAAAGGAAATGTATACATTATTCCTGCGTTTTTGAAAAGTACAGGTCTGTGCAGCGTTTCCTAAAGGATTTTTCGGAAAGTGGAAAAATCATCGCATATCTGATAAACTATGAAAGGAATTCGACAAATCATGTAAAAAGGAGGGTGCGTATGGGGGAGTTGCGCGGACGGGCGGCGGCGCTTTCGGAGCCGGCGCTGGTCTTTGCGGGACGGGCCTTGTTTCCGTTGCCGAAGCAGTTGTTTCGGCTCTATACGCATCTCTTGCGATATCTGCTGAAATCGGAGGCGTTCTTGTCTCGCGCGTCCGGGACGCCGGCGCGGTTCCATACGGAAAAGCGCGCTTACGAGACGGAGTTTGGCGAGTTGACGGCGTCCACCGTAGCCGTGGTCTGCGGCAAGGTTCGGCTCCCCCGTGTGGGGGCGGCGGTCTTTGTGGCGCTGGCGTCAAAACAGTCTCCCGAGGATTGGGCCCACGCGCTGGTTTTCCGTTCCGATGAAAAGACGGAAAAACTTTATGCCCATTTGAAAGAGTTTCATTCGGCGAATCCAACCCGTTTTCTTCCTGACCGGTTTATTCCGCATCCGGTGACGAAAGAGGCGGCGATGGCGGAGTACCGACGCTGTTTCCCGGTGACGGTATTCGATATGGAGATGAATTACGAGCGGCCGATCCAGTTCGCCGGGCGGCGGCTTGTCCTCTTGCCGGACGGCACTGTGGAAGAGGAGACGCTGTCTCTCTATGTGCGGCAAAAGCCGAAGCTTTCGCGCTATGTGGCGGAGCTCACGCATCTGACGGACGCGTTTTTGCGGCAGAACGGCATTCCCGAGCAGGAGGCGGCGGAGCAGATTTATGCGTTTTTGACCAAAGGCGGATGCTTCGCCGGGAACGCGCTGCATAACGACTTGATTTCCCTGCGGGCCATGTTTCGCCGCTGCGGATTTCCGCAGGACGTCCTGCGCCGCGATATCGTGGATTTGACCATGGCGGTGCGGTTTGACATGGGCGTGGCCAACGAGCCGTCGCTCCGGCTTTGCATGGAACATGCGGGGCTCGCTTTCAGCGAAGACAAATTTCACGACGCTTCCTATGATACGGAGGGAGCCGCCCGGCTGTTCCTGCATTATATTCCGGGCTTTATCGTAAAGTACGGGAAAGCGCCGCTTGCGCCGTGGGATTTTTTTGAGCCGATGCGCGAGAAGGAAGAATTGGACGCGCTTTACGCGGAAACGTATATCAGGCCGCCCAAGGCGGAGAAGAAAACAGGGGAGGGGAAGAGCGGCGATGACCCGGACGGAAGCGCATAACGGGGTTGAGAGAACGTTTCGCTTTTGGGTAAGCGACTATGAAGCCATCCTCGGGCTGACGATCATCTTAGTCCTCGTCGGCTCTCTCAATGTGTTCAGCTCCAGCTTCGTGGTGGCGGGGGAGAATTACGACGACCCGTATTTTTTCCTGCGAAAGCAGGGAATGAATTTGGGCGTGGGTTTTGTTTGTTTCCTGATCGGCTTTGTCGTCGATTACCATCTTTTGACGAAGGCCAGGAAGCTCGGATTTTTCATAGTGACCGCCATGTTGATCGCAGTGGCCTTCATGGGCGTGGAAGTCAACGGCGCGCAGCGCTGGCTGGCGCTGGGACCGATGCAGATACAGCCCGCGGAGTTCGCAAAACCTGCCGCCATCTTCTTGGAGGCGTACTATATCGCGTGGCGCGTGAATCACGGTATGCAGTGCAAATTCCTGCATAATGAGATTTATATGATCGGCCTGATGGCCGTCTTGGTGGAGCAGGAGCCGGACATGGGGACGGCGCTGATTATCAGCGGGGTTCCGTTGATGATGCTGGTCTGCTCGAATATGAAAAGGGCGACGAAACTCAAGCTGTTCGGCATGGGAATCGGCGTAGGCGCGTTGCTGTGCATTCTCCAGCCGTACAGGCTCAAACGTGTCTTGGCGCTTTTCGATCCTTGGGGCGATGCGCAAGGCGCTGGCTATCAGATCGTGCAGTCTTTGCAGGCTATAGGATCGGGCGGCATCTGGGGTATGGGCATGGGCATGGGCATCAGCAAATACCATTATCTGCCGGAAGCCCATACCGACTTTGCATTTTCCGTATGGTGCCAGGAGATGGGTTTTGTCGGCGCGCTTGTGGTTATCCTCATGTTCGCCGCTTTCGCGTATTACGGCGTGCGGATTGCGCGCTATGCCAAGGACGCGCTGGGGCAGATGCTGGCCTTCGGTATGACGATGCTGATCGTGATGCAGGCGGCTATCAATCTTATGATGATTTCCGGATTCCTGCCCGTCGTCGGCGTGCCGCTGCCGTTTATCAGCTACGGCGGAACCTCGCTGTTTGTCAGTCTGTTCGTGGTGGGCGTGCTGGCCAACGTGGGAATTCGAAGCGTAAAACAACAGAAAGTCGTTATGAGCGCGATGCCGTCGGAGTCGGAGGATTATGAAAAACCGAGACTGCGGCGGATCAAATAGTCGGAAAGGGATCGGGAAATGATTGTCTATGCGGTGGAACCGGGCGGAAAATATGTGACGGTCAAGGAAAGCCTTGCGCTGCACCCGGAAGGGAAGCGCGGTTTTTATGTGAACCTGACGAATCAATGCACCTGCGCCTGCACATTTTGCCTGCGTTCGTTGAAAGAAATGGCGGAGGATCATTCGCTCTGGCTGAAAAACGAGCCCCCCGAGGAAGAGGTGTGGGCGGAAATTTCCGCGCTGCCTTGGGATAAGGTCGAAGAAATCGTTTTTTGCGGGTTCGGCGAACCGACCATGCGGCTGGAGGTCTTGACGGGACTTTTGCGCCGGATTCGCGACGAGCATCCCGGCGTCAAGACGCGACTCAATACGAACGGCCTCTCGGATCTTCATTTCGGGCGGAATACGGCGCCGGATTTCGACGGCCTGCTGGACACGATTTCCATCAGCCTGAACGCGTCCAACGCCGAGCGGTATTTGGAACTGACCCGGAGCCGCTTCGGGCTGCCGTCTTTCGAGGCGATGCTGACTTTTGCGGAGCGGGCGAAAGCCTATGTGCCGGACGTGGTGCTGACGGTGGTCGATCATGTGGAAGACGACGGGGAGATTGCCCGGTGCAGGAAAATCTGCGAGGTTCGCGGCCTTCGGCTGCGGGTGCGGCCCTATGAGGCGGAATGACGGACGGGCGCGATAGAGAGAAAGAGCCCCGTTTTTTGGAAGTGTATGGGAAGAGGTATCTGCGATGAAACATCTGATAATCGTGCGCGGCGGCGGCGAGCTTGGCACTGCGGCGGCCCATCGCCTGCACCGCGTGGGGTACAAAGTGCTGATACTTGAAAAGGCGCGGCCTTCCGCGCTGCGGCGTGAAATATCGTTTTCGGATGCGGTGTACGATGGGGAAAAGACGGTGGAACGCGTGACCTGCGTCTGCGCCGAGAACCTGAAGACCGCGCTCTCGTTGATTTCGCAGGGGAAAGTCACGATGCTCGTCGACCCGACGGGCCGTTATGTGCGGAAATTTCCGCCGCATATTTTAGTGAACTCGCTGGACGGGAAGGAAGACGAATCGCGTCGTCCGCTTCCGGCGGATTTTCGCATCGGCCTCGGGGCGGGCTACTGCGCGCGGGAGGACGTCAACTGCGTCATCGAGACGGCCCGGAGCTATGACCTTGGCCGTATCATCTACAACGGCCGCTGCCGTCGATGGCAGACCGAGGAGGACGTCATCGTCGACGGCGGCTTCATACGGGCGGAAACGGCGGGCACGTTCAAGACGCCCCATACCATTTCCCATATCTTTCGGGCAGGGGAAACGATAGGCGAGATTTATGACGACAATGGGCAGACCGTGCCGGTGATAACGCCGGTGGACGGCATCCTGCGCGGCATTATTCACGACAATTACCACGTCTCGGAAGGCATGGCGCTGGCGGAAATCGACCCGCGCATCGCGCCGGGCAACTGCTGCCTGATATCGGACAAGGCGCGCTGCGTTTCCGGCTCCGTGCTGGAAGCAATCATGGCCTTTGAGGAAGGCGTAAAACCATAAAATGACAAAGAGAAACCCCGGCGCGGGAATTGAATCCGCGTCGGGGTCTCTCTTTCAATATAAGGGAGGGGAATAGGGAGTTATTTGATTTCAATCTGACGGGCTACGTCGGCCTTCGCCTGTTTCGGCAGCTCGACTTTCAGCACGCCGTCCGTGAACTCGGCGCCGACCTTCGACTCGTCGATGCCGTCGATGTAGAAGGAGCGGGAAACGCTGCCCGTGGTACGCTCGCGGCGGATGTAGTTGCCGCTGTCGTCCTTTTCATCCTTCCGCTCGTCCTTTTTCGCTTCGATGGTCAGGTAACTGTTCTCGTAGCGAAGGGCGATGTCTTCCTTCTTCACGCCCGGCAGCTCCGCCGTCAGCTCGTAAGCGTCGCCGTTGTCCTTGACGTCTACCCGGAACGACTGCGCGCCCCAATTCGAGGAGAACGGCGCGAGCTCGTTGCGGAAGAACGGCTCGTTGAATACGTCGAAAATCTGGGAGAACGGGTCCTCTCTTCTTGCCAAATCCTTTCTTGCTCCAAACGGTACCAGTCCAAACATAGTAATCAATCTCCTTTCTAAATAGGAAGCGAATGATTCTTCGTTTCCTGCCTCGCCTTTCGGCTTTTTCTTTTTGACTTTTCGGAGGACTCTTGATAAATCCTCTTTTCAAGTATTATTATACTCATAAAAGTCAAAAAGTCAATACGTCAAAACAACAAATTTTGAAATTTTTTTGTAACGTGGGAAAAGGGCGCGATGTTGCGCTTTTTCGCGGTTCGGGGTATACTTTTTCCAAGATGGTTCGAAGGAGGGGGAAGTTGTGCCGGAGGAGAAATTGCCGGAGCGCGGCTCCCATTTTTATCGCGCGCTGTTTTGCTCGACTTTCTTGATCAGCGCCTTCACCGTGGGTGGAGGATTCGTCATCATTCCCCTGCTCAAAGCGAAATATGTGGACGAATACGGCTGGCTGGAGGATAAGGAGACCCTTGACCTTGTGGCTATTGCGCAGTCGCTTCCCGGCGTGGTGGCGGTCAACGCGGCGATCTTGCTGGGCTATCGTATGGCGGGAATCCCGGGCGCTTTGACGGCGCTTTTCGCCACGATACTGCCGCCGCTGATTACGCTTTCCATCATCTCTCAGGCGTATGACTTTTTTATCCAGTCGCCCTTTGTGCGGCTGCTGCTGAAAGGCATGCAATGCGGCGCGACGGCGCTGATTGTCAACGTGGCTGTCGATCTCGTCCGCAAGCAGTGCAAAAAACGGTTGGCGATTCCGCTGGTGATTCTCGTCGGAACCTTCGTCGCAAATTTCTATTTCGACGTAAACCTGATGCTGCTCGTGGTCATGGACGGCGTTTTGGGATTGCTGCTGCTTCGTTCTCCGGAGTATGATTGAAGGACGGGGAGGGCGCTTTGATGCTGTGTATGGTTTTGTTTTGGGCATTTGCAAAGATAGGGCTTTTCTGCGTGGGCGGCGGCTACGCATCGATGCCGCT
>JAEEGG010026696.1_pt1 | contig 11004 bp, 8 predicted proteins | sample 9134161 | NCBI WGS metagenome assembly JAEEGG01 (sample SAMN16246543, study PRJNA631951) | gut metagenome | biome: gut microbiome; feature: rumen; material: CR-attached | host: Bos | place: Iran: Karaj | collected 2018-10
TCGCAGGGCTGGTAGCAGTCGGTCACCGAGCCGAGAAAAGCCTCCTTGCCGACATAGAGCTTGGCGTTCTTGATGTCGGGCCAAAGCTTCACGTCCACGAAGTCGCCCCACGGCTCGGGGTGGTTGGTGAAACGCTTCATGAACGAGGCGTAGCAGTACTTGCAGGCGTGGGCGCATCCTACATACGTATTGACCGAGAAGTCGCTGACCGGCAGGTTCGACTTGGTCATCACACTCTTGACGTCGATTTCTTTGATTATCATGGTTTCTGTAGTTGAGCCAAAGGGAGTTGGAACTTAGAATTAAGAATGGATACCGCGTATCACCTTGGCGGGGATGCCGGCCACCACCATGTTGGCTGGGACGTCTTTGGTGACCACGCTGCCAGCGGCCACGATGGCGTTCTCTCCGATGGTGACACCTGCCAGCACGGTGACGTTGGCGCCCAGCCAGGCGTTGCGACCGATGACGATGGGCTTGGTGAGCAGCGAGTGGCGAGTGGCGGGATCCTCGGGGTGGTACTCGGTGGCGAGCACACAGTGGGGTCCGATGAAGGCGCCGTCGCCGATGGTGATGCCGCCGATGGCGAGCAGCGTACAGCCGAAGTTGAGGAAGCAGTCGTCGCCGAAGCGTACGCCGGGGCCGTAGTTGATGCTGACAGGCGTGAAGACGCGCACGGTGTCGGGCACCTCGCTGCGGGTAATCTCACGCAGGTATTCCCGAACCTCGGCCTCGGTATGGTAGCCGCTGTTCATCTCGGCACAGAGCCGCATGGTGCGCTGCACATCGGCGTAGAGTTCGTCGCTGCCGACATAGTCTTTTCCTGTGGGTGTATTTATCATTTAAGGTTCATTTTTTATTTTCGTTGATACTTCTCGCGGACGAGGTTGTATGAGTTCAGCGTCAGTTCTCTCAGCAGAGTGTCGGAAGCCGTCGCAGGGTCGACGCCAATCCAGTATCGTGGCGACTCGTTGAATGGTTTGCCAATGCAGGGGTGCCGTTCCTTCAGTTCTTCAATGCGGTCGGGCTGGCACTTGAGGGTGACAACACTGAAATTGTTGCAGTCGAAGAAAGAGAACATGTGGCCACAGACATAGAAGACCAGCACCTCGCTGGCGTAGCAGAAAGCCCTGAAGGGCATCCGTTCCTCTACGTCGTCGCCCAACGAAAGGCAGTAGTCGCGATAGTCCTCGATATTCATAAGTCAAAGCTAATCATAATAAATAACTCTGCCTGGTGAGAAAATATTGCCCATTGAGCAGCGTACTGTCGGCTGTAAGGCTTCAATGTCAATTGGTCTGGATTATTTCGCTTTGGCCAGTACGGCACCGGCATTCCAGGCACGGCCCACCTGCTCGCCAGTGACGTAGTAGCCGTTCTGGAACTGGTCGAAGATAAGGGCATTGAGCTTCATTGGGTCCACCTTGCCGTTCTCGCTGAGGACGTTTTCTTCGGCAGCAACATTGACAATCTTGCCCACGATGCAGTACATCGTCTCTGTCTCCACCACCTCGGCCAGTTCGCACTCCATGGCCACTGGGAATTCGTCGATGACGGGGGCGTTGACACGGTTGCTGCGGACAGCGTGGTAACCAGTGCGTTCGAACTTGTCGGGGGTCTTATTTCCGGTGGCGATGCCGAAGTAATCGGCCACATCCATGTGGTCGCGATCGGCGATGCTGACGGTGAAGGCTTTGGTCTTTAGGATGTTCTGCGTAGTCTTATGGCCTTCGCTGATGAAGAGGGCGATTTTGTCCATCCCGCAAATCATACCCCAGGCGGCGTTCATCACATTCACGCGGCCGCTCTCGTCGTAGGCCGCCACCATCAAAACCGGCATCGGGTACACAGCCGGCATAATTCCAAGGTCTTTTTTCATTGTTTTATCTTTTTTATTGTGTTACAAATGATTGTTATTTCCGAATAAACGCCAATCCTGCGAAAATATTATTTGATCCTGTTTATGTTTGGTTTAGAATCGACACAATCTCTTCTGTAAATGCTGTGAAGCGGGGCAAATCCTCGATGTAGGGCTCGGGGTTGTCGCGGTTGAAACGTATGAGGGTGGTGTGGGGGAAGCGTTGTGCCATCTGCTCGAAAGGGAGGCGAATGATGCCGGGGGTGTTGTAGCCTATGCCGAATTCGAGCAACAAGAGTTTGCCCTGTGAGGCCTGCTGCACGAAATCGGTGTAGCGTCGCGCCTGTCGGTGCCAGCGAAAGTCTTCGACGAAGGTCTCGTCGATGCGCAGATTCATTGCAGCTGGGCTGCCGTCGGGCATGGTGGGAATCATCTCCGTGGGTATGCGACAGTCGTCGATGAGCGGCAGCACTCGCATCACCCACTCGTGGTTGTCAATCAATGTTTTCGGGGTTCCAGACACTGGCTGAAACCAGCGGTAGTCGCCTTGAGTGGCGAAGATACGCTCTGTAGGGAAACCTGCCAGTTCGAACTGGCCGTCGACGTTGGTTGTCACCACAAAAGCCTCGGGGAAACGCATGAAGAGCATCTTGTACAGTTCGGTGGCACCTGTGCGGTAACGGCTGAACCAGATATGCTTAGCCCAATAGGCCCAGTACTCCTCCTTGGTCTCGAAGGGGTGGAACGACGAAGTGTAGAGGTCGGTGAAGCCGTAGCGTTCAATCCACGGGGCAAACTCGCGTCGGAACTCCTTGCCGGCATAGTCGATACCGGCAGCGGTTGAAAGCCCGCTGCCCGCGCCAATAATTATATGGTCGGCTTCGCTTATCGCCTTGTGCAGGAGGTCAATCCTTTCCGAGAAGTTGTCGGTAGATGGCATAGTCGATATCCTTGAAAACGTTGAATATCACTTTTGTCTTCGCACCTCTGCAAGCTTCCACGGCAATCTCGGCGGCGCGGCGGTTGGGGAAGCGGAACTCGCCTGTGGAAATACAGCAGAAGGCTATTGATCGGCATCCGTTGGTTTCGGCCAATTCGAGGCACTTGCGGTAGCAAGCTGCCAGCTGACGTTCCTGTTCCGGAGTGGGGTTGCCGGTGGCGATAATGGGACCAACTGTGTGAATCACATATTTGGAGGGTAGGTTATAGCCAGGCGTGATAATGGCGTTACCAGTGTCTATCTCGCCTCCACGCAGTATGTTGTTGCACGCTTGCCGCAGCTGCAACCCCGCCGCCGAATGAATAGCGTTGTCGATGCAGGCATGCAGCGGATGCCAGCAACCAAGTCCGCGGCTGTTGGCGGCATTGACGATGGCATCAACCTTCAGTTGGGTGATGTCGCCCTGCCAGAGATTTTCTTTCACCTCAACGATACCTTTGTCCGCCAGCTGTGCCTGCAACTCGGCATTTTGCGCCCGAAAAAACTCGTCGCTCAACGGTTGTGGCTTCCATATATTACCTTCGGTGACGTTACTGCATCTCGGCATAGTAAACGAGTTTGCTATGCTCTCAACTTCCGTAACGTTCATGAGCGCCCGCAACAGCCGTTGCTTGTCAGCCAATTCGGCTGGAATGTCGGCCTGAGTGTGGTTCTGCTCCAGCAGGTAGCGGATGCAATAATCGATGTTCTCAATTCTGTCCATGGTATTTCTCTCGGTCGCTGATGATGTCGTGTAGGTTGTGGTAGGCCCAATCCATGAGTTGGCGCATGACGGGGAGGAACGAGCGGCCACGGTCGGTAAGGGCATATTCCACACGTGGTGGCATCTCAGGATAGACGGTGCGACACACGAGGCCGTCAGCCTCCAAGCCGCGAAGGGTTTGGGTCAGCATCTTTTGGGAGCAGTCGGGATTGGCCTTCTCGATGTCCTTGAAACGCATCGCGGCGTGCTCGCCGTGAGCGTCCATGTCGCTGCCGCCAAGCGTATAGAGAACTGCCAGTGTCCATTTGCCACCGATGCGTGCCAGCACATTGCGGATGGGACATTCGGGAAAGAAGGGGTCTTGTATGAAATCTTTTGTCATGAGGGGCTCAAGTTTCTGGTTTCGGGTTTTAGAATTCAAGTTTCAAAGTGCAAAGGTACGACTTTTTCGCAAACGGGTGGACTTTTTCATTGAAGCCCACCCGCAGCGCAATTTGAGATGAAGAATGTTTATTTGTAGAGAGCTTCTGCCAGCGGGGCGATGTCGCCGGGCATATCGGGGTAGGATTTGGTGAGGGCATCGGCAAAGGCGGCAGCATCTTTGCACTCAGCGCGGAGCTGCTTGACCTTCTCGAGATAGGCGATGCGGGCTTCGGCGGCGGCTTTCTCCACCAGTCCACCATGGCCGCCAATGAAGTAGCGGGCACCCGTTGCGATGCTGGCCTTCGTGGTTTCCAACTCGGCATCGATGGCGGCAACGCTACCCATCTGCAGGGGGCTCATGTGCATCTGGTAAGGTGCCCAGTGGGTGTAGCACACTTGTCCGCCAATAAGGATCATGGCACCAGGAAAATCGGAGGAAGCACCGCGGTCAAAGCGGAAAGTCACACCTGCGTACTGCTGTGTGCTGCCGAAAGGCACCTCAGCGGCTTTCTGCGTGGGCAGGTCGACCATCGTTTCGCCGAACTGCTCGGCAAAACCTTTCATCATGCCGCCATAGATGGGGCCTTCGATGAAGGCAGGCATACCTTCGGGCATGGTCAGGGGCAGGGTGTCGCTGCCGCCCAGATGGTAATCAGTAATGTCGGTCATCACGGGCTTGCCGAGAGCTTTGATGTATTCGCCAAACTCTGCAGCGTTGACCTTGAAGAGTGGGTACTCCATCACCACCAGGCCGTCGCTGCCCTCGATGATGTAACTGGCGTCGTACATAACATCGTTCGAATTGTAGACATGCAGCTTGAATCCATCAAGCTCGTAGGCCTGGAACTGGCCCACCGTTTCGTTCTGTGTGCTCATAGCGGTATTATTTTGGTTATTATCGTTGTTTTTGCAGCCGATGACAAGGATGGCGACTGCGGCCATCATGAGGATTGACTTTTTCATTGCTTTTCTCTTTTTGAATTCGGTTGCAAAACTACAATGATTTCCAAAACCCAGCAAGAAGGTACCTGGACGTAAGCCACTAACCTTGGGGTAAGTAATATCACCACCGCAAGAAAGCATCATGTGCACTTTAACACTTTTTTAATACATAAAGCATTCACCGACAGGCGCTACAATTGCCTTATTCAGGAGAAAATATCAATAATTTCAAGAAAGAATCTTTCGCAGCATACTGGAAAAATGCCCACTCCACGATAACAAAAAAAATTGTTTTTTTTATCGTAAGTACGCCACAAATGCAACTCTGATGTAACTCTGATGTGGATCTGACCTAGGTCTGACGCTGTTTTTCGTGTCCAGCATTCACCCAGGTCGGCGAAGACTATCCAGTCGGGCGCATGGTAAGTCAGCACGCCCGTCAAAACGATGCAGACAACTATCAACGCCAGCCACAGCGGCCAACTTTTCTGCACAAACTGACTGTTGCGCCAACGGCGAGCCAACAGCACCGCACCAACCATCGAGCCGAGATAGATGACAACATCCAGCATCAGCAACTCGTGACGAACAAAGACCCAATATGCGAAAAAGGAGGCAACAATTAGCGGCATCATGGCCAAACCGCCCAGTATAGGCGCTCCTACCTCCCGAATATCGCGCTGGCTGACGACCAAATAGATGCTCAGCAACAACATGGGATAGAAGACCATCTTCATGTGAGCCACACACTCTCGGTCACCGGAAAGATGTAGCCGAGAAAATGGTTGAAACACGGCAAATGATGTACAAAATGCATACCTGTACCGAAGATTATCAGCAGGACAGTTGCCACTATGGTTTCTTTACGGCTCATAGCTACTCATGTTTTCACAAAAAACTAACAGTCAATTCGCATAGTCGATACCATGCTGCGAATCATAACGCACCACGGCCAATCTTATTGCATCACAACGAAAACAAAGTTATCTACCCAACGGGATAGCCACGATTGCCAATTTCCCCTGCCTCAAAAAGCATCCCGACATCAAAACAGAGGTGCCAACCATCTGCCAGCCGCCATCCAAAGCAGAAAAACCCATCCTATCGTCGGATTGCGCACCGACTGATTGCCAGATGGTTGTAATTTATATAATGAACTACAAATAAAAATGCTTGCATATATCAAAGATTTTTAGTACTTTTGTAGCGTAAAAAAACATAAGGAATCTGTGGCATAGACAAAATATAATCAGCAGCTAAAGTACTAAAAGGAAAAGAGCCCTTCGGCGGCAACGACACCATGAGACACATCGCCCATACAACACACATGAACATCCACTGGAAACGATGGGTGCCTACGCTGTTGCTGCTGATATGCCCGCTGCTGCTGAAGGCGCAGCCGCAAATCACCCTCAACTCATCCACCAACGGCACCTTCCACGCTGTCCACCCGACGTCAGGATTACTGCTGAACAGCAAAACCGTGAACGGACATTACGAAGCCGGCACAGATTACAGCATCACGCTGAGTTCCACCTGCAACTATCCATTGCACATCAGCGTACTGTTCAACTCGTTCGACGTTGCGCTGTACGACTCGCTGATAGTGTACGACGGCACCACCACCAGCGACCCCGTGCTCATTTGCTGCAACAATGCGCTCAACCCACCCGGACGAACCGTCATCTACGCCTCCCCATCGCCTACCACCAGCCACCTGACGGTGCGCTTCGTCACCCATTCGAACAACGGCACCGGATGGCAGCTCTACGCCCTTTGCCGCATCCCCTGCGAGATAAGCACGACGGTGATTGACGACACCTTCTATCGGGTACGCAACGGCCAAATCATCGACACCTGCCTACTGGAGACGCTCAATATCACCGACACCATACACAACGAAGGCCATCCCGACACCTACCGCACCAGCAGCTACCGCATCGCCCATGTGTGCCAGGGTGACTATGTGCGTCTGAGAGGCCACGGGGAATACGCCCACTACGACAACGCCTACAATCCCACCGATGCCACATCAACCTTCTGCTGGAATTTCGGCAATGGCGACACCCTGTCGCGCCTCAACGGTACACAGGTCACCACCAAGTACTCCGCCATCAACTGCTACACCGTCACGCTCGGGCTCATCGACACCATTGGCTGTGCCTCGCGGAGCAACGATGTGATACGGGTCCGCATCGCCCCCAACCCCATCCGCAACATCCCTCCGTTGCCGAACATCTGCAACAGCGACACCGCACGGTATAGCACAGGACGTTCCACCGCATCGCAAGTCACGCTGAACTTCTCCTACAACAGCATCTGCACCTACCAGGTGAGCATCGACACCATACTGCTGCGATACGACAGCATCGCTTCAGGACGCAGCAATCCCGGTGTCGTCATCATCCCCACCGACAGCTCCCGCTTCCTGTTGTCCACACAAGGCATATACGGCAACTTCCCAATCCGCGCCACGATGATCGACAACTTCGGCTGCGTATGGGACTCCGCGTTGACCATTGCATCCTTCCCAGACACTTACGACACGCTCGACATCTCATCCTGCATCTCCTACCCCTGGCACAACACCACCTACAGCCAATCCGGACAATACCGCTACCGCGGCACATCGTCGCACGGATGCGACTCGATTGAGATTCTCAATCTGACCATACACGACAGCGTGGTCAATATATTGCCTGCCGAAAGCCATTGTTACAGCCACAGATGGAACGGCCTCACCGCCAGCATTCCCGGCACCTACCGGCTCCGCCACGTCGAAACGGGTTCTGCGGGATGCGACAGTATCGTATACCTTCCCGTCTCCATCAAAGACAGCTCCGTGCGCACCCTGCCGGCCGAAACCCATTGCTACAGCTACACTTGGAACGGACATACGCGCAACAGCAGCGGCACCTACCGGCTGCGTGACAGCCGCACCGCTGCCAACGGATGCGACAGCATCACCTACCTGCCGCTTACCATATCGGACAGCATCCTCGTCACCCTGCCGCCACAATGGTACTGCGACCACTACACCTGGAACGGCATGAGCCGTACCGTGCCCGGCACCTACCACCTACGCTATGCTTCCACAAGCACAGACAACTGCGACAGCATCACCCACCTCACGCTCACCATACGCGACCGTTCGGACAGCAGTGTTGTCACACTTCCGCCTCAGTCGCAATGTTACGACTACATCTGGGACGGCATAAGCTATACCACACCCGGCACCTACCATTTGCGCCACCAAACCATCAGCACGCACAACTGCGACAGTATCACCTATCTCACCCTCACCATTCATGACAGCTCCGTTGTTCACGTCCCCAGTTTCGACGCCTGCTACAGCTACACTTGGAACGGCATCGCCGTGAGCGGCACCGGCGCCCACGACTTGCGCTACTCCACCGCTGACATGCACTACTGCGACAGCATCGTCTATACCACCATCACCATCAAAGACTCATCGTCGGCGCATACCTACGACACCATCATCGAAAACCAACTCCCCTGGCAATTCAACGGCGCCTCCATATCCCATGCCACCAACGACACCGTATTCGCCTACACCAATGCTGTGGGATGCGACAGTTTGCTGCACTACCACCTCTTTGTGTACCGAAACATTTCCCAGAACTACGACAGCACCGTTTGCGACGACCAGCTGCCCGTCACCTGGATGGGACGCCTATACACACAAGCGGGCAGCAGCAGCATGACCTTCACCGGCTCTCACGGCGAAGACAGCACGGTGACACAAACGCTCATCGTGCATCCCTCCTCTTCCAGCATGGTGTGCGACACCATCGTAGAGAACCGCCTGCCCTGGAATTTCAATGGACATATCTACAACGGAAACGTATACGGGGATTCTGTAGTCATCAACAACGTGTGGCAATGCGACAGTATCATTACCTACAGTTTGCACATCTACCACAACCTCACGGCACGCTACGATGACGACATCTGCGACGACCAACTGCCCTACACCTGGATGGGGCACGTATTCACATCGGCCGACTCCATCAGCCACACATATACCGCACAACACGGGGAGGATAGCACCATCGTGCAGGTGCTGAACGTACGCAACGTTACAAGCGGGTATGCAAGCGACACTATCGTACAGAATCAACTACCCTGGTACTACAACGGCATCGGCTTTGCGGATTCAGCCGAATATGTCTTCCACAAGACCAACGCTGCCGGTTGCGACAGTATCATCCACTACACGCTGTTTGTGTACCGAAACGTTTCGAACAGTTCACAGAAACACATCTGCGACAACGAATTCCCCTATACGTGGAACGGCATTGTGTTCACCGAAACAGGAACACAATCCGCCACATTGCATACCGCGCATGGAGCCGACAGCATCGTGCTGATGACGCTGCTCGCCAAGCCCACCTATCACGACAGCATCTTTGCCGAAACCTGCAACGGCACCCCCTACGAATTTAACGGCAACTATTACGGATCTCCTGGCATATTTCCCGCCAGCTTCACAGCCGCCAACGACTGCGACAGCGTGGTCGAGCTGCACCTTACCGTACACCCTTCCTACATTAACAACGTCAACCCCATCATCTGTGACGACAGTTGCTATACCCACGACGGACACACCTATACGCAATCGGGCACGTACCAACTGACCTATAACACCATCCACGGATGCGACAGCACGATTAACATACGGCTGCGTGTGCGTCCCACCTACGACAACTATGTGGAATTGGTGATCTGCCACGGGACATACGTCGAACACGGTGACAGCATATTCACCACAGGCGGCACACACACTTTCGCGATGACCAGCATGGATGGATGCGACAGCGTGGAACACCTCTACCTACACGAAGATCCGCTGCCTGTGCCCAATATCTCGCTGGAACCAGAATACGCGACCTACGACCGACTCAATATCCGCCTCCGAGACAACAGCAGGGATGTGCTGTCAAGGGAATGGTACATTGACAGAGAATTTGCCGGAACCGAGGAGGTGGTTTACTACCTCTTCCCAAGCGAACGCGACACCATCCCCGTGCAGCTTATCGTTACAGGACCGATGGGATGTGTGGACAGCGCCGACGTGATGATACCTTTCCGCAAGCACATCATCTGGACACCCAACATATTCACACCCGAACGAATCGACAACAACCGTTTCTGCGTCACCAGCGACGATATGAATACGGCAGAGGTGTCCATATACACCCGCACGGGAGCTTTGGTTTGCACTTTCGATGCGATGAACGACTGCTGGGACGGCACCAAGAACGGTGTCTCCTGCCCTCAAGGAAGCTACGTCTACACCGTAAGGTTCACCTCCAAATCCGACCCCAAAAACCCACAAGTCAAAACAGGCACCGTAACGCTGATATACTAGACAACAAATAAACAATGATATATACCGCAAATCCAACATACAGAAGCAACCAGAGGAAAAGCTGGTTGACGACATTGTTGTTGGCGATATGCCCGTTGCTTCTGAACGCGCAAAACACTACGCAAATTAACCTTGACGCCTCCACCAATGGAACCACTTATCCCATTCAATCCACCGGCGTACTGTTGAACAGCGCCACCGTGAACGGATATTATGAAGCCGGCACCGATTACAGCATCACGCTGAGCTCTTCTTGTACCCACCCGCTACGCATCAGTGTGGTCTTCGATGGCTTCGACGTAGCGCCAAGCGACTCACTACTCATATACGACGGAGCCAACATCAATGCCCCGCTGCTCATTTGCTGCAACAACCAACTCAACACTCCCGGACGAATCACACTATACGCATCACCATCCAACAGCTCCGGATGCCTGACGGTGCGCTTCATCACCCACTCGTCACTGGGCAGAGGATTCCAACTTTTCGTCCTGTGCCGCATTCCCTGCGAGACAATTGTCCCTGTTATCGACGACGTGTACTACAAAATGCGGGGAGGACAAGTGGTGGACACTTGTCACTTAGAAACACACTACATTATTGACACCATACACCATGCGGGCCAACCCGACACCTACGACACCTCCAGCTACCGCGCCGCAAAGGTTTGCCTCGGAGAACAAGTG
>JAEEGG010026697.1_pt1 | contig 11004 bp, 16 predicted proteins | sample 9134161 | NCBI WGS metagenome assembly JAEEGG01 (sample SAMN16246543, study PRJNA631951) | gut metagenome | biome: gut microbiome; feature: rumen; material: CR-attached | host: Bos | place: Iran: Karaj | collected 2018-10
TCCACTGTGTATTGACGTTAGCGATCATATCCTTCGCCATATTCATAACACCAATAACAGTTCTGTCATCACGAGAATCTGCATCTTTCAAACCAAAACCCATAATACGATTGACATAAGCAATAGCACCATAAATAGTATTTGGTAAAACTCCGTGTGCACCACGATCTGCGATTGTTGCGGATTCACCACCAGTTACTAAGCCAGATTTAGATCTACTATAAGCATGTTTATATGTGATCAATGGAGCATTCGCGCTACCACCATTTTTTACATAATATTTTGTACCGGCCGGTAATGCAGCTTTATTAGCAAGTTTATATACACCATTATCAAGGTAATATAAAGCATTTGCTCCAGTGCCTTCGGTCCAAGTATTAGTATATACAGGATACAAATATTTACGTTCATCTTGTGTATCCTGGAACATAATAGAGGTATGATATGCAGATTGTGCACGAGCCTATGTATAACCATTTGTCAATGTATCGCTATTAGCATATACACGACCTAGGTAAGCACGCATACTATTTCCGATACCAAGAATGGATCCAGTATCCCAAGTACAATAAGAAGAGTTATTGAAGGTTTCATCAAGTACCTACAACTTACGAGCTGTTGTGAACATATAGTCCCAAACTTCACAAATTGCATTACCGATAGATGGAAGGTAAATATGCCAAAGTAGAACATCATCAGCAGTATGTCCATTACCATCAGAACCTTCATACAATCTTCCTGTTGAACCATAAGTATAATTGATACTATCAATAGAAGTCAACTGTGATGCTTCTGTTGTAGTGTAATATTTACCTTGATCTACAAAATGTCTTACATCCTTACGGAAACCTGCACGATTGTAATAAATATCACCAGGAGTGCCATTTGGATCAGATTCAACGACAATATATCTATGATTTGTAGAATCCCAAAGCGCTTCTTTATAAACGATCTTTTGATCTGTAAGAGCATCAGTGGCTGTTGCAATACGACTGCCATAAGGAGTCTGTACATGGAAATAATAATCCAAGTTTGTACTGTTTCCATCAAAATACGGAGCCGCCGGAGTAGTGCTTGGTGGATCTGCTACTAAATGGAAATTTGGTACAACAGTATTCATTTCTGCCACTAATACGTAACGATACATGCCACTTGAAGGGTCAACTGTTTTTACCCAAGCAGTACTATCATAAGCACGACCATAATATCTAACATCAGTATTATAATTAGCTGCAAATCCTGTTGATGCATTGATTGCAGTAAATGAATTAATTCTTGATTCATATATATAAAATGAGCCTGTTGTATTTACCGCATGTAAATCTTGATATATATATCCATTTATTGGTACTAATGCTTTCGTATGATCAGCATCAGAATAAAATGTATTATTGAGTTTATACCCTGTAATAGGTGGGTCATCATATTCAACTTCAACGTATCTACCAATAAAAACGCCATCACTCTATGCCTACTAATCCATTATATGTCTTGAAGGATAAGTAATATCAAAAGTAAAGGCTGATTTATTAGTATTAGATACACGACCATAAAATCCAGCCATTTACTTCTCACTCCTCATATACATAATCAATAATTATATAAGCGTTAGGATTATTTGCAATAATATCTAAAGAAGCATTATCAAACTGCACACTTGTTAAATTTGATAAGCCATCTACGCTTAATTCATATATGCCAGTTGCACCAATGATTACTGGTACCGTGTGTGCATTCAAATAAATTTTGGTACCCGGCAAAGTTTGAATACCAATTTGAACTATTGGATACGTTTTAGGAAAAGCAGTCCCATAACGTAATTTGGCCATGCTGACGTCTGGCGGATAATTCTGTGACTTACCATCACCAAACCAGCGAATCTAACCAACTTTCTTCGCCATAATCCTTTTCCTCCTTAAATTATTCTATCAACAGCACGGGTGGCTGTGACAGACATCATACCATCATGCTGCAACTGTAAACTGAGTGACTTAATCAGATACTCACCTTGTATGCCGCTCTGTTCGTCACGTACAGTAATTCTGGTATTTGGTTCTAAATAATATATAGGAATTGAACTAAATGACACTTGCTCATTAAAATATGTTGCATTATATAACATAGAGTCCAATTCTTCTTTCGCGCTCTTACCCTGTGAACTAATTCTAAAATAATCTGAAACAGGAGGAGCAACAGCGATTCGAGTATAGCCAAGATTTTCTTCACCTGCTACTGATACCCATTCAGAACTAGTAAATAAAATTCCAGGCGTTTCTCTTATATATATACATTTTACGCTTTCGTCATTAACTGCTTTTGCTCGACGACCGATAACATCTACCGCATATTGATATAATTCAGGATTTGTTCCATCTTGATCGCAAAAGTCAAGCCAGAAGAAAAGTGATTCGGGCTCAATGAAACTAATAGTATCTGTTTTAGAGTCCCAACTTACATAGTCTGGATTCCAATAACCATTGGCAACCCATTCTGCATAATTTTCAACCGTATCATCTATCTATTCAAGATTACCGGAACTATCAGTATTTACTGTGCCATCATCATTATAAATAACTTTTACAGTCTATGATGTTCTATATAATTGAGGCCAAAAAGCTAACATGTCCGCATAATATGCATCATAACCAGTATTAAATGTATCTTGCCAAGCATCTAATTCAGATTGAGCAATAGTTAAGTAATTTTCTGCAGCAAACTAATCAAGCATTTCATTTTCTAATTCATAATTACGATTCGCAGTAATTACATAACCTGCAGCAAGTATATAATCATAACCAAGCGCAGTATTCATTTCTTCAATTTGTGTAGCTGATAACTATAATTTACGTTTAGATCTATCTGGACCATAAAGAAAATCACCAGCTTGTTTACAACTTTCAAACTCTCCTCTTGACGTAAGAAGTTTAAATTTCTTTTTAGTCAAATCATATCTATAATATTGAGCATAATAAACACTGTCAAGACGTTGATAGTCATAATGATACATTGCATGATTTTGCCAATCTGTTAATAAAGTTTGATTTGTAGCAGAAGGATTTGCTTCATAATTTAATTCTGCTTGCCGCAAACTATTCAATGTATTAAGTGATGCTTGCAATCCATAAATTTTACTCTACGCTGCAAGATTGTCACGAGCCATCTAATATATTAATTCACGCCAATCGTATTGACCAACCGTGGCTTTTTCACCATTCGGTAATAATACATTATTCATTAAATTTGAATAATATGCCTTACCCTCTAATAATGAATAATATATACGTGGTTTATGATCAATAGCGTAGCGCAAATGAATAGGTAATTTAGTATTATTTACTCCTGTAATTTTACCCCAGATTGAAAAATCATTTTTAATAGCATTTAATTGCGGTTTATTTTGAAAACTTTCAATCAAATAGCCAGAAGTAAAATCATAAGTTGAACTGGTACTCATTGCTGCACCATCGTAATAAGTTTGATCTTCATCAATTACAGCATTAGTCCAAGTAGAATTGAAATAAATGCGTTTACGTTGAAAAATAAATCTACCATTGATGTCATAGAAATACTCAAATTCACCAAGCATCTTTACAATTTTATCAAGCATTTCTGTAATTGTGCCGCCAACAGCAACAGTAAGTTCACCAGTATATGTAATATCTGTCGCACGATAACCCGCTGTAGTACTAACATCTGTTGGTTGAATACGCTTAAGTAAAGTGTAATATACTCCAGGGGTAAGTTGTGAATATTGCGCAGAACTAAATGGAGGAAGGTTATAACTTGTTCCACCGTGTTGTTCAATCCAATCATCAAAACAAGAGGCTAATAAGTTATTTTGTGTTCCAAAATCAATCTGCGCGGTTTCAACTCCGTCATCACCATCGCGCTAATTATAAATATACATATTTATATCAGTACCAATATAATCTAGTAATTCAACACCACAAGAGTTCAAGTCATTGATTACAATATTTTTATATGGCTCTTGCGCATATGTATGAAGTGCTTCTTTTATAATTTCATAAACTGGAATGTAATCTTTAGTAATGGTTCCATCAGAATGCGTAGTATAAATAATACTAAATTCATGTGCTGCGAATAATGCACCACCAACATCACCATTGATCAAACACATTTTATCTTTTCCACTAATTGAAATTTGATAACCTTGTCCATTCAATGATGCATTAAAACTAGTGATTACATACATTCCTTGCGGAAACCAGATTATATCTTCATATTTATTATCTATATTATTTTTTACTCCAAGATAAACATAAAACTTAGTACGAAGGCTCCATGCAACTTCATCAATCTATATTGTATTAGTGACAAGTGTAAGATTGCAAGTGCGACGTACAGAAGAGGATCCATCAATATTGATTGATCCACTCTGTACATTACCTTGTATTTCGGCAATTGGATTTTCATCCCAATTTAAAGAAATAAGTTTAACATAAATTTCTTTATTACGGTATTCATCCAATTTTTTTAAAAAATCTCTATCTAATAAAGCGAAAGTATTATTTATTTTATTCATTGCTTAACACCAACTTTTTCTCTTGAATTGCAAGTTCTGCATCAAGTAAATCATAAAATGTTTTTTTCGCTCGTTCAACATCTGGATCGCCATATCCAGACCAAATTTTAGTTGGAAGATATGGAACAACAGTATGACCATCTGAAACATTACCAGTAGGTCTCCAACCGGCAGTAGAATAAGGCCAAGGAATCCAAACTTCTGATCCTTGAAAGAATTTACGTGCTTCACGAGAAAGTCTGTCAAAATGAAGTGTTACAGTATTCCAAATATAATAAGAACATTCTTCATAGTCACTATTGGGTACTGCATTTACTAAACGTCTCGCATTTGTTCCACCATTGATTCTACAATAATGTAATCTATTTGCTGCAGCTAATTTGGCAGCATTGCTATAAGCATTCCAAGCATTTACTAAACTTTCAGATTGACCAAGACCAGGAATAACTTGTGATTCAACTCCATACGTTATTGTCAATAACTAATAAATTAAAGTACAACTTACTTTAGATCCCCAATACAATTGAGTTGGTACTGCATCGGTTGTCGGAACATCCAAATAGCCGGTTTCAGCTAGATCAATAATTTCATCATCAATACAAACCTGTGTGGGAGATAACATGTGCGTTACCGTTTCATACGTTTTAGTTGATGAATTATATTTAGTAATACCTATAGAAATTTCAGATTGAACTTCTGTAAATTTATATGTAGCATCATATCTATAAATTTTTCCATCTGATAAATCAATAAAAAGTGCATTATCTACAAATAAATCAGAATAAGTTCGACCATTATTATTTGCAATTCGAGCATCTCCTCGAATCACTATAGTAGTATTAATTTTATGTGAAATCTAATTATTCCATTGTTGAGTCATTTGTCTTATAGACTATAATTCAGCCAATAAATCAGTTCGTTCTTTTGGAGTAAGAAGCGGATCACTTTCTACTTTCGCACGAGCAATCTAATATTCCTATTCACTTAAACCAAAAAGAACATTATAAGCAGTAGGTGAACTAGTCTATAAATATAAATTATATGTCGCACAAAAATCTTCAAGAGAAGACATTTCATATACAAGATCATTTAAAGTAAAATGCATACCATATATACGCTGAATTTTATCTTTGGTAGTAGTAACTTGATCAATATAATTAGTACCAGTATAAACTGGATTTGCAATAACATCACGTTGAGAAATTTGAGATACAGTATCAAAACTACTAGTCTGTGTTGTCCATACGCCATATGTTACTGAACCTGGCATATGCCGCCAAGGATCAATAATTTTTAAAACAGAAACCAAATTATCAAAATGATGTTCATATTGACCAGTTTGACCAATTACATATTTATTTTTTCCGCCAATAGAAAACCAAGTACCAGGATCACAATCTTCAAATTTAAGATATTGACAATCTTTACCATTCAAAAGATCAGTATTAGCGAATAATCGTAAAGCATTTTTTACAGTCGCCGCAGGTGCATTTGGCACTTCGTCTGTTCTTCCAAGAGAAGTAGAAATAATTGTTTCAATCATTTCATCAAAACGAATTGTACCAAAACGTAATTCAAGAGGTGCAGAGTCTGCAACTTTCAAAAATCCATAAGTAATAAGTTTTTGCGGAGTAAAATCTTCAATTTCATCTGCAGTACACTAAAATGTATGAATCATGCGAGAAAGTGAATCTTCTGGCGTCAACTATACCTAAGTAAGTCTAACTAAATAATTACCTTCACCTGGGCTGCGGAAAAGTTTTATACAGCCATCATTAAGCCAATCTAAAACTTTTAATTTAAATTTGCGTTCAAATGCAATATTTTCATCTATAATATCAGTTGTATCTTGCCAATCAATATCCATACCAAGTTCTTCTTGTCTTGACATAAAATATTGATTTTCATCTATCATATAAGATATCAATCCAGAAATTGGAAACTCTTTATAACTAACTATACCATTGCGGAAAAAGAATGGATATTTACTACCAAGTGTATTCTTTTTACTATCCTATAACACTGTTTTAAATGAACTTACTTTAGGATTGAAACGAATACGTAACTGTCGTTCCCCATCATAAAGATAAGCATCTTCAAATGCAGCATACACATCAGGCGCGCAAACACGACTTGAATAAATTTTATTATCATTAAACTGTTGTAAAGCATAACGATAAGTTTGACCTTGTTCAATAGTAAAGTCAGTAAACATCGTTCCTTGCGGCAAGGTACCAGAAAGCTAAAATGTAACAATTTTAGTCCAACGTCTAAAATCTTCTTTAGAACTACTACGTGAAACAACAAATTGTCCAGTATAAACAGTCAATGCTTGTTGTTGTTTACTTTGCACCCAAGGACTTAAAGAAAGATTTACACAACCGTTGTCATAATCAAGATCTGCAATAAGATCTGCTTTTAGCTCTGGAGCAACAGAAGTTGATCCAACTAAAAGATATTTTGGCCCATCAAGCTACAAAGCATTTGTAGTAATTACTGAATATTGAAGCGAATATTTTTCACTTGGTTCACAAGAGTAATTTAAAAAATATGAATCATTTGATTCTGTTGATTTATCATCACTATTTGTATTATGTAAAAGCCATCCACTTGTATCAAGAACTTCACCCGCTGAATCATATAAAGTAAATTTATATTGATAGCACTTTTCAGAGGAATCAATATTTGTGTAAAGACCAGTATAATAACCAGTATCAACGTTACTACTATACTAATCTAAACCAACTATTGAAATTACTGGATAAGCTGTACATTTTGTAATACTAATTGTAGAATAATAGCCTACATCTGCATCATTTGCTGCATCAATATAAGCTAACTAAATTTTATAATATTTTCCTTCAAAAATAGAAGCTACAATAGGTGCTAAATCAAAATCAGCATAGCTTCCTTCGTCGGATGAGAGAGCATAGTTATAAGCATTCAAACGGCCAATTTCTAAATCGGTATCAGCCGCACGTATACGTAATTTTACTCCTCCTACATCTGACATATTTACCATTTTATTCATAGTAAAAGGGACGCGTAAAATATACGTCCCTGTGTCAGTTTTATAAAAAGGAGGAGTTGTACCCGCAACTGTTGGCGGGTACAACTTGAATGTTGCCATTATTACTCCTCCTCAATAATAAGTTCTAACGCTCCTACTTGTTTTGGTGTAAGTTCAAGATTCTCTACAAGAGATAATGGAATTGTACGAAGGTCGATATCTGTGGTGAACTTATCAAGTTCTTCACGCGCCGTACGGCATTCTTCTTCTTTGCCTTCAATAATTTTGAATACGCCTTCAGATTCTTGAACAAAAGTTCCATCTTCATTGCGCTGGAGGTAATCCATAGCAAACTTACGTTCTTGTTCAATATAAAATTCAGTCTCTTTATCTAAAAGCGCTAAATCTTTTGCAATAATCAAACTAAGTTTGAAAGGAAGCGCTTTATCCTTAAGAGCGCTAAGGGCTTCAGTTAAACCAGAAATTTGAGTAAAATTAAGATCCATAATTTATTGTCTCCTTTTTCTCTTTATTATTGATCATATATAGTAATATAACCATGAGCATATGCCGTTGTATAAGTAGTACCACTGACATAAAAATCATGTTGATCATCTGTGGTTACCCATTTTGTTCCGTTCCAATATTGATATTTTCCTGCTGTACTTGATGGATATGCGCTACCAGCATAAGCATCAGAATAACTACCCTGAACTGATTCAGCATCATATGTATCACAAGCACTGTCATAGGTTGTATCAAGTTCAACACCAAATGAAGCAATTTGTTTTGAAGTTGTATTATATCCCCAATAACTGGGAACTGAAGTATAAACCTGCGGTTTATTTATATATAAAGATTTTCCAGATTTATACCAACTTAAAGCATTAGCTGCATCATTCCATCCTTGCAGGTATGCCTATGCCGCATCAACTGTCAAATCACCTTCAATAAGTACTGTAGTACTATCTAAAGCTTTTAATGTTAAAGGAACGGAAATTGATGCGGTCGTAGATTCAGAATTATAAGTACCGTATACTTTAGTAGAAGTTATTTGAGATGCTTGTGTAGATGTAGCAAGTCTCGCTGCTACTGCTACGTCATTTCCATATTTATTTTTGCCATATAATGTGCCTATTCCGCGTGCCTAAAACCAGCTTGTTGTTGAGATTGTTAGCGTTGATTGGTCATTATCAGTTGTCAAGCTGGTCTGCTGAAAATTTGCATTGCCTATTTCAACTTTAATAGTACCATTTGTTTCATCCCATGTAATTGTTGGCTAATGAGTATGTGCTAAATCAATTTCAGCTCCACACGTATAACTAAACTCATTACTACTGTTAGCATCTGTCTATATACCAAAACGTAATTTAATTTTAGTTCCATCGAACTAAGAATTATCATATTTTGTAAATGCAGTAGGTTCAATTGTGGTTCCGCATGAAAACCCTTTTACTAAACCGCTAGCAATAGTTTTTTCTGCGTCATTATAATGAGTAAAGTTAGCACCACGCTATACAGCCCATTCTGTTATAACAATTGATTGTAATACAACATCTTCAGTAGATAAGCCTAAATCAGACACTTCGCCTTCTTTATCATTATCTGGGTCAATTGTGTCAGAAATAAAAGTTGATTCTTGAGATGGTTTTAATACCTATTTTGCAGAAACAGCAACACGAGGGTATGTACTACCATCATATATCCACCGTAACACTCCTGTAGTAGCACTATTACCATCTGTATTTTCATAAGTGTCTAAGAATAATTTTCCTTCTAAGAAATCCAATATAGCTTGAATTTTTTTAGTAATACTACTTGCTAGACTACTTGCACCACGATAAGAACGCTAACCTGCGTCACTACCACCTTGAGCCGCATCTTGAATTGCTGCATAAACATCTTGAAGCTAGGCTCTTACCCACTTTTGCGTTGCAACTAAAGCACTATCAGTTCCCATAAACATATTTAAAGCACTAATGTTTCCTTGAGTTACATCTAGCGTATTACAAGTTACATAATCACCAATAATATCCCATCTATGTTTATCTGTGCCAAGAACACTATTAGTTAATGCAGATTCTACTGATGGATAAATAGCAACTGCTTTATTATTATTTGTTTCTTCTGTTCCAAAACCAATAATTACACCATTTGAAGCTGCTGCTCCATCATTAATGTCTAATAAAGCAGTAAAATTAATTTTTTTCGCAGCAGTGGCGCTAGTAGTTCCCTATCCGGCTGAAATTGTAGCAGCACCAATAGTTAAATTTGAACCCCAGAAATTATATGGTATACCAACACTAATATTATCATTGCCAAAGCCGCCTGAAGATAAAGTATATGTTGGAACTGAAAAATTTACTTGACCACTGTTTCTTCCTTTAAAAACAACACCAGCAATATTAATAGTACCACTTGATACCAAACCACCATTACCATCATCAACCATGGTGCCAAGAGTAACGACACCGGTTTTTTCTAATATTACTGCATTATTAAGATTTATAACACCATTAACAGCATCTAATACTAAAAAATCTCCAGAACCTTCTGGCGAGCCAGCATACAACATATTATTGGCTATATACCACCCACCAACCAATCCTCGACTAGCATATAGTGTGCCATCCATGCGTACACCAAATTTTATTGTTGGCTTAGTTTCATTGTTGGACATCCATTTTTTTGATTCTGAATTATAAGACCAAACCTTACCAAGTCCACCAGCATATATAGCAAATTGACCTCGGTCATTATCCCCAAACACCGCTGGTCCTCGCAAATCTTGATCATTACCATTTGCATCTTGAGTAATCACAGCATCATTTGGTAATAAAATTTCACTAAGATTATCCATATCATTAGATAATCCTAAGTCGGTCCATCCTCTACCATCAGAACGGCTATTTGGATTTCCTAAAAATATTGTACCAGAATTATTTTTCTATGTCAAGCCTTCATCAGAAATATACCATGGAGAAGGAGTACCAATTTTACCTGCGCGAGCCGTCATATAGCCACGCCTGTTTACTGTAAATTGTGGATCCACTCCTCCGACCTAATTAGGAGGATTATATCCTGCATAAATAGCATATCTATTTTTATCTGCGTCATACAAAGATTTAATAGCATCATTAATTAAATTATTGATAGGTTCAAGTAACTGATCATACTATCTATTCAATGCTTGTAACGCAGTTTCCATACGAGCCAAAATTTTAGCTTTTTGGTTATTATAAGCTGCCTTTTGTTCTTCAGCTAATTGCGCATAGCCAGCCTCAAGTCCTGCCTGAATCTAACGAGTATAAGCATCTAAGAAATAATTATATAATCCAGTTGCTACGCTTAATACATTTTGTAAATATGGAATAGTAAATGTAGATAAGTCACCTGCATGAAAAGTATATGCACTTACTACTGTTGCTCCCCACTTAGTATTATATTCACC
>JAEEGG010026704.1_pt1 | contig 11003 bp, 6 predicted proteins | sample 9134161 | NCBI WGS metagenome assembly JAEEGG01 (sample SAMN16246543, study PRJNA631951) | gut metagenome | biome: gut microbiome; feature: rumen; material: CR-attached | host: Bos | place: Iran: Karaj | collected 2018-10
GACCAACAGCAAGAACAGCAACAACAAGACCAGCAGCAGGAGCAGCAGGAACAACAGGACCAGCAAGACCAACAGCAACAGCAACAGCAGGACCAACAACAAAACCAGGACCAGCAGCAACAGCAGCAGCAAAGTCAGGAAATGTCGAAGGAAGATGCTCAACGTATGTTGGATGCCCTTGAAAACCAAGAAAAAAAGACCATGGAAAAGGTCAATGAACAAAAGGTAAGACAACAACCCAAAAAGAAATCCGACAAAGATTGGTAAAATGAAGAATATTTTCAGATTATTCGTATTTATCCTATGTGCGCTCCCCTTGGCCCTATGGGCGCAAGATGACCCAACCCTGACTGTTTCCGCCAAGAAACAAGTCGTGGTGGGCGAGCGTTTCCAAGTGGTGTTTGAGGCCAATGCCGAAGGAAAGAGTTTCAGCGCGCCCTCGTTTGAGGGTTTCACCGTGTTGGGTGGTCCTTTCACCTCGACGAGTTCAAGCTTCTCGATGGTCAACGGCTCGATGTCGCACAGTGTCAAAGTCACCTACACCTTCGCCTTGCAAGCCTATCAAGAGGGCACCTTCCGCGTTGGTGCAGCCTCGTTGACTGTCAAGGGAAACAAGGTCAGCAGCGAGCCTTTTGAAATCAAGGTGTTGCCTGACGACGGTAGCCATGCCAACAACTCGGGCTATGGCGGCAGCCAAGGCAATCAGGGAGGCCAACAGCAAAGCACCAGCGACCCGCAAGTCAGTGGCAAGGATTTGTTCCTCAAGGTGATACCTTCGAAGAAATCGGCGTATGTCGGCGAGCAGGTCGTGCTGACCTACAAGCTTTATACCCGTGTGCCTGTCTCGTCGCTGTCGGTGGAAAAGATGCCTTCTTACGCGGGCTTCTGGACCAAGGACATCTCCGATAACAATGGTGGCAGCTTGCGTCAAAGCACCGAATACATTAACGGTACAGAATACACTTCGGCAGAGATTCAAAAGATTGTCGTGGTGCCACAACGTTCTGGCAAGTTGGCCATTGACCCGATGACCATCGAATGCATCGCCCAAATTCGCACCGAACGCAACAATAGCCGCAGCATGGATCCCTTCGAGGCTTTCTTTAATGATCCCTTCTTCAATCGTAATATCGCGAATGTGCAGAAGGAACTCTCGTCGCAGCAGTTCACCCTTGACGTGAAGAATCTTCCTGAAAACGGCAAGCCTGCCTCGTTTGCGGGTGCCGTGGGCAACTATAGCTTCAAGTCCGACATCGACAAAACTTCGCTTCGCACCAATGAAGCTGTCACCATTACCTTGACCGTTTCAGGTACGGGCAATGTGGAGCTGCTTCAAATGCCGACACCTGTTTTTCCGCCTGATTTCGAGGTCTACGACCCCAAAATCACGACGAATGTGAGCGACAATGCTAATGGTCTTTCTGGAACGAAAAAAGCTGAATATCTGGTGATTCCACGTCGTGCAGGTAGCTTCACCATCCCTGCCGTGGAGTTCTCTTGTTTCAATCCTTCGAGTGAGTCCTACCAAACGTTTTCGTCAGAGCCTTACCAAATCGAGGTGGCGAAAGGCGAAGGCGGTGAGGACGTGGGTGGCATCTTTGCTTCCAATCAGGAAGACATCAAATATCTGGGCAGCGACATCCGTCACATCATGACGGGGAAAACCCAACTGAAGCCGACGCACACGACGTTCTTCGCTTCACCGGCTTATTTCGTGGCACTCGCTGTCCTACTGCTGCTCTTTGTCGTCTTGTTGTTCGCGTTAAGTAAGCGTGAGCAGCTGAGCAAGGATACGGCAGCCAATCGCAACCGTAAGGCCGACAAGGTGGCGCGTGGCCGTTTGAAGAACGCCCTCCAACATCTGAAAGCCAAAGACCAAGAGAAATTCTACGTGGAGATGTCACAGGCTTTGTGGGGCTACATTGCCGACAAGCTGGGCATCGAACGCTCCAAGCTCTCTATGGACACGGTGAGTGAGACCATGAAGGACAAGAACGTGCCTGATGAGTTGACGCAGCAATTTATCGATACGCTCAACAGCTGTGAATTCGCCCGCTTTGCTCCTGGCAGTGCCGAGGAGAAGATGGACGACCTTTACCAAAAGGGCATCGACGTGATTTCGAAAGCGGAAAAAGTCTTGTAAACAATGAAAGGAACAATAGCAATGAAACGATACACCTTATTAATATTAATGTCGCTTTTTGCCTTCGTTGGCAGGGCGCAGGAAAGTGCCGAAGTGTGGTTCGAACAGGCCAATCAAGCCTACAATATGGGTAATTACGATTCGGCGAGGATTGTCTATGAGAAAATCCTGGCCACCGACATGGAATCGGTGCCGCTCTATTACAATTTGGGCAACACCTATTATAAAATGCGTGAGTATCCCATGGCGATTTACTATTACGAAAAAGCCTTGAAACTCGACCCTTCCAACGAGGAGGTGCAGGCCAACCTCGCCATCGCCAACCATGCCATTGTTGACAAGATAGAACCTGTGCCACAGTCGTTTATCGTCAGAGGCTGGCACAATATGCGGGCATCACTTTCGGGTGATCAATGGGCTTGGTGCTCTATCGTTTTCTTCGCTTTGCTACTGGTGGCCTTATTCCTGTTTTTGCGTTCGCGCAGGGTGGGCATGAGGAAGTTAGGTTTCTTCGCAGGCATTGTTTTTGTCTTGGCATTCGGTTTGTCGGTGGTGTTCGCCGCACAGCTGAGGCAAGCCTCTGCAGCACAAGACCAAGCTATCCTGATGGCTCCAACGATGATGGTGAAAAGCTCGCCCAGCGAAGCCAGCGTCGACCTTTTTGTGTTGCATGAGGGCACCAAAGTCAGCGTTTTGGAGACCGCCAATGGCTGGTGTAAAATCAAAATCGCCAATGGCAGCGTAGGTTGGCTTGAAGCGGACAAGATGCTTCTTTTTTGACCATTTTTAGGGTTTAAAGTGACTTTTTTAGAAAAAAATGCAATTTTTTTTCTACAAAATGTTTTTTCTTTGAGATAAAGTCCTATATTTGCAGACCATATTTATAGTGAAAAAGTGTCTTTTGACACGCAGATATAGTGAAAAACAGAGAATTAATTAAAATTTCGTGATATGAAAAAGAGATTTTTACCTTTCTTGATGGCAGTTTTGGTCCTTGGCCAATTCGCTATCGCTGACAACGGCGGTCACTATGTGCCGCGCACACAACCCACAATGGATGCGGAGAGCTTCATGGGTAGCCTTCGCGCCAACCAGAACACGGGCTTGATTGACCCTGCTGACATGTTCAAGGCCATGCAGGCTCCCGCAATGAAAAACGCTGCCAACGATCCTTTGTATTGGATTAACATGGGTCCCGACAACATGGGCGGCCAGACTATGGCAGTCGTGTACGACAACCAATCCAATGTCGTCTATATCGGCTCCAAGGGCGGTGGCGTCTTTAAGTCCTACAACAACGGCACCACTTGGCATCAGGTGGGCAAAATGAACCTCATGGTCAGCTGCATGGTGCAGGCTGAAGATGGTGTCATCTATGTGGGCACAGGTGACGGTGGCGACGACGTCAACCACAATGGTCTTAGCCAAATGGGTAATCCTGCTTATACCAATAGCTTCATTGGTACTGGCATTTGGGCTATCAATACCAAGAATAACGACGCCATGGAACAAGTCGTTGCTCCCACTGAGGAAGAATGGCTTTATATCAATGACATTGCAGTCGTCGGTATCAACATTCTGGCTGCTACGACCGAAGGTTTGAAGTATTCCGATGACAAAGGTCACACTTGGCATCTGGCATCATATATTGATGAAAATGGTGAGACTCAACCTTTGGAAGGCGATGCTGCCGAAGTCAGGATTGGTGGTGAAAATACCATCGTCGCTTCTGTCGGTGGCCAGATTTTCATTGGTAAAGACATCACCAAACTCGTTTGCCATTCGGGCACGACCAACCAGTTCCAGGATGACACCCTGCTTCCCAAAGCCGCTGGTTTGCTTGATGTAGCCATTTCGAAAGACGAAAAAGCCATCTATGCCTCTTGCATCGATGCCAGTGGCAATCATGCTGGCGTTTTCCTGTCTCAGGACAAAGGTGCTACTTGGACTAAGGTCCTGCCTAATGTGGGTAGTGATCTTGGTCATACCATCTACGATGGCAAAGGCCTCTATAATCATGGCATCACAATTGACCCCAGCGATGACGGTATTGTCTATGTGACGGGTTATAAATTGTGGCGTTTGCAGCGCCCCGCCACAGGAACGGGCTTTTATCTCTGCGAAGCCATCACCTCCAACAGCATGATTTCGTCTCCGGCTTACCTCCATGTCGGTCTCCATACTATGGTCTTCAATCCCAAGAATGCCAACGAGTACTACATTGGTACCGATGGTGGTGTTTACAGAGGCAACAAGGATTTCATGTTCTTCAACTGCAACAGAAACTATGTCACCACGCGTATGTTCAACGTGGCATACTCTGGCAGAGATGAGCGCATCATGGCTGCCGGCCTCGACCATGGCACCGTGCTGATCGAAGGTACCGAAAACACCAATACTCCTGGTACTGGCCTTTGGATTAATCCTTCGGGTGACAACATGGGTATGTTTGGTGAAGGCTCGAGTGCAGGTCCTTGCGCATTCTCTATGATTAATCACAATACGATTTTCGTGACCTATCAGGATGACGCCGGGGCTGATGGAACCAAGGCTGTCATTGCCCGTTCCGAAACTGCTGGCGAAGACTGGGTGTCCACCAACTTCCTGTCAGGCCTCAACTATAGCACCACTTCATTCCGTCTGCCCTTTGTTTTGATTGAGGACTACGATGCCGACTGGAACCCCGCTACGGTGTGGTATTATAACACAAGTGAAGAGACTGAGCCAGCTGGAAAGGTTGTTGAATGCATCAGCAATTGCAACTATCCTTTTGATTACACACTGGAGGCTGCCTTGCCTGCTGGTGACTCTGTCGAGGTTCACGATCCCATTGGTGCCAAGTTGTATCTCACCTTCACGGATGCCCTTTATGTGACGCTGACTCCCTTGAACTTCGGCGTTGAATCAGCATGGTACAAGCTTTCGGGTAAACAACTCCTTGGTTATACTGGTGAGCCGCTCAGCATGGGCCTCTCCGCCGACGGCGACGACCTGTTCGTTGGCTTCAAGAACGGTAAGCTCTTCCGCATTTCCAACTTGAACACCGTGGTTGATGCCACTACTGGCACGTACACCACTACCGCCCTCGACTCCTTGAACCACACCATCACCATTCTCAACCCCGATTGCCAAGTGACTACTACGGCTATCGAACTGCCCATGAGTGGTCAGTGCGTTACTTCGGTTTCCGTCGATCCTCGCGATGCCAATAAGGTCATCGTTACTTGCGGCAACTATGGCAATGAGGATTATGTGTTCTATTCGACCAACGCCCTTTCGGAGAATCCTGTGTTCACTTCGGTGCAAGGCGACCTGCCTAAGATGCCGGTCTATTCTTCATTGATTGAAATGGAGACGGGCGATGTCATCATTGGCACGGAGCGCGGTATCTACAGAACAAAGGATATCGCCAGCGCTGAATGGAATGCCGACAGCCACATGCTGGGTGAAGTGCCTGTGATGGACCTCAAACAACAGAGATTCTATGTCGAGGATAAGGAAACAGTTGAAGAAACTCAAGATGGTCTCTTCATCACTGAATATCCTGGTGTTCACAACACGGGTGTCATCTACGCCGCCACCTACGGCAGAGGCGTGTTCCGCTGCGAAAACTATAAGAAGGAATTCTTAAGCGTGCCTGAGACTCCTGCTATGGCCGAAAGCATCACCGTTTCCATGTATCCTAACCCTGTTCAGGGTGAGGCTACCGTGAGCTTCAACGCCACCGAGAACACCAATGTCAACTTCCAGGTGTTCGACCTGACGGGCCGTATGGTGATGAGCCAGAACATGGGCCGCTTCACCGAAGGCGAACAGGAATTCAGAATCAATACAGAAAGCCTCAGCACTGGCTCCTACATCCTGCGCCTCAACCAGGATGGCAACAGCAGTTGCGTGAAGTTCATGGTGTATTGATAACCACTTGTAGAGACGTTTTCTGAAACGTCTCCACAAGGCACACACAAAAAAGGAAAGACAATCGTAAAAGATTGTCTTTCTTTTTGTATTTTTGCATTTACATTATGCTCTTATGAACAGTAAAAGAATCAATAAAATACTGATAGCAAACCGAGGCGAGATTGCGGTGCGTGTCATCAAGACGCTCCGTAAACTGCATATCGCTTCAGTTGCTGTCTTTGCCGACAACGACGCCAATGCCTTGCATAGACGCATGGCTGACGAGGCTTGCCCTTTGGGAAGTGGTTCGTTGAAAGACACCTACCTCAATGTCCATAAAATCATCGATGCGGCCTTGGATGCCGGAGCCGACGCTATCCATCCCGGCTATGGCTTTCTCTCGGAAAGTCCTGAGCTGGCGGAGGCCTGCGAAGCCAACAATCTGGTTTTTATCGGTCCCGACGCGAAGTCCATGCGCTTGATGGGTAATAAGATCGAATCGCGTAAAGTTGCTATGAGAAACGGTATCCCTGTAACCTTTGGCATGATGGGGAGCCACGAGGAGATTATGAAGCAAGCCGACGCTTTGCCTTTCCCTATCTTGATTAAGGCTGCGGCAGGTGGCGGTGGCAAGGGTATGCATATCGTATGGCAGAAGGAAGACTTGAAAATCGATTTGGAACGAGCCTCGCGTGAAGCGGAAAAGTTTTTCGGTGACGGTACGGTCTTCGTTGAGCAATACATTGAAAACCCGCGCCATATCGAGGTACAGGTGCTCGCCGACCATTTCGGTAACGTGATTCATCTGCACGAGCGAGAATGCACCATACAGCGCCGCTACCAGAAAATCATAGAAGAGTCACCTTCGCCGACCTTGACGGATGAAAAACGTCAACAATTGTGCGAGACAGCGGTCAAGTTGTGTAAGGCCATCGGCTACCGCAATGCAGGTACGGTGGAATTTCTCGTCGACAAGGACATGAATTTCTATTTCTTGGAGATGAACACCCGCATCCAAGTGGAGCATCCCGTTACGGAGATGCGCACGGGCATCGACATCGTTGAGGAACAAATCCGCATTGCGAGAGGGAAGGAGATGGGTTGGACACAAGAGGCCATACAACCTCAAGGTCATGCCATCGAGTTGCGCGTTTATGCAGAAGATCCTCAGAATGGCTTCCTGCCCACACCTGGTAAGGTGACAGCCTATCATGAGCCTCAAGTGCGTGGCGCCCGTGTGGATAGCAGTATCGACGGCGCTTGCTCAGTTTCTGAAGCATACGACCCGATGATTGCCAAGCTGATATGTCATGGCAAAACGCGTCAGTCAGCCATTGAAACCGCCCGTCAGGCATTGAAGGAGTTCATTATCCAGGGCTTGACCACCAACAAAGCGTACTTATGGGAGGTAATCAAGAACGAGGATTTTATCGCGAATAAAATTGACACTGCGTTTTGTGCTACCCATCAAGAAACTTTGCTAAAAGCTTTGGAGATAAGTCGTAACAGTCAAAATGTGAACGATATAGTAGTTGCCTTCCTGATGTTTGACTTTTGTAAGAAGCAAGTTGAACAACATCCCGAAAATGTTTGGGAAGAAATCGGCTATTGGCGTTATAGGATGCAACTCACCGTGGATGTGGAAGGCAAGAAAGTGCCGGTCAGTATCAATGCAGCAGAGGCAGGAAAAATCAGCGGAGTAGCAGGGGAGAATCCTTTTGTGGTGGAATTCATCCAATACAACAACAAACAGCTGAAAATCATGCTTAATGGACGTACCGAAACAGTGTATTGCTCCGTCAACGACGACCAGAAAACCATTGTTAATTTCCACGGCCTCAATTTCACCTGTTTTCGTACGGACCAACTGAATGAAACTTGGGACTATGCTTGCAAGGAAATGGTGAATGACAAAACCAAGTTGGTGTCGCCCATGCCAGGCAAGGTGGTGAAAATCAATGTCAAGGAGGGCGATGAGGTGAAAGAAGGTACAGTTATGATAGTGGTGGAAGCCATGAAGATGGAAAACAACATTGTAGCTTCTGGTGCCGCCAAGGTGAAGAAGATCCTCGTTGCTGAAGGACAGATGGTAGACAATAAAATGCAGCTATTGGAGTTAGAATAATGGCTAAAAGCCAAACTGGCAGCCAATTAATGAATCTTTGAATTTTAAATCTTTGAATCTTTGAATTTCAGATTATGAACTTCGACCTCACCAAAGAACAGGAAGCCCTCCGCCAGCGTGTGCGCGACTTCGCCGAACAGGAAGTGAAACCCGTGGCTCGTGAAAACGACGAAGACCAGCATTTCGATGTCGGCCTGACCCTTAAAATGGCTGAACTCGGCCTTTTAGGCATGACCGTACCGAAGGAATATGGCGGACAGGAACTCGACAACCTGAGCTATATCATCGCGGTGGAAGAACTGGCCCGCGTTGACGGCTCCACTGCTGCCACCATAGCCGCCGACAACTCATTGGGTATCGGACCCATCAAGGACTATGGTACAGAGGAGCAGAAACGCAAGTACCTGCCCCAGCTCTGCAAGAACCGTCTTTGGGGCTTCGGCCTGACAGAAGAAGATGCCGGCAGCGACTCGCGCGGCACCAAGACCACGGCCCAGTTTGACGGTACTTTCTGGCACCTCAATGGCTCCAAAATCTTCATCACCAACAGTGCAACGCCCATCAGTCTTGGCACGACAGTGCAGGCTGTGTCGGGCGAGAAAGATGGCAAGCCTGAGTTTACCGCTTTGCTCGTCGAAAACAAGAAAGAAGGCTTCTCCCAGACGCCCATGCACGACAAGATGATGTGGCGCGCCTCCAACACGGGCAAGCTCATCTTCAACGACGTGCGCCTCTCTGATGATTGCATCTTGGGCAAGCCGGGTGAAGGTTCCCATATCATGCTTGCCACCCTTGACTCTGGCAGACTTTCCATTGCCGCCATGGGTTTGGGTTGTGCGCAGGGTGCTTACGAGATGGCGTTGGCTTATTCCAAGAAGCGTGTGCAGTTTGGCAAGCCCGTGTGCAAGTTCCAAGCGGTGAGTTTCAAGCTGGCCGATATGGCTGTGAAGATTGAAGCCGCACGTAATCTGCTCTATCGTGCTTGTTGGCTGAAGGACCAACATCGTTCCTTCGGCAAGGAAGCCGCCATGGCGAAGCTCTATTGCTCCGAGGTGGCCGCTGAAGTCTGTGACAACGCCGTCCAAGTGATGGGTGGTCACGGCTTGCTGAAGGAATTCGACATGGAACGCTTTTACCGTGACCAACGTATCCTTCAAATCGGAGAAGGCACCTCCGAGATCCTTCGTCTCGTGATTTCACGCGCCATCGGCTGCTGATAAACCGTCATTGCATTATGGAAAAACACATTCTTTTAGGTAAGACCCCTTCCGAGCTTCAGGAGGTGGTCGAGCAATTGGAACTGCCCAAGTTCACGGGCAAGCAGCTCGTGGATTGGCTTTACATCAAGCGTTGTGCCTCATTCGATGACATGACCAACCTCAGCAAGAGCGCGAGGGCTTTGTTGTCGGAACAATACGAGACTGGGTTAAAGGCTCCCGTAAAAGAGCAGGTGTCAACCGACGGCACGAAGAAATACCTTTTCCCTGCGGGTGAGCATTTTGTTGAGGCCGCCTACATCCCTGACCGTGAGCGCGCTACACTCTGCGTCTCTACGCAGGTGGGCTGTCAGATGGACTGCCTCTTCTGTGCCACGGGCAAACAAGGTTTCCAAAAGAACCTCTCTGTGGCTGAAATCATGAACCAGATCCTCAGCCTACCCGAGTTTGATGAATTGACCAATATCGTCTTCATGGGCATGGGCGAGCCTTTGGCCAACTACGACAACCTGATGCGCTCGCTCGCCATTCTCACTCAGGAATGGGCCTTGGGCTGGAGTCCGACCCGCATCACCGTCTCCACCAGCGGCCTCATCCCCAACCTCAAGCGTTTCCTCGAAGAGTCGAAGTGTAACCTCGCCATCAGCATGCACAGCCCCTTCCATGACGAGCGCCTCAAGCTGATGCCCGTCGAGAAGAGCTATCCCATCAAGGAAGTGATTCACGCCGTGAAGCAACATGACTGGCATGGACAACGCCGCCTCTCGTTCGAGTACATCATCTTCAAGGACCTCAACCACAGCAAGGACCATATCAAGGAAATCGCACGACTGCTGGGCAGTACACGGTGTCGCTTTAATTTAATAAGGTATCACACAGTGCCCAACATTCCGCTGAAAAGTCCCGATGCCGCCACCATGACATGGTTCCGCGATGCGTTGAACGAGAAGGGTATCATTGCCACCATCCGGGCATCACGAGGGCAAGATATTGACGCAGCATGTGGGCTGCTGTCGACGAAGAACCTGTTATAAAACAAAAGAGGCGGTGTCACCGCCTCTTTTGTTTTTATAATGACCGCAACGAAACCGCGAATCCTCCGCAAGGCGCCATCCTCACCTTCAGCTTCGATTTGTTCGTCACCGTCTTCTTGGTGATGGTGTAAGCTTGCGCGTTGTAATGCTCGTCGGGGATGCCGCTGGCGTCTTTGGCGTCGCAATAAATCGTGGCTTCGTATTTCGTTCCAGGCTTCAGGAAATCCAGTTTCACCTCCACCTCACGGGCATTCTCGTCGGTGATGCCACCCACATACCAAACGTCTTTAGGAGTTGGCAGTTGATAGTTGTCAGTTAATAGTTGGACTTCGTCCGGAATGTCATAAACAAATCTCATGGCATTGGAGATGACACCTTTCTTTCCGTCAAGTAGAGTGCCTACGCCTTCGGCAGCCTTATTCAAGGTCGACAGTTTGGGGTGTCGTGCCGTGACGATATAAGCACCAGGTTCGGCTTCGAGATACAGACTCTTGTCCCAGTCGACAGCCACATCCTTGATGAACTGGAAGGCATCCATGAAAGGCTCGTAATGCTCGGGGGAGTCGGCGGCCATCTGCAAGGGCGAG
>JAEEGG010026705.1_pt1 | contig 11002 bp, 9 predicted proteins | sample 9134161 | NCBI WGS metagenome assembly JAEEGG01 (sample SAMN16246543, study PRJNA631951) | gut metagenome | biome: gut microbiome; feature: rumen; material: CR-attached | host: Bos | place: Iran: Karaj | collected 2018-10
GCAGGGGCCGGGGCGGGTGCGGGGGCCGGGGCCGCGGGCGGGGCCACTTCGCGGATGGGCTCCGTCTGCTCCGGGACCGCCGACAGCGTGCTCTCCTGCACCCAGACCGTCATCGACGACGGCGGCGATATCTTGCACCACTCGCCCGATTCCTCGAGCGGCAGCACCGGGGCGCCGCGCTGGAGAGTGCCCACGATGTCGTGCTCGATGCCGGGGCCCGAGCGCACCTGGATGCTCTTGGCCACCACGTGCCCGTCCTCGACGAACACCGTGTTGATCCACACGCCGACGCTGGTCGGGGGCGATATGGCCGCCCAGCCGCCCTCGGTGCGCGAGACGAACACGATGTCGCCACCCGGCACCGTGCCCAGCTGGGGCGCGGAAGCCTCCGGACGGGAGTGTACCTTGGCGCCGGGCGAGCGCACCTGCATGCGCCGTTCCTCCGCCTGCGAGCCGGCCACCGCCGCCGCAACCAATGCCACAATCAAAATCGTTTTCTTCATGCCCGCACTCTATCCCGCCCCCCGCCCTCCCCGCAAGGCCAAACCTCCCGCCGCCCTCCCCATCCATATCGCGAGATTACGGAAAACCCTTCCATTTTCCACATATTACCACCCATCCTGCCCCCCTTCCAAACACGGGCCGGCCATCCGCCTTCCCGGCGGCGGCGCGCGGCCGCCCCCCCCCGCCGCGGACCGTGAACCCTCCGGCCCGCCGGCCACGGGGCGAAATCGACGGGAAAGCCCTGTTTTTCCATAATCTCGCGGGCCCGGGACGGTGGCGGGCGGGGGAGGCGGCACGGCCGCGGGCTTGCGGATTGGCGAAACCCGTAGGCAAGGAGGCGGGGGTGTGCTATCGTGGCGGCATGCAATGCAGGAGACTTTGGAGATGAAAGCCGTTTGGATCCTTTACGACATCGTGATCGACTCCGACATCCTCGCCGCCCTCCGGGAGGCCGCGCCGGGCGGCTACACGCGCTGGCCCCGCCTCACCGGCGACGGCCCGCAGAGCGGCCCCCGCCTCGACAATTCGGTGTGGCCGGGCGCGAACGCCGCCATCCTGGCGGTGCGGGAGGACGCGGCCGCCGCGGCGCTGATGGCGCGGTTGCAGGCGCTGCGGGACGAGGTGGGGACGTTGACCGGCGTGTGGGCTTTCGCGACGCCGGTCCTGGAGGCGCTGAAGTGAGGTTCCGGCCCGCGGCCGGTTGCAAGGAGGTTGAACGATGAACGATTTTCCCGTGGTATGGGTGGCGTGCGGCACGGTGCTGGTGATGGTCGCAATGCTGCTGTCCAACGTCTGCCGGCGCATCCGTTTCCCCTACACCATCGCGCTCGTCCTCGCCGGCATGCTCCTCAACGACCTCGGCGAACACGTGCCGCGCCTCGCCGTGCTCGACACCCTGCACCTGACGCCGAACTTCACGCTCTACATCCTCCTGCCGACGCTCATCTTCGACGCCTCCCTCCACCTCGACGTCCGCGGCATCCTCCGCAATGCGCTGCCCATCCTGCTGCTGGCCATCCCGGGCGTCATGGTCGTCACCGCCCTCGCCGGGCTCGGCCTCGCCCGCTGGACCCCCCTCGGACTGAACGCCGCCATGCTCTTCGGCGCGCTCATCTCGACGACCGACCCCGTTGCCTGCATCGCCCTCTTCAACGAAATCGGCGCCCCGCCCCGCCTGACGCTCCTGGTCGACGCGGAAAGCCTGTTCAACGACGCGACGGCCATCGTCATGTTCGACCTCGTCTCGGCCATCGTCGCCTCCAGCCTGCTGCTGCCCGATCCCGCCGCCGCGTGGAACCTGCACACCCTCGCGCACGTGCCGATCGACTTCCTGTGGATTTTCTGCGGGAGCGCCGTCGTCGGGGCCGCGGTCGGACTGGCCGTGATGCTGCTCATCCGCTGGACGCGCAACGACGCGCTGACGGAAATCGCGCTGACGACCGTGGTCGCCTACGCCGCCTTCACCCTCGCCAACAGCTACCTCGGCCTCTCCGGCGTCATGGCCGCGTGCGGCGCCGGCCTCGCCGTCAAGGCGACGCGCGAATGGCTCTCCACCGAAACCCGCCACTACCTCCACGATTTCTGGGGCTTCGCCTCCTACATGGCCAACAGCGTGATCTTCCTGATGCTGGGGCTGACCGAGTCGTACCTCATCCGCGACATGGGCCGCCTGGCGACCGTCGCCGCGCCGCTGGCCGTGGCCATCGCGCTGGTGCTCGCGACGCGCGCGCTGATCGTCGGCGGCACCGGCGCGTTCTGCAACCTGCTCGCCCGCTGGAGGAAACGGCCCGGCGACCGCATCCCGCCCCGCATGCAGGCCGTCATGGCGTGGAGCGGCCTGCGCGGCGCCCTCCCCGTCGCGCTGGCCGTGTCCGTGCCCACGACGCTGGTATCCCCCGAGGAACGCAAGCTGCTGGTGCAGCTGACCGTCGGCACGGTGCTGTTCACGTTGCTCCTCCAGGGGACCACCATCAAGCCGATCCTGCGCGCGCTGGGCCTGTCGGGCGCGGACGGGGCGGCCGGGAAGGAACACTGAGTGTCCGCGAGCTTGCGGATTGGCAGCCCCCCGGAACGGCAATGGCCGTGAGATTACGGAAAATGCGGTTGAATGTGGAGGAAAACGCATCGTGAACATACTGGGCGAAGACATCCTCGGGCGCGCAAATCCGGCGGCGGCGCCGGGCATGGCGCGGTTTTTCCGGACGGGACCGGGGGAGTACGGGGAGGGGGACGTGTTCCTCGGCGTCAAGGTGCCGGCCGTCCGGGAGGCGGTGCGGCGAAGGTGGCGGGAGGTCGGGTTCGGCGAAATCGGGGAGTGCCTCGCGAGCGTCTACCACGAGGTGCGGCTGGCCGGGCTGCTGGCGCTGGTCGCAATGTTCGCGCACGCGCGGAAGGACCCGGGGCGACGCGCGGCGTGCGCCGATTTCTATCTCGCGCACACGGAACGCATCAACAATTGGGACCTCGTGGATCTGTCGTGCTATGCGTTGCTGGGGGAATGGCTCGTGGACAGGGACCGGGGCGTGCTGTACCGGCTGGCGCGGGAGGGGAGGAGCATCTGGGAGCGGCGGATCGGGATTGTCAGCACGATGGCGTTCGTGCGGCGCGGGGAGCTGGGGGATACGTTCGCGATCGCCGACATCCTGCTGCACCACCCGCACGACCTCATCCACAAGGCCGTCGGCTGGCTTCTCCGGGAGGCCGGCAAGCGGGACGCCGGCGCGCTGCGGGCGTTCCTGGAGCCGCGGTGCGCGGAGATGCCGCGGACGATGCTGCGGTACGCCATCGAGAAATTCCCGGAGGCGGAACGGAAGGGGAAGTGGCTGGCGGCCGGGCGGCCGCGGGGGCGGACCGCCCGCTGAGGCGTCAGGGGGCGGCCGGGGGCAGTCCGGCCAGCCAGATGGCCAGGCGGTTTTGGAGATGCAGGGCCGGGCCGGACAGGTTGCGGGCCTTGAGCAGCCTCGCCATCGCGGTCTTCGTCGCTTCGACGCGCCCCGGGGAGACGTTCGCCCGCCGTACGCGCGAGATTACGGAAAACCCATTGCTTTTCCGCCCTTTTCCGCCTCTCGCCCCGCGGCTCTTCCGCACGGTCACGAGGCGGAGGATGCCCAGCTTGCGCTCGACTTCGCGGGTGAGGGCGGCCAGGGAGGGATTGTCGCGGAGGATTTTGGCCAGGCGGCGGGACGCGGCCGCGAGCTGTGCGGCGAGGTCGGGGGGGAGGGACTGGTTTTCGGGGAGGCCGGACATTGCCCATTCGAGCGGGAGGCGGTCGTCGAGCTCCAGCACGCGGCGGAGGCGCTGGGCGAGCTTCTTGTAGCGCATGACGGTGGAATAGGAGACGGCCACGCGGTGGTCTTCCAGCCAGCCTTTCATGCCGCCCTTCCGGGCGCGGATGAGTTTCTTGCCGCTGGGGAGTTCGCGGAGGACGAGCGTATGGTCGAGCGTGGGGTCGAGGTCGGCCAGCCGGGAGCCGAGGCGCAGGCAGGTGGAGAGGGAACGGGGGCGGCCGGCCCAGTCGGCGGCGATTTCCTTGGGCGTGGGGGTGCCGCGCAGGGAGGGGGAGGCGGGGCGCTTTTCGCGGATTCGGACCTGGCGGCGGATTTCGTCGATGGCCCACATGCCGACTTCGCCGAGGACGAACGCGGCGAAGACCGGCGGCGCGAGGGCCATGAGGATGGGGATGCAGCGGTCGGCGTGGATGCGGCCGACATCCTGGCGGTTGATGCGGTCGAGGCCGTCGAGGACGCGGCCGGTGTTGCGGAGGGCGTTGAGGAGTTGCGTTTTCATGGGCGCGAGAATGGGGCGGGAACTGGGGGAATGTCAAGTGTTTTCTGTAATCTCGCTGGATGGGGCGGGGAGATTACGGCTTGCAGGGGGGGCGGGGGCGTGGCATCGTAGCGGGACATGCGGTCCGTGGGACCGCGACAGGAGGATACATGGCTTTCGAAAGTGGATCGATGAGTTTCAGGATGGTGGCGCTGCCGCGGCCGTTCCCGAGGAACTGGCTGGAAAAGTTCGCGGCGAAGCACGCCGGGTCGCTGGATGCGTCCGACCTGGAGTCGCAGTCGGGCTGGGTGACGGGCCGCCACCTGCTGGACACGAACCTGACGGAGGAGTCGGCGCAGTACGCCGGCTACGTGCGGCTGACGTGGCGCACGGCGACGCGGAAGGTCCCGGGCGCGCTGCTGAAGGCGGAGTGCCGGATGGAGGAAATCGCGCGCGCGGCGGCGGAGGGGGTGGCGTTCCTCAAGGCGAAGGACCGCGCGGAAATCCGCAAGGAGGTGAAGGAGCGGCTGACGCCGAAGATGCCGCCGTCGATCCAGGCGCTGCCGTTCGTGTACCAGCCGGGGACGCACCATTTGTTCGCGACGGCGCTGTCGGACACGCTGATCGACACGTTCTGCGGGGCGCTGCGGGAGGCGCTCGGCTTTTCGGGCTCGCCGGAGGAGCCGGAGGCGATGGCGCTGCGGCTGAAGAACGTCGATTTGGCGGATCTGCACGGGGACGGGTTTTCGAGGGAAACGGCCGACGCGGCGATGGAAATGCTGCCGGGGCGGGAGTTCCTGACGTGGCTGTGGTTCAAGGCGGAGAGCCAGAACGGGCGGGTGGCGCTGGCGGACGGCCGGTCGCTGGACGTGCTGATCGAGGGGCCGCTGACGTTCGCCCACGAGGGGGACGGGGCGCACGTGACGGTGCTGCGCAAGGGGTTGCCGGAACGGAGCGCGGAGGCCAAGACGTGCCTGAAGGCGGGCAAGAAGCTCAAGGCGGCGACGGTGACGTTCGCGCTGGACGAGGCGACGCAGTGGCGGTTCCAGCTGGATGCGGACACGTTCGCGGTGCGGTCGTTGAAGGTTCCGCAGGGGGAGGGGCCGATGGATGCGGCGAGCCGCTTCCAGGAACGCATGATCTACCTGGAGCAGTTCCGGGAAATCTTCTGCGACCTGTACGGGGCCTTCGCGGAGCTGCGGGCGAACCGCCGGCGCTGGACGGGGGAGCTGGACAGAATCCGGGAGTGGGTGCCGTTGCGGCCGAACCGCCGCTGAGGCGGCGGCGCGGTTTGGGATTGCCTTTTTCCCGGCAGACGCATTAAGTTGCACGCATGAATCCGTTCGCAACACCCCGGTTCCGTCCCGCGGCCGCGGCCCTCGCGCTGGCGGCCGCGCTGGCCGCCGCGCCCGCCGCGCTTGCCCAGATGCAGGGGCAGACCATCAAGAATTTCCGGTTGCCCGAATACGGCTCCGACGGGCGCCTGCAGCACCAGCTGTACGGCGAGACCGCGACCTTCCTGGCCGACAACATCATCCAGCTGACCGGCCTGAAGATCGAAATCTTCAACGAGGGGGAAGTGGTGGCGCGGGTGTTCTCGCCGGAATGCGCGTACGCCCCGACCCAGAAGAAGGCCGCGTCCAAGGACCACATCCGGATCGTCACCGGGCGGGGGATCGTGACCGGCGACGGTTTTGCCTGGAACGGCGAGAACGCGCAGTTCCAGATTTTCCACAACGCCAAGGTCATCCTCGACTCGTCGCTCGACGACGCGCTCTCCGAGCCCGCGGCCAGCGAGCCGCTCGAGGACATCGCCGTTCCGCCAGAAGCCCAAAACCCGTGAGGTCCAACATGAAAAGCATCCGGACATGCATCCTTCCCGCCCTCGCCCTCGCCGTGCTGGCATTCGCCCCGCCGGCCGCGCGCGCGGCGAGCGCCCTCGACGACGACGGGCGCAGCCTCGAGGCCAGCGACGACGCCACCATCGTCACGGCGGACAAGCTGACGTTCGACTACACGCAGAAGTTCGCGCTGTTCGACGGCAACGTGATGGTCAACGATCCGCGGATGCAGCTGAGCGCCCAGCGGCTGACCATCGTCTTCACCGAACACGGCGGGGCCCAGACCGTCAAGGCCGAGGGCCGCGTGCTACTGACGCAGGGGGACAAGAAGGCGCGCTCCGAGGTCGCGACGTACGACGTGCCGACCGGGCGGATCGTGCTGGCTGGCGGGCCGCCGCAGGTGATGCAGGGGCGGAACATCATGGAAGGCGAGGTCATCACCTTCTGGCGCGACCAGCAGCGCGTCGAGTGCAAGCCGAAGGCGCGGTTGGTCATCTATTCCGAGGACTTCGGAGGGTCGTCGGACGGGGCCGACGGGCTCCTGTTGCCGGGCAGCCGGTAGGGGCGGGGGCAGGGAAAAGGGGGAATGGCCCGCGGAGGAATCCGCGGGTTTTTTTCGTGGAGAACGTGCATGGGATTGGTGGATTTTTCCATGTTTTTCCATAATCTCGCGGACAGGGGAGGAGGGGAACGGAGTTTTCAACTTTGCAAGGGCGGGTGCGGTGGCGTATAGAACGGGCATGGAAGAAACCCGGGCATTCGATTTCTGGTACGCCGTGCACAACACGCAGATCGTGCTGATGCCGCGCGGCCGTCTGGAGACGTTCGGGGTGACGCTGGTGCGATACCACCTGCTGGCGGAGCCGATGGACAGCGTGGGACAGGTGCGGATTCGGGAGGGGCGTATCCAGTCGTTCCGCCCGCAGATCCTGACGCCGGATTCGCTGCGGGAGTCGCCGCTGGAGTCGGGGTTCGCGTCGGAGCAGGCGGAAGCGTTCGCGCGGTGGTTGCAGGAACAGGATATCTCGATCCTCAAGTACGGCTTCAAGATTCGCCAGGAAACGCTGAGCGAGACGGTGGTGCACGATGCGCTGCCGAACGTCCTGGAGCGGGTCAAGGCGGACCTGGAGTCGCGGAACGATCCGTATTCGGCGCTGCTGGTGGGGGTGGACGAGCCGTGGGAGGTGAGCCTGCTGACGCTGCTTTTCGGGATGACCCGGAACTCGGCGCCCCTGAATGCGCGGGAGTTGCGGGCGGATCCGGACGGGTCGAAGCACGAAATCGAAGCCGCTTTCCGGCTGGCCGCGCGGGACAAGTCGAGTCTTTCCGCGCTGGCCGGGCTCCTCAAGCGGCGGGGGCGCTTCCAGGAGTACGAGGACCGCTTCTACGCGCTGGTCCGGGCTCACTCCCGTTGAGGGGCGGGGCGGCAGGCGGGCGGGGAAGCGTGGCGGCTGGGGTTGGGCGGGGAAGGGCAAGGGGGATAGGAAGGAATGCTGCGCAGGCAAGGATTCTCCTTTGGGACACGGGCTCGCGGCGCGAAACACGGAGGGGACGGAGGAAGGAGGCACGGAGGGTTTTGGGAGGTGGAGTTTGCCGGAGGGGGGCCACGCTCCGAAAACACACTTCAAACTCCTTTCCGGTGGCCAAGGCAGGAAAAGGATGGATGCCGCCGGAGCGAAGTCCTCTCCCGGCAACCTCCGTGTCTCCTTCCTCCACGCGCTCCGTGTTTGCGCCGCAGGCACGGACCGGAACAGTCGTTCCCCAGTTGAGATTTGTTTTTCGCTGGTGAGGAGAAGCTTGTCTGGTCAGCATTCGGGATAGGGAGGGGAGGAACGAGGGGGATAATCATGAAGGAGAGGATGGTGGAAATATGCGGGAAATGCGCGTATTTTCCATAATCTCACGACATGGGGGAACGGGGGGGAGGGAAGGGGAGAAAAGGTGGGTCAGCGGGCGAGGGAGGAGAGGTCTTGGCGGAGGGTGGAGGGGTCGAGGGGGCGGAGGAGGTAGTCGGCGCGGGGGAGGAAGGGGGAGTCGGGGGGGAGGGGGCGGTAGGTGGGGGCGTCGGAGAGGGTGTAGAAGCGGCAGTGGCGGGGGATGATGCGGATGGTTTCGCCGGAGCGGTTGCGGAGGGTTTCGCCGGAGTAGCCGCAACGGCCGTCATGGGGGCAGGCGCCGGTCGCGGCGGCGTGGGGGCAGTTCTCGGAGATGAACAAAGGCGGGTCGCTGCGGACGGGCCAGACCAAGGGGATGGGGACGGTGGATGCGAGGGCGAGGGCGTTGTCTTCGGTGTCTTCGGGGGAGATGGTCAGGCGGGTGATGCCGCGGTCGCGCCAGGCGGCGGCGGCCTGGGGGTTCAGGGCGTAGAGGGGCCAGTCGGCCGACAGGTCGAGGTCGGGGTGGTTCTTGGGGAGGAGGTCGAGGGAGGAGATGTTCGCGGCTTCCCACAGGCGGTGGCCGAGGTCGAGGTGGTGGCGGATCTGGGCGAGCAGGGGTTCGCGGTCCCAGGCGCGGACGATCATGGGGAGGGCCAGGCGGAGGGCGATGCGGGGCGGCAGGACGGAGGAGAGGCGGGCGATGGCGTCGGTGGTCGCGGGGCGGCCGTCGAGTTCGATGCAGAGTTCGGTGACGCGGGGCGGGAGGTCGCCGTCGGGGTAGGTGGCGAGGAAGGCGGCGGGGGCGTCGGTTTTGACGAGGAAGGGGGTTTCGGTGGGGGTGGGTGGGGGTGAAAGCGGGGTGGCGTCGAGGGCGGAGAGGGCGGTTTCAAGTCGGGCGTCGGCGGCGGCCTGGAGGGCGGCGCCGAGGGCGGTGGACCATTCGCGGCGCATGTCGTTGAGGCGGGAGACGGGGATGAAGGGAAGGGTGCCTTCGATGTCGAGGGTGGCGAGCGCGAAGGGGGTGTCGCCGAGTTTGGCGAAGGATTCGCGGAGGGCGCGGGCCATTTTTTCGGGGTCTTTGGCGGGGGGGAAGGGTCCGGGCCAGGTGTGGGTGGTGGTGGAGGTGCCGGCGGTGGCGGTGAGGGTGAGTCGGTCGGGGGTGGCGGCGAGGCGGAGGGCGACGGGGGTGCGTTTGCGCCATTCGCGGGGGTTGGGGAGGTCGAAGCGGAGGCGGCGTTTGGCGGTCTGGGAGGAGGCGAGGTGGAGGGGGGTGCCTTTGGGGATGTAGGGGGTGCCGGGCGGGAGGGGGACTTCGAGGAGGGTGCCGGCGGGGGCGGCGTAGACGGTGCGGCCGGTGGAGAGGGTGATTTCTTCGACGGGGATGCCGTGGGGACGGGTCTGGTTGGGGAGGAGGAATTGGATGCCGTCGTGGACTTCGAGGGGCAGTTCGGTGCGGAACTGGAGGAAGTTGCGGGTGGCGAGTTCGACGCGGCCCAGGGGGGCGCCGAGATGGCCGGTGGCGTCGGGGGAGAGGACGGCGGGGTTCCAGCGGGAGCGGAGGTGGAGGTCGGTGGTGGGGCGGGAGAAGACGGTCTGGAGGTCGCGTTCGGCGGCGGCGCGTTCGGCGGGGGTGAAGGTGCCGTCGAGGAGGCCGCGGTAGAGGCGGACGGCGGCGGCGACGTAGAGGGGGGATTTCTTGCGGCCTTCGATCTTGAGGGAGGCGGCGCCGGTGCGGACGAGGTCGTGGAGGCAGGGGGCGGTGCAGAGGTCCTTCATGGCGAAGGCGAGGCGGGGCTTGGAGTCGGCGCCGTCGCCGTCGGCGGGGACGGGGGTGAAGGCGTCGCGGCAGGGGTAGGCGCAGGCACCGCGGTTGCCGGAGCGGCCGCGGAGGAGGGCGGAGTAGAGGCAGAGGCCGGAGTAGGAGTAGCAGAGGGCGCCGTGGGCGAAGGTTTCGATTTCGATGGGGGAGGCGGCGGCGATGGCGCGGATTTCGTCGAGGGTCAGTTCGCGCGCGAGGGTGGCGCGCTTGAAGCCGAGGCGGGCGGCCGCGCGGCAGCCTTCGAGGTTGTGGATGGCCAGCTGGGTGGAGGCGTGCAGGCGCAGCTCGGGGTAGTGGCGGCGGGCCAGGCGCGCGACGCCGAGGTCCTGCACGATCACGGCGTCGGCCCCGCAGTCGGCGCACAGGGCCAGGGAGCGCAGGAGGTCCGCGGTCTCGGCGGTGCGGATGAGGGTGTTGAGGGTGACGTACACGCGGCGGGGCCGGGGCTGGCCGTGGGCGTAGGCGCAGACTTCGGCGAGGTCGGCGGGGGTCAGGTTGACGGCTTCGGCGCGCGCGGAGAAGCGGGGGAGGCCGGTGTAGATGGCGTCGGCGCCGAAGGCGAAGGCGGCGTAGGCGGCGGCTTTTTCGCCGGCGGGGGCGAGGAGTTCGGGGAGGGGTTTCATGGTTCAGGCTCTCTTGTAGCGGAAACGGGGGGCGATTGCAATCGACTGCAATCGATGGCAATCGACTGCAATCGAAAGCGGGGCCGGCGTCAGAGCCAGGGGCGCATGGCTTCGAGGTCGAGGCGGATTTGGGCGGAGGCGGCGGTTTGGTCGGGGAAGGGGAGGTAGGGGCGGAGGCGGTGGAGGAAATGGACTTCGACGCGGCGGCCGTACCAGTCGCCGGCGGCGCCGAGGATGTGGACTTCGACGACGTCGCCGAATTTGGAGGATTGGGCGGGGTCGGCGGGGTCGGGCACGAAGGCGGCGGCGGGGTGGGCGTCGAGGCGGGCGGCGTAGACGCCGGGCTTGGGGCGTATGGGGAGGGCGGGGCGGACGTTGGCGGTGGGGAGGCCGTGCTGGCGGCCGACGGCGCGTCCGTGGACGACGGTGCCTTCGAGGGCGAAGGGGCGTCCGAGCATGGCGGCGGCGTCCTCGGCATCGCCTTCGGCGACGGCGGCGCGGATGCGGCTGGAGGATACGGGGGCGCCGTGCCAGAGGACGGGCGGAACGATGGCCGCGCGGGGGATTCCGGCG
>JAEEGG010026706.1_pt1 | contig 11002 bp, 8 predicted proteins | sample 9134161 | NCBI WGS metagenome assembly JAEEGG01 (sample SAMN16246543, study PRJNA631951) | gut metagenome | biome: gut microbiome; feature: rumen; material: CR-attached | host: Bos | place: Iran: Karaj | collected 2018-10
CATGTTCTTTGTTATGTAATAGTCGGGTTCCCCTGAATAATAGAGAACATCCGCTTTTTTGACCATACTGCGAGCTCTTTCAATTGAGGCCTCTTTCCCAGACATTGTCCACGCGTGATAATCGTAAATGTATTCTATCACATTATCCATAGCGTAATAAAGGGCCTGCGTTTCACTACCTTTTGCTCTTCCCGTAATTATGATAACATTAAAACTATTGGATAACTCTTCAATTAAAGTTGCTATTTTCTTCCAAACGGAATAATCATCATTTTTAGGACTCTCTCCAGTAATAATAATACTAATACGGGGTACATTTGATTGAATAGAATGAGCCAATCTATTTATCTTTGCTAACATCTCCGTTCGATTGGAAGAGGTCATCCTTTCAAAATAACCAGAGTCTATAGATGCAATTCTTTCCAAATAATAATCCTCATTTAGCTGTTTTTTGACAGTTTGAAGTTTGTTCTCTAAAGGAGGTATTATTTCTTCTTTATAGAACTCTTGTTTAGATAACTCAGAGTAAATCAGCCATCCCATATGCTTTTCAGAAGAGTACTTATGGATAATTGCCTGCTTCTCTTTTTCTAACGTTTCTCCTTCATATACACCAAAAGGAATTTTCGGTCGTTCAAAATAACTAGTATACCCGCTCTCCTTATGAATGGTTCGTTCTCCAAGACCAATTAGATTAATAAGATAATCATCATTAATGGGTGTCCCATCTAACAATTTTACCTCCTTAATCACAGAATAACGATCATCGCCACCAACTTTGGAAATATGGCTATCCCAGACTTTGATGTACAAAGAAGAAAGAAGGCTTGAAATGTCTATTCCTTTTATATAGTCGCTAAGCTCTTTGATAGTTTTACACCACTCCCCGGGAAGGACACCATCATATAGGAAAGAGTCAACACTTAGCCGAGTGCTCTTTTGCTTGAATGAATCAAGTTCTTTCTTTATGAAATACTTGTTAACTACTAATTCGGCGAATTGTGTCTCTCTCAAGTCATAATTATTTTTCGCGAATACTTTTTTTCCATCATAGCATAAAGAGTGTCTTTCCCCATCTGTTCGAAAGTGATATTTGTTGGATGAATTAGTGTTTGGGATATCGGAAAAAAAACAGACCTCATCTATTTGGCCCTCTGTTTCAGAGAATATGACTGGCCTAGATATGTCGTGATCTTGAGAGAGCATCCTGTTCTCCCATGAAATCTTCTTCCAATCTATAAAATAATAACGGAGCTCGTTATTTAGAAATCCTAAAATCAGTTCCCTCCCGCCCCGATTATTATCATAGAGCTTATAATAAAAGCCAATATGCCTTTTCATAATAGAATAATCTTATAATGAAATGAGGAACTCCTCATACCAACAATGAACTCGCAAGATAAACAAACATAATCTCTGAGCATTTTTCTCAAAGAATAAAGATACGCATTTTCACAACAACACCAAACTCCATCCAAATGGAGAAATGCCATATCTGACATTTAATAGATTTCGTCTGGATTTGTAATAAGCCCGCATTTATCAAAGAACAATCAAAAACCGATTCCTATAGGAGAGCATAATAGTATTCAATCCCATCTCCGGCCTCTTGCCTAACCGGCCCTATGTCTTTTGCCGTGGGATTGACACTCTCCACTACAGCCCACGTCGTGATGATGATGAGCTTTTCTTTTTGTCCTTTTCTCCCAAGCGCACTATACGGCTCAATCACCGTCCCTTCCCGATAAATTGCAAGCCCCCTCTTCCCTGATTTCAAGACAATTCCACCATAATGGCAACCAGGTCTTTTCCCGGCGGCTTTGGCTCTCTTCAAGGCTTCTTCAAGGGTATGGCAGTAGTAGGTAGTTATATCGGCGGTAAAGATACGCCGTCGATGTGCTAAGGTGAGGTACAAATGAAAACAAAACATTTTGTGTTTTGCTGTGGAATGCCTAACTTTACCAAAATAAGCCACAGTTGTTATAGTAGTTATAGTAATAGTTTTATCATTTGGTTCAATTGGTTGTTTCGGTTATGAAGCAGGAAGAATCTAAAGAGTATCTGCCGCCGGTGATCCGCTGGATGCCGTTGGTTCTTGAAAACGCCCTCTGCGGAAGTCCTCTTCCCGGAGGCAACGAAGATATTGGTTACGAAGATTGGGATTAAAATGAAAACCATGAAAAGATATGCATTCTGTATGGTGGCCCTGGCTGTTCTGGCCGTCACCTCCTGCACGAAAGAGACAGAAGTGAAAGTGCTTGAAGCTGGCAAACAGATAGAGTTTAATGCCGTCTGGGCGGATTCCGATGCTACCCGAACAGTTCTCCAATCCGATGGGACTAGCGTCTGGTGGACACCGGGGGAGGAAATCAATGCCTTCTATGGTAACAAGTTCTCCGGGAAGTTTACGTCCACGAACACGTCGAATCAGGCTTTGGTTTCGTTCCAAGGCACATTGACGGTTATGACAGGAACGGCGGAGGCCGGCAATGAAGCATCGTCCTATTGGGCGGTTTATCCTTACGATGCAGCCAACACCTGCGACGGTCAGAGCGTTACCCTGACAGTCCCGGCGGTTCAATATGGTGTACAGGGTTCTTTCGCCGATAAGATGTTCCCCGCAGTCGCCACCAGCAAGAGCCTGGACCTGGCTTTCTACAATGTTTGTGGCGGTGTCAGGTTCAGCGTTTCCCAGACAGGCATCGCTTCGGTGACCCTCAAGGCCAATGGCAACGAACCCCTCGTGGGCAAGGCCCGGGTGGGCTTTGGGGCTGACGGAGTGCCTGAAGTTATGGGCATCACGGAAGGCAAATCCGAAGTGGTCGTATATGCCCCGGATGGAGGTTTTATCCCCGGAGAATACTATTTCGCGGCCTTCCTGCCTCAGACTTTGTCGCAGGGTTTGTCGATGGCGTTCAAGACGGCGAGCACTCTTGCGACTTATAGTACTGGGAGCAACATCACCGTGAGCCGTTCCCGTTTTGGCAAGTTGGACGAGAAGGACAAAGATTTGTCCTTCGTTCCAAGACCGGATGTCCCGGTTGAAAGCGTTTCCCTGGATAAAATGAGTGTGGATGTCGCAGTAGGAAAGCAGGTAACACTGACGGCCACCATCATTCCGGAAAATGCTACAGACAAGTCTGTCATTTGGGCCAGTAGTGATGAAGCGATAGTTTCCGTATCTTCCACGGGTGTCGTCACCGGCGTTGCAATTGGATCCGCCAGTATTACGGTCAGGACAGTTGAGGGAGGCAAGACTGCAACTTGTAGCGTGTTTGTCAAAAAAGTAATTGTCTCCGAAGCCATCGACCTGGGGCTTCCTTCAGGTGTCAAATGGGCGTCATTCAATCTAGGTGCTTCTCGACCTGAAGAATACGGTGACTATTATGCTTGGGGAGAAATCGAGCCCTATTACAGCAGCCTTTCTCCGCTTGTGTGGAAGCCGGGCAAAACAGGATATAGTTGGATAACATACAAGTGGGGTCATAATAACGAAGAAATGATAAAGTATTGTTTCGCTGATGGTAAATTTTTCTTGGATTCGGAAGATGATGCGGCCTATATGGCGTTGGAAGGAAATTGGAGGATGCCAACTGATGCCGAATGGACGGAATTGCGGGAGAATTGCACATGGACTTGGACCACTCAGAATGGCATAACTGGTAGACTGGTTACTGGGAATAACGGCAACAGTATTTTCCTTCCCGCCTCTGGTTACCGGGAATCTGGCCACTTCTTCGCCGGGCCCACCGTAGGCTACTACTGGTCTTCCTCTCTCAGTACGAGCGACACGAGCACTGCGTGGGGCGTGAAGTTCAATTCCTACAGTGTCAGCGGGTACTCCGCCTCCCGTTTTTTCGGGTACACCGTCCGCCCCGTCTCAGAATAATGCCTTATCCCTACACCATGAAATGCATTGTAAAAAAAGCGCTTGGCACAACTAAAACGAAATCCGTCATTCCGGGCATGATTCCGATTGTCTGGTTTGGAGATTATGAGGCTTATTCTTCATCGCCGACCAAAATCATTACCGTAGGGTTGAATCCATCTGACAGGGAGTTTGGGAATCCAACGCCACCTTGCACATCACTACGTTTCCCTGCCTATACAGGTTGTGTGTGTTCCTTGATAAAAGCGCTAAATGGGTATTTCCACATTAATCCATACAATGACTGGTTCAAGAGCGGTTTTGAGCCCATTCTTAATGGCCTGAATGCAAGTTATTACGGAGGGAAAACCAATACGGCCTTGCATACGGACATCTGCTCCCCCTGGGCCACTAATCCGACCTGGTCGAAACTCCCCCGTGCCGAGCGGGGAACTTTAATGAAAGAAGGGTTTCCGCTATGGATGAAACTGATTCAGAAGTTGGCTCCCGATATAATCCTCTTTTCTATTCCTCAACGCCATATAGACAGGCTGAAAACAGAAAGCAACGGCTTATTGACACAAAACCAACCCTTGTGTATAATTGATACGGATTCAAAAGGGAACATCAGAAAACGGCCTATCGTCATCGGGGAAGGGGCATATGGCAGCGCGCTGGCGGTTTTCGGAAAAACGTGGAATGTTCCGTTCGGAGCGCTCAGCAGGATTCAAAAGTCGAAACTGGGCGGGTGTATTCTCTCCACAATGGGCCAAGCAGGAACTGGGAGTGGGAACCAAGCAGATTGTAACACATTGAGTAGCAGTATCAAATAAAACCGGAGGCTCCAACCCCTTCATTTTGACGTATGGTTTGGAACTATCCGTTTTACAGCACCCTGATTATAAGACAGCTCCAATAGGTCTGGTTCCTAACCGGTCTGTGTATCTCGGTGGCCAAAAGGCACAAAAAACCGCCGCTTACAAGGCGTCGGAGGATATCTGTGATTCTGGGTCGAGCCCGGAATGACACCAACTTCTACGGTGTTTGATCCTACGGCTTCTACTGGTCTTCTTCCGAGGAGTGCGATGCCGGTTTCTTCGAGGTGAATCTGTCCGGCGGAGTCTATGAAGCGCACGGTGAAGACTTTTCCTTCGAGCCGTTTCGCCTGCCAGTCCATTCCGCCGGTAGTATCCATCTTTACGACCCTGACCTTAGATCCGCGCTTAATCATTATCTCAGCACCGTCCCAAAAACCACTAAAACCATAATTGTAGAAAAGAAACCGTTATAAAAACGCATCCGGACACCAGAAAAAGCTCTTGATGCCTTAGCCGAAGAGGGCGGGACAACATCAGGATCCGGGAAAGGAAAGGCAGAAAATTCAAGTTGTATCATTGCCAAATCCGCCCCCCTGATGTGGCCGGTAGTACTATATGAAAAGAACAAAGAACCGCTAAATCCCATGATGAAGGAAGATTTGGGTAGCGGTTCTTATTTGTTATTGAATTCAAGCTATCAAAAAGAGTCTATGAGATAATAACGAGCTTCCAACTGGGCCGTAAATCTCTCTTCACATGCCCCAGATTAATCACCTTGCAAATTATTCAGTAACAGACTTTAAATGTAAACGTTAATGCTATTTCGACATATCTGAGCTAATGTCTCCCTAGCTGGAAACATCTATCTTTCAGGCCTCATAAAACAGTACTAAAGGATGATTACATATGGCTTTCATTAGTAATTCATTTGGGAGCAGCCCGTCTTTAATATGAGGTCGATACTTCTGGTGAAAAGCGCATTTATAACCTCTTTGATCCATCTCCTCAAAATACCCCATTTCGAGATCATCCATTTTTATTATCACCTTATCATCTATATGGATGATGTCCACTCGAGTATGATGTCCATCTTCCATTTCAATGTACATTCCGACTTTATTCTCACGCCTCGCAAAGTCGAATAATTTATTAATAAAATCAATCAAAGACAAAGCCCCTTCATTAGCATAAGAATTATCTTCTTGTCGCATATCATACGTTTTCAAAATAATTATTTAACTAGGAATCCAGATAAAACAATGTGTCGCGTGGACCCAGGAACTATTCTGAATCAATTAATCTCCACCCAGAAGGAATATTCGCCTCCGCCGCTGTTGTCCAATAAGCATCTTTATTCTTTATAAATGTCCCGGGTTGATTGTTACCATAACTCGGCCTAACTGTTCCTTCCAACCAATCTGTAAGGCAGTTTTTGTCTGCTATAACAAACAAAGCTTTGACATAGTCGATCTTACTGCAGCCTTTGAACATATTTGAATAACAATTTGTTGCCAAATACAAGGCGGGAAGCTCTGGTGCCGTGGAAAGATTAGAACAATCCGTAAATAATGACGTATAGCAGCCCTCCGTTAATTGAGTAGCAGGAAGCGATGGTGCTGATGTTAAACTCTTACATCCAGAGAACATAGATGAATAGCAATACTTTGCCAATGTTGTCGCAGGAAGAGCCGGGGCTTTGGTCAATTGAGTGCACCCGGAAAACATTCCAGAATAACAGCCTTCTGCTAATTGAGTTGAAGCAAGGGCTGGCGAGGAAGACAAGCTAGTGCACCCGGAAAACATTCCCTTATAGCAATACCTAGCCATCGTTGTTGCTGGAAGTGTCGGTGCCGTAGTCAATTTAGTGCACCCGGAAAACATTCCAGCATAACAATTCTCAGCTAATATTGTTGCTGGAAGATCTGGTGCTGTCTCTAAACTGGTGCACCCCCGGAACATATGAGAATAGCATCCTCCTGTTGTGTAGCTATAATTGTACTCTCGATAATACATTCGTTTAGCTGGTAGAGTGGGTGCTTGTTTTATACGAGTACAACCATTAAACATCCCATTATAACAACCTTGTGCCAAGGTGGTTGCAGGAAGATCTGGAGGGGTTTCCAGACTTGTACAACCATCAAACATATAGGCGTAGCAAAACTCTTGCATGGTAGTGTGGGGAAGCCTGGGTGCTTTTTTTAAATGAGTACAACCACTGAACATTTTGGCATACCCTTCTACACAAAGTGGAGTATCAATTGTTTCTGGCACCTCGATTAAGTACTCGCAATCAGAAAAGAAACTTTTTAAGGAAGCTTCTGTTTTAGGAAAAACCAGATTTTTAGCCGATATAATTTTAACTCCCTGAAATACTCCTCCGCTATGCCAAAAATCATATTTTGAGTATGGCTGGCAAGACGGATCCCAGAAATTATCCCGGTTAGTTACTGATAGAAGATTACCAGATACATTAGCAGTAATGGTTGATCCTATAAATACCGTTGACGCGCCATATTCATAATCAAGATTTGCTTTTTTCCCTTCTTTGAGTCCTCTCAACATGATGGTCTCTCCTGCTTGACATTGAATGGAAACAGACGGCGTATAATGACGATAACCTTGATCTGTCCGGTAGGGCAATAGATTCCAGGACTTCCCAAAATCTTTACTGTACTCCAAATCATCTCGCGAAGGATACTCTAGTACAATTTTGCCTTGGGCGAGTATTTCAAAGGTCAAATAATTAACATGGGGGTCATTTGATGGAACGACGTTTATTTCACAGGAAACCTGTTTATTTCCTGCTTGAGCTGTTATCGTTGCTGTCCCGAGTGCTTTTGCTACAACTCTCCCTTTGCTACTAACTGAAGCAATCGCCGTATTAGAGCAAGTCCATTTAACATCACTGTCTGTCGCATTACTAGGATATATCTTCGCCTCAAGTTGTTCAATCCCGTCGACCACTGTATATATTACAGATTTATTTAAGGTTAAACTTGAAACAGGGATGCCTTTATTCTTAACAGCGACCTTGCATTCTGCGGTTTTTGATCCAGCTTTTGCCGTTATTATGACGTTTCCTTCTTTAACTCCTGTTATTGTTCCTTTGCTAACGGTGGCAATCCGGTTATCCGAAGATGACCATGTAATCTGTTTATCCGAAGCATTGTCGGGTGTTATCGATGCAGTTATTGTTTCCGAGTCTCCGACAAATAAATCTAATTCAGTCTTGCTCAAGGTAATAGACTCGACCTCAACAGGCGTAATCTTAACTCTACAGACCGCTTTTTTACCACCACAAGATGCCGTAATCTCAGTCTCGCCAGCAGCAACACCTTTTACTAAACCATCCTTGACTGTCGCAATTGACGAAGATGCGGAGGTCCAACTAACATTCTTCTCTGAGGCGTTGCTTGGAACAATAGTAGCATTGAGTTGGTATTCCTCCCCGATCTTTAGAGATAGAGAAGACTTATCCAATGTAATACTAGATACCTCAATGGTCTTTGAGATGACCGTTATTGTACATGAATCATTCTTTCCTCCGACAGACGCCTTGATTACTGCCGTTCCCACAGAAAGAGCATTAACGGTGCCTTTTTGATCAACAGAAGCGACAGACGGTTTGCTGGAAGACCATGATATCGTCTTTTCCGTCGCATCACTAGGAGAAACATTTGCTGTCAAAGTGAGTGATTCCCCTTCAACAAGTTCTGCGGAAGACCTGGAGATGCTGACTGAAGCCACAGGTATATCGGTCTTCTCGATTGTACTTGTACAAGACAAAACAAAGATAAGGGCAGAAACAAACGCAAAATAGTGTTTCATACTATGATTAGTTTTAATGAGCAAATATAAGAATTTTAGAGAAAAGACTTGAAAGCCTCTTGGGCCTTAACCTTTCAAACCCTTACTTTTGTATAAGAGTCCATTCTAACCGCTATCCCCAGGTTTCTTTGCTTTCAGCAGCATCTCATCTATTACCTAAAGAAACAGGTATTGTTTGAATTGTGTTCATGGGGACGGAAAAGCCATCCAGATTCCGACGCTCTAAAAGCGATAGGAGCCATAAGGTTTCCGCTTTGCCGGGCAATACTGAACCGCTTATGAGCAAGTTTTGAAACTGATGGTACCGTATCTTTGTGATAGACCACAAAGAATAATCACGTGTATAGAAACAATGATTATGAATCTTTTGAAGGCGAGGTCCGGTATCCTTATGCTGATGTTGGCGCCCCTGAGCTGCTTCACATCGGAAAAGTAAATCAAGGCAATCGGAAGCATTACAAGTACACCTGCCCATTTTGCAAGAAAACTCTGCTGCCGCGTCTCGGCAATGGAAGCCGGCGATCACACTTTGCCCATTACCCTGGAGAATGCTGTGATCCGGACCGATACATTCATTCAACCGCCGAGCGCCTCCTGAAGGAAAAATGGGAGCGGGACGAGCCCTTCGAGATCACGATGAATGTCAAGACCGCCTGCAAGCATTATCCAGACTGCGTCTTGGGCAAGACCAACAACCGGTGCATCTCCTCCGAGACGAAGACTTACGACCTGAAGAAGCATTATTCACGTTGCCTCGTCGAGAAGAAATGCGGTGAGTTCATCCCGGACTTGTGCCTTCTGGATGAAACAGGGAGACACGAGCCGATCTTCATCGAGATCTGGAACACGCACAAGAATTCAGAAACGAAGGCTGCGTCCAATTTTAAAATCATTGAGATCCGCTTACGGACTGTCGCCGACTTGGAAGAGCTGTCCATGCATCCGATAACGGAGTCGGAAACCGTCACCTTCAGCAACTTCAAGCACCGCGAGAAAGAACCGAATTCATCGGTTGGACCGAAGCTGATGAAATACACGCTTTACTCCGGTACGCTTAAGTCGTATGTTGACACGGATTCCGTCACGTGTGCAAATTACAAGACCAATCATCACCGTAAAGCCGTTCTTGATATCGTCGGATCAAAGGACGACTTTTATTCGGTCAGTGATTTTCGGAAATACTGCAATGCCATCGCCGTTGATAAAGGATATGATACTCGATCCTGTTATCTATGCCGTCACTACGGTGAATACAAGTCAACCGTAGCGTGGGATGCCGAGCGTCAGGAGTATACGAATCCAGGGCGTGGTTGCCGCAGAGATTCTGAGAAACAAGGCATCATCCAATGCAAGCCAGATGATGCCAAGACTTGCGAGCATTTCCTCCGCAAGGACTATTCGTTGAAAAAGATCAAGAAGATATACGCCAATGCGGCGCTTTACATCTGGGAACGGCATCAAGATGGAACCGTGACGGAAGAGTGCCGGGAAGGTAAGGCTGATGATTGTTCTCCGATTCCTACCTACTGTCCTTACCATCTTGTTTGAATCTCTTTCAACCTTTCAGACGAATAAACAGGAACCACGATGATAAACGAACCCTGTCTGACCATCACGGCAAGACAGGGCAAAGGGGAAAATGAACTATGCTATGCCGGGTCCAGAGGCACCACTGGCATCATAATCACACAACACAAATATACACAATTATTTGAATATTATCAACTAAAGTAATACATTCAATAATCGAAAAATCCATTAATGAAATAAGTGCCATCCAACTACCATTCGTATGGAGAGGCTATTGGAGAATTTGGAGATTTTGGCGTTTTGGACAAATGGTATGTTAGAACCCTGGAGACCACCTTCGATTGCGTGATAACAGAAAGGGAGCCACACTATAATAGCCTGGCTCCCCGATGAAGAATTACCAAAAAGAAACTACTTGCCTCTCTTCCGATATTGTCCGTGTGAAACCCTTTCCAAAGGTCCGTTCTCCTCGCAGAAGCTTCGAACCCATTTCTCGCAAGTGCTCGGTTTTACCCCAGTTCGCTCTGCAACATCCTGATAGTCCTGGCAACTGAACTCATTTGGTAAAGCCTCCAAGAACAGCTTTTGCTTGACCGTTCTTGCTACAAACGCTGACCGGGATGACTCCACTGTTGTCAGTTCATCAAATACGCGAGAGGTATGCACGATAAGTGTACTGCAAATCGTTCGTGTAATCTTGAAGTCCTCATCCGTACAAACCAGGTCGTTGGTCAACTCTCCCGTATCCATCAGCCGAAGCGCTGAAATGATCATGGCAACACGATAGAAAACGAGTCCCATGCGGCGAATCGACGCGACAATGTCATCCTTGAAGAGGTCGTAGTATTCCTTCTGCAAGTCGGAGAAGAATTTGTTGAACTCATTGCGCTGCTCCTGAGTCATCGTGAAATTGATGGGGCCGCCGAAATCGACGAGGGAGTCGTAAAACCCGAGATAC
>JAEEGG010026707.1_pt1 | contig 11002 bp, 9 predicted proteins | sample 9134161 | NCBI WGS metagenome assembly JAEEGG01 (sample SAMN16246543, study PRJNA631951) | gut metagenome | biome: gut microbiome; feature: rumen; material: CR-attached | host: Bos | place: Iran: Karaj | collected 2018-10
GGAGAAACCGGGGCTGCACAACGGAGACCTCGTTTTCGTCGGCATCCCCCTGGATTACAGCGTTGAAGATGATTCGATGGATGCCGCAATCACGGCCGCCACCGGTGACACGGTCGGCCTGAACCTCATTCACGCAGCCATACTCGAGGTGGACGCCGACAGCGTGTTCATCATCGACGCCACCCTCCGCAGGGGCGTGGACCGTCATCCGCTGGATACGTTCCTTACGGACTTTACGCTCAAGGACGGATCGCTGCCGGAGCTGATCGTCAAGCGTGTGAAGGGTGTCGATACGGACGCCGCCGTGGAGAAGGCAAAGACGTTCTGCGGACGTGCCTACGACCTGTATTTCCTTCCGGACAACGAGGAACTGTACTGCACCGAACTCATCCAGCGAAGCTACCTGGACGCATCCGGAGCGGAGGTTTTCGACAGCGAGCCGATGAATTTCCGCGCTCCGGACGGCACCATGCCGGTCTATTGGGAATGGCTGTTCGGCCTGTTGGGAATCGACGTTCCGCAGGGCCTCCCGGGGACCAATCCCCAGAGGATGTCGGAGGCGGCGTGCCTGGAGGACGTCAGTGTGAGTCTGAAGGATTATTCCGCGCTGAAGCGGTAGATGCAGGTGTGGGTGTAGTGCTCGCCGGGCCGCAGGATGGTGGGCGTGAAGTTGTCGTGATTGACGGAATCGGGATACTTCTGGGTCTCCAGGGCGAGCGAGCTGCGGAATCCGAGCACCTTGCCGTTTGAGCCCTTTTCCGTTCCGAGGAAGAAGTTTCCGCTGTAGAACTGCAGGCCGGGCTGGTCGGACAGCACCTCTACCGTGCGGCCGCTGACGGGGTCGTGTACGCGGCATACCGGCTCTACGCCGTCGGTGTTCTTGTCTATGCACCAGTTGTGGTCGTAGCCGTGGGCGTTGGCGAGCTGGACGTTTTCTTCACCTATCCTCTCCCCTATCAGGTGGGGCTCACGGAAGTCGAACGGGGTGCCCTCGACGGGAGCGATCTCGCCGGTGGGGATGCTGAGTTCATCGATTGGAATATAATGTGATGCCTTGATGCTCATTTCGTATTCCTCTACGGTGCCGTTGCCCTCGCCGCGCAGGCAGAAGAAGGGGTGGTTGGAGAAGTTGACGGGCGTGGCCTTGTCGGTCGTAGCGTCATAGGTGACGGTGAATTCGTTGTCGGAATTGACGCTGTAGGTCATCGTCATGTCAAGGTTGCCGGGGTAGCCCTCCTGGCCGTCGGGATGAAGGAGGTGGAGGGTGCTGGAATGCGGCTCATATTCAACAACATCCCAGACCATATTGTCAACTCCGATGAAGCCTCCGTGCAGGGTGTTCTTCTCGTTGTCGTTGACGGGGGTGCTGAAGGTCTGGCCGTCAAGGGTGAAGGAGGCGCCGCCGATGCGGTTGGCCACCGGTCCCACGCAGGCGCCTAGGAAGCGCTCGCCGGGAGGGGTGATGTAGTCGTCGAGATTGTCGTGGCCGACTACTATATCAGTGACACGTCCCCTGGCGTCCGGGGTGAAGATGGATACGACGCGGGCGCCGAAGTTGGTGACCTGAAGGGTGATGTCGCCGGCGGCGATGGTATAGAGACCGACCTGCTTGCCGTCTATCTCTTTCTGGAACTTTTCAGCCTGCATAAGCTGCGGGTGCGGACCGCAGGAAGCAAGGATCGCCGCAGCGAGGAAGAAGATTGCCGTGTTTTTCATCATTGAGTGTCTTTTGAGGCAAAAATAAACAAAAAAATGATTATATTTGTGGATTGGATAAATCTTCTTAATCATTAATACAATTATGTCTAAAATCAATCTTGACAAGTATGGCATCAAGGGCGTAACGGAGATCCTTTACAACCCCACCTACGAAGTTCTTTACAACGAAGAAACCAAACCCGGACTGGAGGGATTCGACAAGGGTCAGGTCACCGAACTCGGCGCCATCAACGTCATGACCGGCGTATATACCGGCCGCTCCCCCAAAGACAAATACATAGTCTGTGACAACACTTCCAAGGAGGGTGCCCCCGGAGAGGTCTGGTGGACCACCGAAGGCTACCCCAACGACAACCACAAGATGTCCGAGGAAGTCTGGGCCGAGGTCAAGAAACTCGCCCTCGCACAGCTCAGCGGCAAGAGGCTCTTCGTGGTCGACGGCTTCTGCGGCACCCACAAGGACACCCGCATGAAGGTCCGCTTCATCATGGAGGTCGCCTGGCAGGCACACTTCGTCACCAATATGTTCATCCGTCCGAAGAGCCAGGACGAGTTCGACCAGGAGCCTGACTTCGTGGTCTACTGCGCCTCCAAGGCCAAGGTCGACAACTACAAGGAGCTCGGTCTCCGCACCGACACCTGCGTCGCCTTCAACGTCACCAGCAAGGAGCAGGTCATCCTCAACACCTGGTACGGTGGCGAGATGAAGAAGGGCCTCTTCTCCATGATGAACTACTACCTCCCTCTCAAGGGCATCGCCGCTATGCACTGCTCGGCCAATACCGACATGAACGGTGAGAACACCGCCATCTTCTTCGGTCTGTCCGGCACCGGCAAGACCACCCTTTCCACCGATCCCAAGCGACTCCTCATCGGTGACGACGAGCACGGCTGGGACGACGAGGGCGTCTTCAACTTCGAGGGCGGCTGCTACGCTAAGGTCATCAAGCTCGACAAGGAGTCCGAACCCGATATCTACAACGCCATCCGTCGCGACGCCCTCCTCGAGAACGTCACCGTCGATGAGAACGGCAAGATCGACTTCAACGACAAGAGCGTTACCGAGAATACCCGCGTCTCCTATCCTATCTACCACATCAAGAACATCGTCCGTCCCGACAGCCACGGCCCCGCCGCCAAGCAGGTCATCTTCCTGTCCGCCGACGCATTCGGTGTCCTTCCTCCGGTCTCCATCCTCGACAGCGAGCAGACCAAGTACTACTTCCTGAGCGGCTTCACCGCCAAGCTCGCAGGTACCGAGCGCGGCATCACCGAGCCCACTCCTACCTTCTCCGCCTGCTTCGGCCAGGCCTTCCTTGAGCTCCACCCGACCAAGTACGCCGAGGAGCTTGTGAAGCGCATGGAGCAGAGCGGCGCCAAGGCTTACCTCGTGAACACTGGTTGGAATGGCACCGGCAAGCGCATCTCGATCCGCGACACCCGCGGCATCATCGATGCCATCCTCGACCACTCCATCGACGAGGCCCCGACCAAGAAGATCCCTTACTTCAACTTCACCGTTCCGACCGTCCTCAAGGGCGTCGATACCGGCATCCTCGATCCTCGCGACACTTACAAGTGCGCATGCGAGTGGGAGGAGAAGGCCAAGGATCTCGCCGGCCGCTTCATCAAGAACTTCAAGAAATACGAGTCCAACGAAGCCGGCAAGGCCCTCGTAGCCGCCGGTCCCCAGCTCTAGTATTCCTGTACGATAAGAAACAGCGGATCCTTCGGGACCCGCTGTTTTTTTTGTTATCCGGCAAGGATCATTTCCTTCCAGCAAGTATGACTCCAAGGATGATCGCAAGCGACCCGACGGCGGACAGGAGAGTCATCCTCTCGCCGAGGATGACCATCGATGATACCAGGGTGAAGAAAGGATTGAGATAGACGTAGTTCGTCGTGGTGAAACCGCCCAGCTTGGACATGACCTTGTTCCAGATGATGAAACAGGCCAGCGAAGCCACGAGGCCGAGAAACAGGAGATTGAGGATGACCTTAGGCTGCGAGAGGGCGGCGGTCACCAAGGCCCCGTCTCCCCCAAAGAGGAACGGTATGATGGTCAGAAGGCCGTAGAAGAAGACCTTCCGCGTTGCGAAGAGAGCGCCGTACTCTGAAGTCATCTGCGCCATGAAGATGCTGTATAAAGCCCAGCATACTGCAGCGCCGATGGCGAACAGGTCTCCCTTCGGGGAGAGCTGCAGTGTCTGTCTCTCGAACACGACCAGGGCCATGCCCGCCAGGGCGAGCAAAGTACCCGCCACAAGCGGCCAGCCAACGTGTATGTCTTCAAGCCCGTCGACGAGCTTTCCGCGGCCGAAACGCTTGACTGCAAGCGTCAGGAGCGCGGTGAACAGCGGCGCGCTGCACACGAGGAAAGCCACGTTGCAGGCCTGGGTATATACGAGTGCGGTATTTTCCGTAAGGAAATAGAACGAACCTCCGGTGATGCCGAGAAACACGAAGACGAGTTCGTCCGCAACGGTGGAGCTGAAAAGCGTTGAAGCCTGGCTCTCTCCCGATCTCCTGTTCCGATAGAGGCAGAACACCCATATACCGACATAGGCAAGGACGAAGCGGATGGCGAAAATCTCCGCAGGCTTCAGCCCGGCCGCTATGAGGACTTTCGTGGAGACGAAGGTGACGCCCCAGACGGCCACTACGAGGAGGGCCAGGAGATGATAGAACCAGGGGGATTTGTCTTTCATAAGTTCATTCCAATACGGCTGGCAAAGATAATGCATTTTCCAAGAAAAGCCTTATCTTTGTGTATCATATAAACCAACAACAATGAAACACTTGGCATTACTCACCGCACTCGTCATGACCATAGCATGCGCCCCCAAAGTTGAAAACCCCGACGTCGAGACCTTCAAGGCCAAGGGCGGCAAGGTCGACATCACCTGCATCAATCACGGCTCACTCGCCATTTCCTACAAGGACTATCTCATCCAGATCGACCCTGTCAAGAACTACGGCGGCAAAGAGCTTGATTACGAATCCTTCCCGAAGGCGGACCTCATCCTCGTGACCCACGAGCACGGCGACCACTACAACAAGGAGACCATCGAGTCGATTTCGAAGGAGGACACCCGCATCATCACCAACGGTACGGTCCACGGCCTGCTCGGATACGGAGAGACCATGGACAACGGCGAGAGCACGACTGCCGGCCAGAAAATCAAGATCGACGCCACCCCGGCTTACAATACCACAGAGGGCAGGACGCAGTTCCACCCCAAGGGCAACGGCAACGGTTACCTGCTGACCATCGGCGGCCTGCGCGTATTCGTCTCCGGAGACTCCGAGGACATCGATGAGTACGCCCAGCTTACGGACATCGACGTGGCTTTCCTTTCGGCCAACCAGCCTTATACGATGACAGTCGAGCAGTGCATCCACGCCGCTCAGGTCATCAAGCCCAAGGTCCTCATCCCCTACCATCTCAGCAACACCGACATGCAGGCCATCAAGGACGGTCTTGAGGGCTCGGGCATCGAGGTCAGGCTGCACGAGACCCTCCGATAGCCTCCGGGATGAAAAGCCGTTCCTTTCTGCCGGCAGCGCTGCTGACGGCACTGATAGTCCTGCTGTCCTTGGCTGGCTGCTCGCGTAAGCTCAAGTACGATCCTTCGGATTATTCCCCGGAGATCCAGTTCATCGACAGCCTGCGCAACAGCACGGGAGGCCCGGAGTACCCTGACGACGTCAAGGTCCCGGCCGATTCGCTGCTGCGCTCCTGGGTCGGCTTCGCCGAGCGGTTCAGCGCCGGCGACTACGCCGGGGCGTACGACTTCACACAGGAGGACAACAACTTCAGCAATATAATCATCTACCTGCGCAATACCACGGCACAGTATGTCTTCATCACCAGCGCCTGGTCGGACGTCATCTTCAACATGAAGGCCTCGGAGGACTTCTACCGCGAGATGGACGAGCTGCTGAATTTCAACCTGATGATGGTCAAGGCAGTCATCGCCATGGGTGGAGAGGACGGATACGTCCCTCCGCACTATACCGACCTGCTGCGTTCGATGGGCATGATCTACCGTCTGGCCGGAGACCGTGCGATGCTGGAACCGTTCTGCGAGGAGATTTACAACGGATATATGGCCTGCGGGTATGGCGACATACCCAGCAGGCTGGCCGCGCTGTATTACAGGGTGCAGTTCCTCAGCGATTACGGAGAAGCCGAGGCCGCGCTGCAGGAAGTGCGGGCGTTCAAGGACGTAGTCCTCGCAGAATGCCCGCCTGAGGAGCTGGCGTCATCGCTCGAGATCCTTGTCCAGCTCGAGGACATCGCCTCCAATCCCAGACAGGCTCCCAAGAGCGAATGATCATTTCTTGCCCGGCCGGGTGAGATAGATGTTGCGGACCTCGAGGGGTCCGCCTTCGCTTTGTATGGCGATGTGACCCTCCGTCCTCTCGAAATGGGCCTCATTCTTCAATACGCCGTTGATGACGGCGCGGATGTAAGTGCCTTCGCAAGTAATCTCGGCGGTATTCCATTCGCCGGCGGACTTCTCGACGTCCTCGTCGGAGATTCTCGTCTTGAAGCGTCCGCCGGTCTCTTTCATCTCCTCAAAAGGAGTGGACGCGAAGGAGATCATGTCGCCGGCGCTGCCGGCCTTGAGATTGACTTCCGCACAGACGGGCCAGAGTTTTTCGGCCGGTTCGACGCGCTGGAACAAGCCGCTGTTGGTGGGTTCGCCTATCCATCTCCATTCTACGTGGAGGACATAGTCTCCGAACGAATCCTCGGTCATCATGAAGCCGAAAGGATCGCCGGAGATTGTGATGACGCCGTCCTTTACGCCGAAAACTTCCGAAGCCGGGACTCCGGCCTCGGGGTTGACGAAGAAGGTCCATCCGTCGAGGTTCTTTCCGTTGAAGAGATTGGTTTTGCGCTCTCCGCAGGAGACGAAGCAGATCGCACATGCCGCCAGCGCGATGATGGTCTTGAAAGTCTTTCGCATTTCGTTTCAGTTTATATTTTCAGCAAGTTAACAAAAAAATAGTAATTTTGCACCGCTATGACTCCTGAACGATCGAACGAGATCCTTGCATTCGCCGCGGAAGCGGGACACACGCTGCTCGAAAACGGCGCGGAGATCTCCCGTGTCGAGGAGACGATGAAGATCATCGCCAGTTCGTTCGGCGTGTACAAGGAGCATTTCTTCGTCCTCAGCAACGGTATCTTCACCACTGGCAGCTCTTACGCCAACGTCGATTTCATCCCCATAAAGGGAGCGCGTTTGGACAAGGTCGTCGCCGTAAACCAACTCTCCAGGGAGCTTCCCTCCGGGAAATACACACTGGAAGAAGCCAAGGAACGCCTGGAAGAGATCCGGAACATGCCGGAGAAGCCGTTGTGGGAGCGCTTCGCCGGCGCGGCGCTGGGCAGCGGAGCGTTCTGCGCCATCTTCGGCGGCAGCCTCCTCGACTGCGCCGCCGCGCTCATCGCCGGAACGGCAGTCTATCTATTCCTGGTGCTGGCTTGCGCACGTATGTCCAAGGCGCTCGGCAACATCTGCTCGGGAGCCTTCGGCACCTTGCTCTGCATACTGTTCTACAATATGGGATTCGGAGTCAATCTCGGCAACATGATCATCGGAACGCTGATCCCGCTGATCCCCGGGGTGGCGTTCACCAACGGCCTGAGGGATATTGCGAACGAGGATTATCTTGCGGGTGTCACCAGACTTCTCGATGCCCTGCTCGTATTCCTGTCCATCGCCATCGGCGTCTGTATAACGTTCATCTTGCATAGCTATATAGCGGGGAGCATGATCCAGCTGAGGGGAACCATCACCGACCCCTTTACCGCCGCAGTGCCCGTACAGATGCTGGCGGCGCTGGTGGGCACGGCATCGTTTGCCGTGCTGTTCGGTGTGCCCCGCAAGTACTATTTCTCCGCAGGAGTCGTGGGTATGTTCGGCTGGCTGGCATATCTGCTGGTCTCCCGGTACACTCCACTCTCCGTTGTCGGCGGCACGCTCATAGCGTCAACCATCGTTGCATTCCTTTCACGGCTCTTCGCCGTGAAGCTGAAATGCCCCGGGACGGTATTCCTTATCTGCGGAGATTTCCCCCTGATCCCTGGAGCCGGGGTGTTCTGGAGTTCGTATTATGTAGTATCGGAGCAGATGTACGCTTCCCTGAACGCCGGCTTTACCGCAGTCAAGATTACGATTGCGATCGTTCTCGGTATTATCATCGCCGCGAACGTCCTCCATTGGAAGAAGATTTCCTGAGTCCTATCTGGGATTCCATCCGTCCAGGACGAATGCCGGGTCGCAGTACTCGGCGATGATTTCGGCGTCCGCGACGGTGGAAAGCTGGCGGGAATAAGGGTGGCGTCCCGAGACATCCACCGGCTCGCCGGTGTCCATGTCGCGGGTGTTGTACTCCAGCATCACGACTGTCGGCTCTCCGAGCGAACTCCATCCCAACGGATTGAAATTCCTTATCCTGCAGTCGATCACCACCATCTCCGCATCGGGATAGACCGTACCATGGTTCAGCTGCGAGCGACCGTAGTCGGCGGGATACGGGGAAGTGCTCTCGAAGGTGCATTCAACGAAGACATCGCCGTGCGCCGGCCTGAAATTGCGCACCCAGGTGAAGGGACCGCCGTAATTTTTGAAGGTGCAGTGATAGGCATACAGGCTGCCGCGCCCAAGGATGGTATCTCCGCCTCCGATCAGCTCACAGTCTTCCATATAGATGCTTCCGTTGGCCTGGAGGGCGTCGCCGTCGCCGATGATCCGGACATTGCGCAAATCCATCCTCTCGCCGTTCAGGAAGAGACCTTCGGCCTGACCTTTAAGGTCGGTGGCGAAGGTGATGTCCCGCAGCGTCAGGTCGGCGCAGTGGTCGAAGGCCACAGCCGCCCGCCGCTGCGGGAACGTTCCGACCCATTCGTTGGTCTTGACCGTCATCGGATGAGGATTGAACACCTCGTTGTTGGCGTAGTGGACCCTGGTTACGTCGACGCCTGAGCCCTGGATAGTTACATTGGACTTGTTGCGGACATATACTATCTCCTCATAATCGCCGGGAAGCACTTTGATGACAACCGGGTCGTCATGCCAGTCAGGGACAAAGTCCAGGGCGCCCTGGAGAGTGGAGAAGTCGCCGCTGCCGGAAGCATCGACGGTAAGGGTGTCCTTGAGGGACGGCTCCGTCCTTGCGGTCGAGAATGTCCAGTTGTCCTTTTTGGAAACGCCCTTGAAGCTGCCGGACGGGACGGTCAGGACACCTTCGTCTATAGTGATGCGGTACTTGCGGCCATATTGGAGGATGTTGTTGTGAGGGTAGATGACCGCAGTGTTGTCGTGGACGATTATAGGGTGGAAGTGGAACGCGTCCGTGAATCCGCCGATGATGGTGAGCTGGTACTCGGGAGGAGTGGGCTCGGCCGTCCCGGATGGAGTGCCGGGGACGGTGTTGCGGTTGGTGGGGATTTCCGTACGGGAATAGTCGTAAGGTACTTTGGTGTAGTCGATGTCCGGAGCATAGGTCCGGCTCGCGGTCGGGCCGGCAGGGATCGAGATGTCGAGGCTGTCCACATACTCCCCGGTCTCGTACTCGTAGATGCGTATCATGCCTCTATCGCCGATGGATGGCGTTTCATTGAAGGTCAGTGTCAAATGGGTGTCAGGGTTGACGTCCCTTGCCCCGTCTGCGGGAAAGACTGACACATCCTTGAAAGGATGGCAGGATGCAACGGACAAGACAGCAATGAGAGCCATTGATTTCGTTAGGGAAAAAATACGTAGCGAGGTGGTCATGTCATCAGGAGTTTATGCTTTACAAAAATATTGATTTCCGCGAAGAATTCCGTATTTTGCCGTCGTTTTTGAAAAAGACTTGAGAGATGTCCGTCCCCGGAAGGAAAATGAAACTGCTGTATTGGATCCCATGCTTTCTGATCGGGATAGTAGTTTTCTTCATCATATATGCACTGATGCAAGGCTTGACCGGGTTTGCCGGAAGGGCCGGCAACGGTGCCGCCGCAGCCGTTGCCGTACTCTGCGGCGTAGGCACGCTCGGACTTTATGCGCTATGGCATAAGGCGTGGGACGGCCTGTCCGGCTGCCGCAAGGAGAATGACATCCCTCTGAGCCGTTGCCTCCCCGAGACCGGCAAAGGTTTCCTGACCGGAGTGATCTATTTTGCGCTGGTGGTGGGTGTCATCGCACTGACCGGGTGCTACAAGGTCAAGGATGTCGGATTCCACTTTATGCCGCAATTGCGTTTCTTTGCCCTGTTCTTCCTTGTAGCGGTGCTTGAGGAAGTCATCTTCCGCGGAATCATCTTCCGGATGATAGACGAGCAGTTCAACACAGTGGCAGCGTACATCGTTTCTGCGCTGGTGTTCGGAGCGGCGCACCTGGCCAATCCCGGCGCGACCTGGTGGGCCGGTCTGGCGATAGCCATCGAGGCCGGCGTCATGCTCAGCGCCGCCTACAAGTATTCCGGCACACTGTGGATGCCCATCGGCATCCACTGGGCCTGGAACTACACCCAGGGCAACATCCTCGGCTTCGCGGTTTCCGGCGGCAACGCCCGCGAAAGCGTGCTGGTCCCCGAGATCTCCGGCCCCGACATCATCACCGGCGGCCCCTTCGGCGCCGAGGCCTCCGTCGTCGCCGTCGTCATCGGCTCCCTCCTCTCCGCCCTCCTGATCATCGCCTGGCTCCGCCGCCCCCGTTAGCTCCCTCCTCTGCACCCGTGCGAGATATTGCTCAAAACCCGCACCAATAAGTGAAAAACAGCTCATCCGTGCGGGAAAACGGCCAAAATCCGCACGGACAAAGAAAAACAGATTTGTTTGCTTGCGAGTATCAATCCGTTTTTCGATAATTGCACTGAAGTCCGCCCTCCGTGCGGACGACCTGCAGTTTTATCTTTGCAATGCAGGAATCGATTGCGATTGATTTGATAACTTAAACTTACGCTATGACCAACCTCTATCCAACCACGACCGGCAGAAGGCCGATGTCCTTTTCAGAAAAAGAGTCTTATTGTGAATATCTATTCAGGAACTCCGGTCCATTCTGGCACCTTGCTACACCGGGGCATTTACAGGAAGTTCTTTTCCTAACTGAAGACGATTATCGATTCGGCATGTCCTCCGTCGCAATTTGCTCTTCAGAAACTGGCCTTGTCATATACGCTCAAACACTCATGGGGAACCATATCCATGATTTGGCCGAAGGTACCAGGGACCAATGTATTCAATACATTGCAAGGAGACGCGAACGGCTGAAAAGATATC
>JAEEGG010026714.1_pt1 | contig 11001 bp, 10 predicted proteins | sample 9134161 | NCBI WGS metagenome assembly JAEEGG01 (sample SAMN16246543, study PRJNA631951) | gut metagenome | biome: gut microbiome; feature: rumen; material: CR-attached | host: Bos | place: Iran: Karaj | collected 2018-10
TAAAACACATGCTTGTTGTCATATCAAGACACCTACTATGCTCACAAGAGTGACGGACAGTTCTATTGGGAAACGTCTGACTTGCGAGGCACAGTCGATTTCCTTTGTGGAAATGGCGATGTGTTCTTCAATAAGTGTAAACTCGTCAATCGCGACAGTCAGCCCTACGATAAATACACCCACGAGGGCAAGGCAACGTTGTCAGCTCCATATACACAGGTGGAGGACTTCAACCAACCAGGCGGACATGGCTTTATCTTCATGGACTGCACCATCGACTGCGAGTCATCAATATGGATTTTCGGACGTGGATGGCGTGGATGGCCAAAGGAGGCGTTTATCAATACTACATTGACGGAACAAGCCCGTCTGCGTCTTGGTACTAACCAGACTGACCCCAAGAATAAGGAAGACAAGACTAAGAGAGTTTCGCTGACAGGTATCCAGACTACCGAGGATGCCCACTACATGCAGTTCCATGAGTACAATACGATGGACGAGAATGGCAACAACATCACGCCTGAAACCAACGTACTGACCTTCAAGGCTCATGATAGTGGTACATACGAGACTGTACTGCAGGCAAGTGAGGTAGACAAATACCAGCTTCGCAACGTATATCCTGACTGGACTCCCGATGTAGAGTGTCGTCAGATAGCAGTTACCAGTGTCACTCGTTCAGGCAACAACCTCTCATGGACTGCCAGCGAGCCAGCTAAGGCGTTCCTCATAGAGCAGGATGGCGACTTCGTGGCTATCGTTGCAGGCACTGAGAATCAATATAACGTTAACGCTAACGGGAACGGGAAATTTACCGTCCGTGCTGCCAACATGATGGGTGGCTTCGGCGAACCAATGGAGGAGGGCAACTCCGCAACTGGAATCATTAACGTTAACGATAACGAAAACGAAAACTCCCTCTCTCACAGAGAGGGCTGGGGTGAGTCTTATAACCTCGCTGGCCAAAAGGTCGGCAATGGATATAAAGGCATCAGCATCGTTAATGGAAAAAAAATAATCAATAACTAAAATATGAAGAAACTATCATTATTCGTGGCGCTGTTGGCAGTTTCAGCAGCCCATGCTCGCCAACTGACTATTGAGCCAGGTGGTGCTGTCAACGACCTCAAGGTCGCTATCGAGGCTCTTGAGGTTGGCGATACCCTATGGGTGAAGTCTGGCACGTATCAGCTTAGTGATATGATCAATGTGCGCCACTCAGGCAATCGTCACCACCGCATCTGCGTCTTTGGTTACGATACCGAGAAGGACAAGAAACCATCGGTTAATCCAGTGTTCGACTTCTCTCAGCAGCCTCACACGGGCGACGATGCTGCTAAGCAGTTCCGTGGTGTGCTTCAGAACCCTAATGCCGACTATTGGTATTGGCGTGATATCGACATCACTAAGTCAGCCGACAGTGGTATGAAACTCGAGGCAAACTACTGTGTCGTAGAACGTTGTAACTTCTATCGTTGTGGCGATACTGGTTTGCAACTCGGCTTCGACAAAGATGGCAATGGTGGCAACAACCGTAACCCTAAGTACCTCTATGGTCGCTACAACCAGATTATCAACTGCGACTCATATTATAATTATGATGTACAGGCGCATGGAGGCAATGCCGATGGTTTTGCTAACAAACTCTATCCTGGTCCAGGTAATGAGTGGCATGGCGACCGTTGCTGGGCAAACTCAGATGACGGTTGGGACCTCTACTATGCCGTATATCCATGTCTTATAGACAACTGCTGGGCGCTCTACAACGGCTATCTCGAGGATGGCAGCATAGGTGTCAATGGTAATGGTTTCAAGCAGGGCGGCAACAAGCAGAGCGGTGGTTCTGCCGACGGCAAGGGTGGCTCATACGGTGCTCATGTGTTCACCAACTGCGTGGCTGCTTACAACCTCTACCATGGCTTCGACCAGAACAACCACGACGAGGGCACATGGATACTCAACTGTACCGCTTTCAACAATAAGCAGGTAAACTTCCGCTTCAACTGCGACGTGGAGATGATTGGCAACACAGTCTTCCACCTGCGCAACTGTCTCGGCTTCAACCCTGGCGAGGCCAACCACCGCTTCGGCGATATGTGGCCAGACTCTGAATATACCAACTGGCAGAACCTCATGGGTCTCTCACCACAGTACAACATGGGTAAGGGTACCGACCCCAAGACAGGTCAGGAGTACAAGCGTCTCAGCGCTAAGGACTGGCCAAGCTTCGACGACCAGTTTGAGGATATCAGCCTCGAAACCGGTCTCAGCGCTCGTCAGCCTAATGGCGAACTGCCTCTGAAGTTTGCTCGTCCTAAGGTGGGTAGCATCTTCGAGGATAAGGGCACACCAATCGAGAACTTCTACTGCGCCGACGTCTTCAAGGACTATTATTATAAGAACACGGAGAAGTGGCTCGACGACTATAGCTTCACCGTTTCACTGCCCTACTATGGTGCAGCACCTGACTACGGTGCTTACGAGGCAGGATGGGAGCGTCCCGCTTTCGAACTGCAGACCCTTCCCGTCAACGACGGCACACTGCCTGACGTGGATGAGATAACCAGCATGGGTGGTAAGGACTACCAGAAGAAGTTGCTCATCAACGACTACCTCTTCCAGGATGCCACTCTCGCTGAGAGCATCTCTCAGTATGTCAGCGATGCAGCTACTGGCAATAAGATACTGCCTACCTACTATGGTAAGAGCGGTACCTATCCTACCAAGATTGGTGCCCTCTATGGCGGTGCAACTCAGGGAGCATACGTCATTGCTAAGAGCAGCGGCTATGTAGAGTTCAGCGTACCAAGCCTCAGCGAGATGCGTTCTAACTGCTACGGTGGTGGCAAGACCTCTACCCTCCAGATGCAGTGGAAGCGTCCTGGCGAATCTTCATGGCATGATGGCGAGAGCGTTACGTTCGATCAGCGTGTCTTCACCGTCAACTTCGTGGAGTATGGCATACCTCAGACCAATGAGCCTATCATTGTGCGCATCAACAGCACAGGTTCTAACGATGTTTACCTCACCGACCTCACCCTCAATGGTTTTGAGGAATATAAGGGTGACATACCTACTGCTGTTAAGGAAGTCAAGGCAAGTGAACCTAATACCTGTTTCACCTCTAATGGCATCATCTTCTATGGTGACATCGCCTCTATCATGGTCTATGATGCTAACGGCAGAGTGGTGGCTCAGTCTGCACTCTCTCAGTTCTGCAACCTCGCTTCACTGCCTGCTGGCCTCTATGTGGCTAAGGCAACGACTAAAGACGGACAGACCCTCAGCACCAAGGTGCTACGTAAATAATTTCACCGAGGCAACTAAGCTGTAGTCTTTACGAACACAAAAAATACCCGACAAGTTTGTGCTTGTTCGGGTATTTTTTTGTAACTTTGCACCTTGAACCAGCGCAAAGCGCGACTTGAACCCTCTTGAACCATTCAAACTCATGAAGAAGCTACTTTTTACTTCTTACTTCTTACTTCTTACTTTCTGCGCCTCAGCGCAGAGCCAGTTGGTGAACCTGACCGATGTGGTGCCTGACGCCATATTGGAGATTCGCTATTACTCTACCTACAACTTTGTGGGTCAGCGCATAGACGGTTATGAGCGCCCTACGGCATTGCTGACACGTCAGGCGGCTGACAGCCTGCGCGCCGTGAGCGATGAGGTGAAGCAGATGGGCTACCGACTGAAGGTGTATGATGCCTATCGTCCGCAGAAGGCGGTGGACCACTTTGTGAGGTGGGCAGCTAACCTGTCTGACACCATCATGAAGCCTTATTTCTACCCTGAGCTGGACAAGTCGGTGCTCTTCGTGCAGGGCTACATAGCCGAGAAGAGCGGTCACACTCGCGGCTCCACGGTTGACCTCACCCTCTTCGATATGAAGACGGAGAAGGAGGTGGATATGGGTGGCACATTCGACTTCTTCGGTCCGGAGAGTCATCCCGACTTCTGTGGCAATCCTGATACCGATACCTTCATCGGCACCTATTCGCCTGCTGGCCGCACTATCACCCCTCAGCAGTTTCATAACCGCATGATACTGCGTAAGGCTATGCTGCGTCACGGTTTCAAGCCAATAGATACGGAGTGGTGGCACTTCACCCTGAAGGATGAGCCACACCCTGACACCTATTTCAATGTTCCTGTAAAATGAAGTCTGTCTGCAAATTCATCTCTGAATACATGGGGATTCTGGTGTTGCTCACCGCTGTGGCTGCACTCTTCTTCCCCGATGCGCTCAATAAGATACCTACCACATCCATCAACTATATGCTGGGTGTGATAATGTTTGGCATGGGTCTGACACTCAGTCCCCATGACTTCCACGTTGTATTCAGCCATCCGCGCGATGTGCTGTTGGGTAATGTGGCTCAGTTCTGCATAATGCCTGCACTGGCATGGTTGCTTACCAAAGCATTCGCTCTTGACGAAGCTCTGGCACTGGGCGTGATACTCGTAGGCTGCTGTCCTGGTGGCACAGCATCAAACGTCATCACCTACCTCTCCAAGGGCGACCTCGCATTGTCGGTAGGCATAACGGGTGTTTCCACCCTGTTGGCACCACTGCTCACACCTCTGCTCACATGGGCATTGGCAGGAAAAAGCGTTGATGTCGATGTGGTGAGCATGTTCTACAGCATACTGCTGGTAGTCATCATGCCGATAGTCCTTGGTTTTGTCATCAAAAAAATGTTCCCCGTCTTTACCGCCAAGGCTGTTGATTATCTGCCTGCGATATCTTCACTTGCCATAGCCTTCACTGTGGCTATTGTGATATCTGCCAACTCTCAGAAACTGATGGTAGGAGGCTTTACCATAGTCCTTGTGGTGATGCTCCACAACCTCTGCGGACTGGCATTTGGCTATATCGTCAGCAGACTGCTGCACATGCCCCTTGCCAAGCGCAAGGCAATATCAATAGAGGTGGGCATGCAGAACTCTGGTCTGGCAAGCAGTCTTGCTGCCACTCATTTCGCCTTGTATCCCCTCGCCACCATTCCTGGAGCCATCTTCAGTGTGTGGCATAACATCAGCGGAGCCATCGTAGCAAGGTTCTTCGCTAAACAGAATTGATAAATGAAAATTTTTAAGAACATAACAGCTGAAAGTCTGCGTTCCAACGCCAGCATCGCACTCATCGTAATCGCCGCCATACTGGTGGAGGTGACAAGCATAATACAGTATATGTATGCTCAGGAAGGCATACTACGAAGTGTAGAGAACCGTGCGCAGGGCGAGCTACGCATCAAGAGCCTCAAGATTCAGAATGTGATGAATGAGATAGAGGTGGCTGTGCGCGAGATGGCATGGGCTGTGGAGCGCGACCTCGACAAACCTGGTTCCATGGTAACCATCACCCAGCGTCTGCTTGATGACAACAAAATCATAGTGGGCAGCGCCGTTGCCTTTGAGCCAAACTACTATAAGAAGATGGGAGTGCAGTTTGCACCATATTCTTATCGTGTGCCTGAGGGCAGGATTATCAGCAAACAACTCGGCACCAACGAGTATGACTATCACCACATGGAGTGGTATGCTGTGCCCATGCAGACGGGCAAGGGTCACTGGAGCGAACCCTATTTTGACAAGGGCGGTGGCGAGATGATGATGAGCACCTATTCGCAACCCATCCGTGACAAGAATGGTAATTTGGTTGCCGTGCTCACTGCCGATGTGTCGCTCGACTGGCTCTCTAAGGTCATAAACGACGGTCATAACTACGCCTCAAGCTTGAATCTCATCGTCTCACGCACTGGCAAGATTATGGCTGGTCCGAAGGAGGCACACATCATGCGAACCACCCTGCAGCAACTGACTGACGGGGTGATGGACACCTCGTCGCACCAGATAAACCGAAACATGTTGGCTGGCAAAAGCGGACAAGGTGAGGTAGAGGGTAATAATGGCGACACCTACTATGTGTTCTACACCCCCATCAGCCTCTCTCACGATAAGTCATACATCAGCGCCAACGAGGAGGATGACTCAGGATGGTCTATGGCTGTCATCTGTTCTGACCGCGAGATATACCAGGGATTGCGCAACGTTCTGGTGAACCTCAACATCATGCTCCTCTTAGGTCTGACACTGATGGGCTTCATCGTCTATCGCATGGCAAAGAGCGGCAAGCGACTCGCTAAGATAAGCGCCGAGAAGGAACACTACAGCAGCGAACTGCGCATAGCAAGCAACATACAGCACGGCATGCTTCCAAAGGAAGGTCCCGTTATATCCAAACGCGATGACCTTGACCTCTACGGGTCGCTGATACCAGCCAAGGAGGTTGGAGGCGACCTCTACGACTTCTACGTTCGCGATGAGAAACTCTTCTTCTGCATAGGCGATGTAAGCGGCAAGGGCGTGCCAGCCTCACTCGTTATGGCTGTCACCCGCAGCCTGTTCCGCTCTGTGTCGGCTCATGAGGCTATGCCAGGCATGATTATGGCTCAAGTCAACAATGCCATGACAGAGATGAACGAGACCAACATGTTTGTCACCCTGTTCATCGGAGTGCTCGACCTGCCTACCGGACGTCTGCGATATAGCAATGCAGGTCACTGTCCTCCTATGCTCATCAATCCTGATGCCAAAGACAATAAGGTGTCACTCCTGCCTGTCACTTCCAACATCCCATTGGGCTATATGCAGGAATGGAGATACAACACTCAGGAAACCACCATCGACCCGCCAACAGCCATCTTCCTTTATACCGACGGACTCACCGAGGCTGAGGCAGAACAGCACGAGCAGTTTGGCGAGAAGCGCATGCTCGACGTGGCTGCCCGCATCAAATCCCACTACAACACACCTTACTCCGAGGGCGTCATCAACCAGATGCACGAAGCGGTTGAGACGTTTGTGGGCGACAACGAACAGACTGACGACCTCACCATGCTTGCCATACAATACACCAAGCAGCACCGTGATATGCGTCTGCAACGCAGCATCACCCTGCCTAACAATGTGGAGACCATTCCGCAACTTGCCACCTTCGTTGAAAAGGTGTGCATAGCCCTCGACATCGACGACTACACCACCACCCAGCTCAACCTCGCCATGGAAGAGGCAGTGGTCAATGTTATGGAATATGCTTACCCCGTGGGCAAGAAAGGCGATATCAACATCGAGGCAGAGGCTAACGAGGTGAGACTGAAGTTCACCATCACTGACAGCGGCAAAGCCTTTGACCCTACAGCACGTAAGGATGTTGACACCAGCCTCTCGGCTGAAGAGCGTCCTATCGGTGGACTGGGCATCCACCTCATACGCCAGATAATGGATTCTATCAACTATGAGCGTATAGACGACAAAAACGTTCTCACCCTGAGAAAGAAACTATCATAAGTACAAGGGGACTAAGTACAAAGTACAAGGGTCTCCCATAAATACCATAACTCTTATAAAATATGAACACTACTATCAAAGAACAAGACAACAATTTAGTAGCCTATTTTGAAGGACGACTGGACACCGCTGCTACACCACAGACAGAGCGTGCCCTCGCACCACTGATCAGCAGTGAAGGCAAAGACATTATACTCGACTGCACCAAGCTCGAGTACATCTCTTCATCTGGTCTGCGTCTGTTCCTCAACGTACTCAAGAACGCAAAGCCAAAAGGTGTACACGTTTACGTTACTGGCATGAACGCAAGCATTCGTTCCGTATTCACCATGACAGGCTTCATGAACCTCTTTGAGATAAAGTAAACAAGATGGAAAGTTACGGACTCGATTTGCATAACGAGATGATTCTTGAGGAATACCGCCTCAAGATGCCCGACTACGTATTGCTGCGCCATGTCGTAATGCAACAGCTCGACAACTTCGTGTCTGAGGTTGACATAGAGCTCAACCAAATGGACTCTCGTATCAAGGCTGAGAAATCACTCGTGGGCAAACTCCTGCGCAAGGGTCACAAATACCAGTCGCTTGCCGACATCACCGATATCCTTGGCGTGCGTGTCATTGCTTACTACAATGAAGACGTGGACCGCATAGCCTCCATGGCTGAGAAATACTTCGACATCGACTGGCCTAACTCCGTCGATAAGCGTAAGATGCACCAGTTTGACAGCTTCGGCTACAACTCCCTCCACTACATCTGTCGCATTCCGCGCTCTCTGTACTACGACCCCGAACATCCCGAACTCAACGAGATATCCTTCGAACTGCAGATGCGCACAGCCCTGCAGCATGTGTGGTCAGATATACAGCACGACCTGGGCTACAAACTCGACATCGAGACACCTGTGGAGTACCACCGTGCCCTCAGCCGACTGGCTGGTATGCTCGAACTTGCCGATATGGAGTTCAGCCGCATACGTGCTGATATCATAGAGCACCGTCGTCGCGTTACAGCCCTCATGGAGCAAGGCAAACTCGGTGATGTGCCACTCGATGGCGACACCTTCAATGCCTACTTGCAGCAACAGCCGTTTGATAAACTCAACAAGTATATCGCCTCTATCAACAATGCCGAGCTCTACCGTTCGTCAGCCCTCAAGTTCCTGCCCATACTCCGACGCCTGGGCATCAAGACGCTGGCAGACGTTGAGAAAATGCTCCACGACAACTACAACGATGCTTACCAGCTCGCCCTTTCCCAGCTCGGTCCGAACGACATCGATATCCTCTCAGACACCATCGGCATACAGAACCTCTGCATCGTGCATATCATTAAGACAGGAGGCGGCATAGCAGGTCTGCACCGCTTCTTCGACGATATCAACGGTGCACAGCCAGCCAACCTGGAACTTGCCGAAATGGTCATGCAGCAGGCTAAACGACTCAGCTTCGCCAACAACAACTAATCCCCCACAATAACAACACGATGAAAAAGATACTATCACTCATCCTCGTCCTCTCACTCTCCTTTAGTCTCTATGCAGAGGATAAGATAAAGGTTTATTACACCGTAGAGCAGTTGCCAGACCCCATACAGTTTATGCCTGCCCCACCTGACACGCTCGATTTTCGATTCTCACAAGACGTTATGCGTTACTTCTGGGGCAAGCAGCAACGCCTCAACCCAGAGCACGCAGCACAGGCAAGGCTCGATGCCATCTGGACCTACGAGGGACTGGCAGCACAGTTCAGCAAAGCCTTCGGACTCGAGATTTCCAAGGAGGGCACCCCAGAGATATGGACAGCCTTCACCTCAGGCATCGAGACCGCAGCATCCGTTCGCAAGCCCATCAAGGCATACTACCACCGCGTGCGTCCGTTCGTAAGATTCCATGAGCACATCCTCACCTACCAGGCAGAGGAAGACGAGGCAGAACTGGCTGGCGAGGGTTCCTACCCTTCAGGCCACTCCATGCGCGGATGGCTCGCAGCACTATTGCTGTCAGAAATCAACCCTGACAATGCCAACGCCCTCTACAAGCGCGGACTGGAATATGGCGATAGCCGTGTAATCGTGGGTGCTCACTGGCAGAGCGACATCGAAGCCTCACGCATCATAGCAGGCGCAAGCTATACCGCTCTTCACAACAGCCCTGACTTCCGCAAGCAGATGGAGAAAGCCAAGGCTGAATACAAGAAACTTACAAGCAAGAAAGAAGGCAAATAAATAACCACTTCCTTTGCTCGCATCACAAAAAAAGAGCGCTGAACACAATCCGTTCAGCGCTCTTTCCTTTATTCTTTCTTCTCGTATGGATTATTCCTCAAAATCAGCCTCCATGCTATTACTTGGCAGGGTACCGTTACCACCGCCGCTCTCGCCACCTTGGTCTATGCCGCTTCCAGCGAGCAGTTGTGGCATTTCAATTGTGTAAGCCTTACATGTAGGCTTCAAGTAATTCTTCTTTTTCATCATTGTTATCCTAATCTTTTAATTATCAATTATTCTGAAACCTCCTCTTGAACTATCTCGCATCAGCGAGCAATTGAACTTTCTTGAACTAGCGAAGCGTTTGAACTTTTTGACATTCTTGTCAACTCTCCTCCTCTTCAAATTCCATCTCCATGTCGTTGCCGCTCGGTATCGTGCCCTCATTACCGCTGGTGAACAGCAGGCTGTCGCCTGCTGCCCTTAGCGATACAATCTTTATTTGTGGCACAACATACTTCTTCATTTCTCAACGTTAACGTTAACCTTAACGATAACCTTAACCCTAACTATCTATTATCTATCATCTATCATCTATCATCTATTATCGATTACCTTCCTGCCCTTAGAGATCACCATTCCCTTATATCCCTTGCCGACTTTCTGTCCTGCGAGGTTAAAAGAGTTTTCGTAGCGTAGCGTTTCGTTTTCGTAGCGCAGCGTTTCGTTGATGCCTGTGGCACTGTCCTCCTCAAACGCCAGTCCCTTGAGGGTATTGCCGCTTGTCGTCTGAGGCACGATATATGCAGTGAATGGTGTCATGTTGCTCAGCCATGACTTATCGTAGAACTTACCTCCAGCGATGAAGTAGAAAGAACTCTCGTTTATGTCTGCTTTTGCGGTGTTCTTATATACGCCGTACATTGTCACGTTGCCGTCGTTAGATGTCGCTGTCACAGCGTCTGCACTTTCTGGGTTCACCACTGTCACGCCAGTAAACTTATACTCGTCGGCGGTGAAGCCTTCTTTTCCTGACAGTCCGTCGTTAGGCTTTATCTTCGCCAGTATAGGTGTGTTTGCTGTTATGTGGCTTGTTGTCACGTAACTGATGCTTCCAGTGCCCTGGGCGGTTACTGTCATGCTCTTTATGTTAGCAAATTCGCAGTCGTTAGGATACTCAAATGCCGCAATCACCTGTGCCGTCGTAGCAGAGAATGGCAGTACCAGTGTCGTCCACTTGCCGTTGTTGAAGTTACGCTTAAACGTCACCGTCTTGTTCTCGCCAGCATAGCTCTCGAAGTCCTCGTAGTCAGATACTGTCTCGAGGGTTATCTCATCGCCCTGACCCTCACGAGTGATGGTAATATCTGTAAAGTATGTGCTATTACTCTCTTCTCTGAAAATATAGAATTCGCTTAGGCCACATATACCATC
>JAEEGG010026718.1_pt1 | contig 11000 bp, 4 predicted proteins | sample 9134161 | NCBI WGS metagenome assembly JAEEGG01 (sample SAMN16246543, study PRJNA631951) | gut metagenome | biome: gut microbiome; feature: rumen; material: CR-attached | host: Bos | place: Iran: Karaj | collected 2018-10
CGGCGTTGAGGCCCTCGAGCTCCTCCTCGATCTTGCGGAAGTCGACGCGCGGGAGCTTCTCCTCGAAGTGCAGGTCGGACGGGTTGCGGAGCGTCAGGAAGAGCCGGCCCTTCATCTGCTGGGCGAAGACGAGCACCTCCGCCTCGCGCGGCGAAACGAGCAGCGTCACCGTCCCGTAGCCCGTGCCCTCGCGGCGCGAGCCCGAGCGCGAGGTCTCCGTCCCGGTCGCGAGGACCGTGGCGTTCTGGAGGACCGTGAGCGTCACGAGCTCGGGCTCGGCGCCCGCGGCGCCGCCCTCGGAGGAGAGGGCGAAGGAGCCGAGGACGTCGACGTGGTCGTTGGGGCGGACGAGCCCCGAGACGGCCGCCGCGCCGGAGACCGGGATCGAGACGGCGCGCATGCGCGCCTGGATCTCGTCCGCGAGGCCGTGCGAGGCGTCGCGCCCGCCGTCGATGTAGCTCCAGAGGATCGGGTCCTCGGCGGAGACGGCGTGCAGCAGCGGGCGGCCCAGGACGAGGATGGCCTGGTCGGCGGGGATGTTGTCGTCGCTCGTCACGGCGGCGAGCGTTCGCATCGGCGCGACGTCCTCGCGCTTGAGGACGGCGCCCTTCGGCAGCGCGTGGCGCGCGCCGAGGATCTCGACCGTGCGCTGGCTGCGCTCGATCTGGGCGAGGCGGCGGTCGACCTCCGCGCCGCGCGCCGCGAGCCAGGCGTGGGCGAGGATCGCGGCGAGGACGCCGATCGCGACGGAGGCGAGCAGGATGGCCTTCTGTTTCATGGTCTGTCTGGTCCGGCGGTCGGACGGTCCGGCGGGCTGCCGATGCGTCCGATGCGGGGCAGTCTACACCAGGGACGGCGGATTTGCAAACGGCGAGGCGCTTCTGGTAGAATGCCGCGCCGTTCGGGCGCTATCGCCCGAGGGAGAACCGCCATGACCATCAGGGAAGTCCTCGAGCATCCGGAGAAGTTTTCGTTCGACGCCGACCGCCTCGGCGAGTGCGCCATCGATTCGCCCGTCTCCGGCGGGCGGTTCGTCGAGGACGGCGACCGCACGCTCTTCATCCTCGACGAGGCCGCCGTCGCCGACGCGATGAAACAGGGGCGCAAGCTCCCCTCCTTCGAGAAGGCCGGCGCGCGCCGCCGGATCTTCTTCGACCCGGCCTGGTGCCGCGCGGCGATCGTCACCTGCGGCGGCCTCTGCCCGGGCCTCAACGACGTCATCAAGGGCGTCGTGCAGACGCTCTGGTTCGACTACGGCGTGCGCCACATCTTCGGCATCCGCTACGGCCTCGAGGGCCTCATCCCCGAGTACCGCCACGAACCCATGATCCTCACGCCCGAGGTGGTGGACGAGATCGACACCATCGGCGGCACGATCCTCGGCTCCTCGCGCGGCGGACAGGCGACCGACCGCATCGTCCGCCGCCTCGCGGACATGAACATCAACATGCTCTTCTGCATCGGCGGCGACGGCACGCTGCGCGCCGCGCGCGACATCGCCGACGAGGTGAAGAAGCGGAGGCTCTCGATCGCCGTCGTCGGCGTCCCGAAGACGATCGACAACGACCTCGCCTTCATCGGGCGCTCGTTCGGCTTCGAGACCGCGGTCTACGCGACGACGGACGTCATCACCTGCGCGCACATGGAGGCGAAGGGAGCCTACCACGGCATCGGCCTGGTGAAGCTGCAGGGGCGCGACTCGGGCTTCATCGCCGCCTACGCGTCGATCGCCAACTCGTGCGTCAACATGTGCCTCGTCCCCGAGGAGCCGTTCACGCTCGACGGCGAGCACGGCGTCCTCACCGCGCTGGACCGCCGCTTCGGCATCGGCAAGAGCCACGCGGTGATCGTCGTCGCCGAGGGCGCCGGGCAGGACCTCATGGCCGGCGAGGAGAAGCGCGACGCCTCCGGAAACATTCTCAAGAAGGACATCGGCACGTTCCTCAAGGCCGCGATCGAGGAGCACTTCAAGGCGAAGGGCGAGCCGGTCACGGTGAAGTACTTCGACCCGAGCTACTCGATCCGCTCCGTTGCCGCGCACGGCGCGGACGCGATCCATTGCTACATGCTCGCCAAGAACGCCGTGCACGCCGCGATGGCGGGGCGCACGAGCTGCGTCATCGGCAAGTGTGCGGACGTCTACATGCACGTCCCGATCGCCCTCGCGACCATCGAGCGGCAGAAGATCGACCCGGACGGCACCCTCTGGCAGGCGGTGAAGGACGTCACCCGCCAGGGCGAATACATGGGCTACGAGCCCCTCGTGAAGGGCTAGCGCCCGCTATCCCCTTCATCCGTCCCCCTCCCTCCGTCCTCCCTCCCTCCGTCCACCCTTCCCTCCGCTCCACCGGAGCCCGCGCGCTCGCTCCCCGAGCGCGCTCGGTCCTTGTTCCACCGGCGCACCGTCGGTCGCGCAATCGATCATACCGTCGGTCGTGTCGGTCGCGCAATCGATCATACCGTCGGTCGTGCAATCGGCCGCGTCTTCCGGCACTTCAAACCCCTATCCGCATTTCGATTCCACCGTGCGTGATTTTGCTTGCTTTCCCCGCTCCGGGAGAGTAGAATCGGCGGCGTTTCAACCCCGATTTCCCCTTGCCATGTCCCGTCCCATCCGCCACCGCACGCCGAAGCACCGCGTCGCGACCTCTCCCGCCGAGAACCTCGCGACCTCCAAGCGCCGCCGTCGCTACCGCATGCCCGCCGCCGAACGCCGCGCCTACGAACGCGTCGAGGACGCCCGCCTCAACGCCGCCCTGCGTCGCCACGAAGAGGATCGACTGCGGCTGGAGCGTCCTATCCCCGATATGCCCCTGTACACCCAGGACATCCTTCTGCTCGACTTCTATCTCTGCGTCGGCGCGGTCAAGCTAACCTTTCTCGCGATCCGGCTTGCGGCGAAGCTCTCGACCGCGGCATACCGCGCCGTTCGCGTCCAGGCCTACCGCTCCCGCGCGGGCGTCGACCGCGCCTTCGCCCGCGAATGCGCCGCGCGTTTGCGCGAGGCGCGGAACTCCTCGCCCCGCGAGTATCTACGCGTCCTGCGCTCGCTCGCCGAGGAGCGCGAGAGGCGCGAGGCGGATCGCGAACGCGAGGCGCTCGCGCTCTCCGACCAACCGGCGGCGGCGAAGCGCCGCGCCAAGGCGCGCGCGAAGCGCGACTTAGCATGGCGAGAGTGGTCCGGAGCACTGGAGCGCGCCGTGGCGGGGTGTGACACTCCGCCACGAGAGCCCGGGATGCCGCAATTCGACAATCGACCGCGCCGCAAGGGCACGCCGAGTCGTCGGCTGTGCGCGTTCTCGCTCAAGGAGGCGCCGACGGGAGACGCGGTGCGGGAGCAGTACGAGAAGGCCCGCGGACGGGGCCGCGTGGAGGAGAAGATTCGCCTCGGTTCGATGCTGCTCGACGCGGAAGCGACGACGGACAGCTCACTCGTCCGCGACGAATACGGGGAAATTGTCGGACGCAACGCGGGACTGCGCGGATGGATCATCGACAACTGCCCGGAGCTGCTGCCGCACTATGCCGCGCTCACGGGCTACCGCCGGCTCGCGTGGGAGATGCGCGAGTCGGAGGACATCTTCGACCCGATTCCGGCATCGGTGCTGCTCGAGCCGGAGCCGGAGGTGGAAGCGAAGGTGCTGCCCGGGCGTCGGGCGAAGATCGCGCTGGCACGGGAGAATGTGGGACGATTGCTCAAGGAGCCGGAGAGCGCGACCGTAGCGGGGTTCCTCCGACGATTGCGGATTGAGCGAGAGGAGCGCGAACGGGCGCGGTGGAGCGGAAGAAGGCTCGCATAAACGGGCGAAGCGGAGCGGACGGAGGGTGACGAAAACGGCGGTGAAAAGATGATGAAATACGGCTTTGGAAGCGGATGAAATGATAAAAATCACGCACGGTGGAATCGAAATGGAAGAACCAATGGTGAAAGGCGAAAGAGAGGATGGGGTGGAGGTCGATGAGCGCGGCGGATTGGTCGGAGAGATTGCCCCACCGGAGCGGGGACTGGGTTGACAGACAAGGCGGGTGCAAAGAAGCTGGGCGGGGGAGCGTGGAGGGGTGGGGAGAGGAAAAACGATGAGACTTGCAAATCCGCATATTTAGTGTTATCGACAGGTTATAAACACTTTATCTGGTGTTTCCTGTCAATTCTTTTCGGTTCCAATGGGGAAACTTTTGTGGTATGTTCCGCCCCGTCCGCCGCATTCTTTCCCGCGCGCCCCTTTCCACCCCCTCCCCGCCGCCATGAACGCCCGCTTTTCCCTCCTCGTCGCCGCCGCTCTTTCGATTCTTTCCTCCGCGCCCGCGAACGCGGCGACACCGCTCTTCACGGAAACATTCGACGGCAATGATGTCGACTGGAACTATTCAAGAGGAGGCACTCCATCAACCGACAATTCCGGATGGTCATGGTCTTCTTCGACCTACAAAGCAAAACATGCCGTTCGCCTTGGGAAAACCAGCGGAAGTGTCGGTTCGGCGACTACGCCAAGCATCTTGATTCCTTCCGGATGGTCCAAAGCATCCGTGACCGTCTCGTTTCAAGCGGCGGCATGGTACGGGTATTCAAGCGGTTTGACTCTCTCGAAGATCGAGAACGGTTTGACGACGGAGATTGACAATTGGTCCGTTTTCAAAATCGCAAATAATGAAACGGATGCAACCAACAACGTTGCGGATTTGTCTGCGTTTACATCCGACACGAACGGAAAATCATATATCGCCACATTTGAGGTGCGCGATTCCTTCCAACTTGTTTTTGCAACGACCGGCTCCGGAAACAATTGTCGATCCTATCTTGATACTGTCGTTGTGACGGCGGAGGAAATCGTTTCGACGCTCACAACGCTCCCCGCTCCGGCGAATCTGGACACGAATGCCCTTTTCTACACGGGATTCTCTCTCGTCTGGGACGAAGTCTCCGGTGCAACGGGTTACGTCGTTCGGGTTGACGGCAATGTTGTCGCGCATTGTCCGCCGGCAACGACGACGGCGTCCGTCACGGGGCTTGCGGCGGGCGGAACATACGCGGTGACCGTAGTTGCGCAAGGCGACGGAACGACAACCGAAGATTCTCTGGCGGCTCCGCTCTCCGTTTTAACGCCGGCCTATCCCGCAACCATCGTTCCGGATCCTGAAACTTCCGGCGTCTCCTCAAGCGCTTTCACCGTTTCGTGGACGCAACATCCCGATGAAACCTACGCCGTCCGCGCGTGGACGCTCGTCCCGGCCGATGTCGCGACGGAGAACTTCGAGGACTATGCCGCGAACGGAACGGTCCCGGATGGATGGACGTTCCAGAACAGCGGCAACCCGTATGGAGACCAAGCCGACAATCCCGTTGACTTCCGATCGGACGGGAACTGGATCGGGTCGCCAAAGTTCGACGGAGTCGTTACGAACATTTCTTTCCGGCTCCGCCGGCAGAGCGAAACCGGCTCGACCTTCACCGTGTATGGTTCGACCGGAAGCGATGACGAGTCCGTCTGGAATACGGCGGAGAACACGCTGGCGACGCTGAATCCTCTTGCAACCCAGACTTACAACATCCCGGTCGACGTATCGAAGGGCGTTACACGCGTTTTCTTCCGATACACAAAGAGTTCCGGCAATGTGTCCATTGGTTCCTTCTCCGTCAAGGGAGAAAATGTTGGCAAGCAGCCCTCGTATCTGACGGGCTACGGCCCCGACGCGACCGCCGTCGCGGGAACGTCCGTCACGATCTCGAACCCGGTCGCGGGCGAGGCGAACTACGTCGAAGTGACGGCGACGGGCCTGTCTGGGAAGACCGCTTCCGCGACGATCGCGGTTCCCGTTCCCGCGGTCGCCACGCCGAAGCCCGCCGTGATTTCCGTGAAGTAGGAGTTCCGCCATGCGTGCCGCTTCTTCCCTTGTCGCCGCGATTGTCTTCGCGGCCGCTACCGCCGCCAACGCGGCGACGACGACGACCGTCAAATTCTGCGACGACTCTTCCGACGGCTCGTCTTATACCAACAACCGGGCGGCGTCCGGGTGGAGTTTTACGGACATCGGCGCCAATGACACGAAAACAAGCGGAACGTATTCCCATCCCGTCAAGTTCAAGGGATCGACCGGAGCGCAATCCGCCTCGACCCCGTCCGGTTCGTATCTGACGCAGATCGTCCTGGGCGTCTGGATCGGCAATACCGCCAGAACGGTCACGGTCACGCCGCTTCTCGAAAGCGGTTCGCCCGGCACGGCGCAAACCGCGACTCCGTCCTCCACGAGCGGGCTGATCGAGATGCCGTTTTCATTTTCTCTCGCCAATTGTGTGACCGGCGTGACGGTTTCCATAGCCGCGTCCGGAAATTCCACCGCCTACCTCTACTACGCGACACTGACGACGGAGACGTCGGGCGGAGGAGGCGGACTGACTCCTCTCGCCGCGCCGACATTCGAGCCGGCGTATCCGGAGGACGCGACGGCCGACGGTTTCGTCGTGCGGTGGACGGCCGTCGAAAACGCGGTCGGCTACGACCTCGTCGTGACGAATGTGGCCGACCGGATGGATGCGGGGGGGCAGGTTTCGTATTCGGGCCCCTTCCCGCCCGACAACCTGCTCGTCACGGCGACCGTCACCGGCCTCGACGCCGACACGCTCTACGCCGTGGCGGTGCGCGCGCTCGCGACGACCGATCCCGCGTTCCCGTCCACGGACTACTCCGATTCCGAGTGGTCCGCGCCGGTCGAAATCGCGACGACACTCGAAGGCGGCCTCCAGCGCGCCGTTCTGCTGGACGAAGGGTTCTCCGGAGCGAACAACGCTTGGACGCAAACGTCGGCCCATCCCGGCGACGCGCAGACCGACTGCGACTCCTGGTCGTTCTCGGCCAACACCGCCAACGGCCGGTCCGCCGTCAAGGTGGGCGGCGCGAACGCCGTCGGCTGGGCGCTTTCCCCGGAAATCACGCTGTCGAACGAAGTGGCGTCGGCGAACGTGGTCCTTTCGTTCTCCGCCGCGGCGTACCCCGCGAAATCGACGAAGTTCTCCGTGTCAATCGTCAATTCCGACACGGACGCAACCAACGCCATTCCTTCCTTGACCGCCCTTTCGCCAGCCGCGTTGAATTCCACGTCGGAGCCGGACCTGTCGAACGCAACCGTCTACTCGGAAGAAATCGTCGCGCCGACCCGGTTCAAGCTGCTCTTTGAAACGATCGGCGCGGCGGCCGACAAGCGCCTTCTGCTCGACTCGATCAAGGTCACGCAGGTCTACGATCCGAACTACGCGGTCCTTCCGGCGCCGACGGGGGTGCAGGCGTCGAACGTCGGCAACATCTTCTTCACGGTTTCGTGGAATCCGGTCGAGCATGCGACGGGCTACGAGGTGTGGCTGGCCGACGAGGTGGCGGGGTCCTGCACGGCGGCGTCCACGTCGATGGAACTCGACAACCTCACGCCCGGCGAGGAATACGAGGTCCGGGTCCGCGCGCTCGGAGACAACCTGCACGTCGGCGATTCGCCGCGTTCGGCCAGCATCTGGGTCACGACGCTCGAGGACGCGCAGAAGGTCGACTTCACCGTGACCGGCGCGCCGGCGGGCGACGTCTTCGCGGGCGATACGGTCGCCTTCGCGGTGACGGCGCAGATCGCAGCCACGGGCGTGGCGGCGCCCATCTCCTTCGCGGGCATCGAGGGCGCGACGTTCGCGAACGGGACCTTCTCGTGGACGCCGACGGAAGCGGACGTCGGCGACAACGTCGCCACGTTCACGTCCGGCGCGTATTCCACGAACGTGACGATCAAGGTCGTCTCCGCGTTCGAGACCAAGACGCTCGAGAACGAGAACTTCTCGAAGATCACCAGCACGTCGTGGACGTCGACCACCGGCTACGCCACCGAAATGGCCGGCGACATCGGCACGTGGACGGGCGCCGACATCATCAAGACCAAGAGCGCGGTCATCATCGGCCGCCGGACCTCGCCCGGCACAATCGTCTCGCCGGCGGTCGAGCTCAAGGCCCGCACGCCGGGCAGCCTCTCCGTTTCGTTCGACACCGGCTCGGTGCCCGGAGCGACGGCCAGCGTCCGGGCGCAGATCCTCGACGCCGCGGACGGCACGGTCCTCTACACGACCAACTTCCCGGCCGTCGCGGCGCTTCCCGCGGCCGCGGCCGCCGTGTCGGACGCCGGCGCGCGCTTCACGATCGCGCCGGACGCGTCCGTCGTCCTGCCCGCGGCCGTCAAGGTCGCGTTCACGACCTACGAGTCCGCCGGCGACGATTCGCAGCGCGCCTACGTCGACACCGTCGTCTTCGAGCAGAGGATTTCCGCGCGGATCCGCGACCTCCCGGCGCCGACGGGCCTCGCGGTCGTCGGCGAACCCGGCGAGAGCGGCTTCACGTTCGGCTGGACCGCCGTCACCGATGCGACGAACTACGCCGTGCGCGTGACGGACGCCGGCGGAGCGGTCGTCTTCTCCGCGCCGTTCTGCGCGGCGACCCAGGCCGCGGTCTCGGGCCTCGCGGACGACGAGGACTTCGCAGTGCAGGTCCGCGCGACGGGCGACGAATCCCTCTGGTACGCCTCCCCGTGGTCGGACGCGCTCGCCGTCCGCACCGCGCGCTCGGCGGAGCACCCGACGCTCTCGTTCGGCGCCTGGCAGAACGCCGTGGGCGACGGCAAGGTCTACGGCGGGCTCCTGAACACGGCGGCGGTCTCCGCCGTCCGCGACAACGGCTCGAACGCGGTCGTGACGCTCGCGTCCGTCCTGCCCGCGCCGGCCGCCGGCCCGACGCTCGAGGGCGGCTTCCTCTCCTGGATCCCCGCCGACGCGGACACGAACAAGACGTTCACGGTCTCCTTCCTCATGGACGGAACCTACGCGACGAACCTCTCCTTCAAGGTCTTCTCCGCCGCGCAGCTCGAGCCGCCGACCGTGACAGCGGGGCCGGTCGCATGGGATTCCTTCGGCCTTTCGTGGAACACGCAGTACCGCGCCGCGGGCTACGCCGTGCGCGTCTGGACCGACTGCCCGAACCCGGGCGCCACGGCGACGCGGATGGAGGAGACGTTCGCCAACTGGCCGAAGTCCAAGCCCGCCGGCTGGTCGTACCACAACATGGCCAGCGGCTACAAGGACGCGGCCGCCCCCGTCTCGTTCGACGCCACGGGGGACGCGATGACGACCTACGACCTGGGCGGCGAGATCTCGTCCGTCTCGTTCCATGCGGCGGGGCACTCGATTTCCAACTCGACGTCGACGCTGACGGTCGTCGGCATCGCGGCCGACAACACGGAAACGGTTCTCGGGACCCTGGGGGCCGCCGACATCGGACAGACCGCCGCCGGCATCGACCGGACGTACTCCGTTCCAGCGGGCGTCCGCAGGATCGCGTGGCGCTACACCAAGGACAAGGGCGGCGTCGGCGTCGGCTCGGTCGTGATCGAGGGCGCCGGATTCTCGACGCCGCGCTGGCTGCCGGGCTGGGGCCCGGCGGAGAAGGACGTCGGGCTCGTCCCGGGCTGCACGGTCGCGAAGCCGCGGCCGGGCCGGTTCCTCGGCGTGGATCCGTCGGACCCGAGGAAGGACCTTACGGAGCCGCGCGTCAACTACGCGGAGGTGACGGTCCGCGACGCGGCCGGCGCCGCGCTTTCGGCGACCGTCGAGGTCGACGTCCCCGCGCCGCCGCGCTCCGGCCGCGCGTCGATGATGATCGTCCGGTAGCGTCGGGCCCGTGGACAAGGTTCTGCTCCAGGCCCTGCCCGCCCGCGACTGGCGCGAGGCGACCCCGCTCGGCAACGGCCGCCTCGGCGCCCTTGTGCACGGGCGGGCGTCCGACGAGCGCGTCGCGCTCAACCACGAGGCGCTCTACAACTGGGCGCTCCGCGGCGACCCGCCCGACCTCGCGGCGCACCTGCCCGAACTGCGCCGCCTCCTCGCCGACGGCCGCTTCGCCGAGGCGGAGCGGCTCTACCCGGACCTGCTGAAGGCGTCCGGCTACAAGGGCTCGTCCGGCAAGTTCTTCCCCGCGTTCGACCTGCGCCTGCGCTGCGGGACCGACGGCGCCTTCCGCGGCTACTCGCGCGAACTCGACCTGGAGCGCGGCGTCTGCACGGTCCGCTGGACCGACGACGGCGGCGCGTGGGAGCGCACGGCCTTCGTCCACTGCGCCGCGGGCGCGGGCGGTCCGCTCGTCCTCCGCGTCCGCCGCGACGGAAAACCCTTCTCCGCCTCCCTTTCGCTCCCGCGGCACGACTTGATCGACTACCCCGGCTACGGCGGCTGGGATTCCTTCTCCACCGAAGCCCGCGGCCGCGCGGTCCTCTCGACCGTCAAGACGCCGGACGGCCTGCACTTTTCGGGCTGCGTTCGCGTGCTGGAAGCGGACGGCGAGGCGGTCGCCGACGACGACCGCCTCGTCCTCCGTTCGACGCGCGAAGCGGTTTTCCTCGTCGACGTCGACGACGAGCCGCGCTCCTTCGAGGCGTTCGAGGAGAAGCTCGCGCGGTTCGACGGCGAGTCGTTCGAGTCGCTCCTCGCCGCGCACGCGGCGGCGTTCGCGGAGCGCTTCGGCGCGGTGCGCCTCGCGCTCGCGCCGCCCGACGCGCCGCAGGAATCGAACGAGCGGCTGCTGCTCGATTCGTATTCCGGCGAGGTCGACCCGCGCCTCGTCGAGAAGACGGCTGACTTCGGCCGCTACCTGCTGCTCGCGTCCTCCGGCTTCGGCTGCTCGCGTCCCGCGAACCTGCAGGGCGTCTGGAACGGCGACTACTCGCCCGCGTGGGGCGCGACGTACTTCCTCGACGAAAACGTCGCGATGATGTACTGGCAGGCGCTGCGCGGCGGGATGCCCGAAACGCTGCTGCCGCTCTTCGACCTGCTGGACCGGTTCAAGGACGACTTCCGCACGAACGCGCGCCGCCTCTGGGGCTGCCGCGGCATCCTCCTCCCGGTCTTCCTGGGCGACCGCTCCGGACTCAAGGACAACTTCCAGCCTCACTGCGTCTACTGGACCGGCGCCGGCGCGTGGATCGCG
>JAEEGG010026721.1_pt1 | contig 10999 bp, 6 predicted proteins | sample 9134161 | NCBI WGS metagenome assembly JAEEGG01 (sample SAMN16246543, study PRJNA631951) | gut metagenome | biome: gut microbiome; feature: rumen; material: CR-attached | host: Bos | place: Iran: Karaj | collected 2018-10
GGAAGTACGGCATCCGTTACCATCATATAAGGGTAATCATGAATTAATTCTTTTTCCTGCTTCACAAACAAAACATTGGACATAAAATACGATACGATGATTTTATGGCCTGTTCTCACCGTATTTCCCACTTGCGTGGCGGTGACGTTGGTGACGGTTTGGGCGAAGGCTGTTGCCACCGCCAGCAGAACCGTGATTGCCAGTATGATGTTTCGTTTCTTCATTTCCTTACCGTTTTTGTCTGCCACACACTGCGGCTATCGCCTTGTGTGGGATTACTTGCGCTTTGCGCGTTTTGCCTCTTCGAGGCTGCTCAAGGAATGTGTTTCTTTTATATTTTACATTCATCATTCTACATTCTTCATTTTTTTCGCTCCCCTTGCGCTATCGCGCTTGGGGTAGCACTCTTTTCCAAAAGGTCAAAACCGGTTGGCCTCCTATCGTCGGCCTTCCGATTTTGGTATCTGTTTTTTTAATCGCGGAGGCAGCGGACGGAATAGCCGTAGCTCTTGCTGTTGCCGTAGCTGGTCACGTAGGCGTTAACGTAGTAGAGGTTGCGGTAGTACGCGTTCGAACTACTGTACTCCGTAGAACTCCAGAAGCGGGCGTCGCTGCCCGCGCCGTCGAACGGCGGACCATAGTAGGCACCTGCCGGAACGGCGGAAAAGCCCGTGGCGTTGTTCGCACCTAGGTAGTTACCCACCGCACAATTCTCCGTATTTGTATTCCATCCCATCCCAGAGGCCAACGCCTTGGCAATATATGAATTGTTGCCATCGCAAGTGTATTCGCTCTGGCTGCCCACGAAATTTTCCAACTGTGTCCACTCCGCATCGCTCGGCAGATGCCAGCCCACGGGACAGATACCCCTGCGGTGGCCGCTAAATGTCACGGACACTGCGTTGCTATTGTTCGTGTTCACGCTCGTCTCCCCGAACAACGGGTTGAACATGTCCACCGCCGCGTTCCAGTTGTAGAGCAGGCCATAGTTCATCGGCGCATACGTGGCGGAGAAGTTATTGTACCAGCGGGCCTGCTTGCCCGTGTATGTGTAGCCCGTGTTGGCAGCAGGGATGAGGTACGTCCCTGTACTCGGCGAGGTGGTCGTCCGCAGGTTGTCCCGCATCCAGCACTGATTGCCGATCTGCACCGTGGCATACACGTTGCCCTCGTGGTCCGTCACCGTAGGCGCGGCGGAGCAGGATTTCTCGTCGATGACGGCAGTGCTTGTTTCATTGCGGAGGCAGCGGACGGAATTTCCGCCGTACTTATCGTAGTAGCCCCGGCCCACACCCGCTAAATAGTAGTACAGGTAGCGGCCGAAGGCACCGTCTGGGTAGTTCGCGTCCTGCGTAGCACTCCAGAAGTCGGCGCTGCCGCCCGCGTAGTTGAACGACGAACCGTAGCAGTAGCCTGCCGGAACGGAGGAAAAACTCGTGGCGTTATTCGCCGTCACGCTCTGATCGCCTGGATAGCATGATCCGCTATAGCTGTTCCACCCTGTCGTGGATGCCAACGCCTTGGCGATGTGAGTGTTGTCTCCACCGCACACATACCCGCTTTGGCTGCTCACATAATCTGTCAACTGCGTCCACTCCGCGTCGCTCGGCAGATGCCAGCCCATTGGACAGATACCCTGCACTCCGCTCGGATTGGCACTACTGGAAGACGCACCGTGCATCGCAGCTGGCCAGTTGTACAGGTAGCCCCGTTCCGACAACGCAATACCAGAGCTGCTGTAGTTATAGTAGTAAGGATCAGTTTCGCTTGTGGCACTCCCACCTGATGGAATTGCCGTACCGTCAGCATAGTGCGTCGTCCGCAGGTTATCCCGCATCCAGCACTGGTTACCTATTTGTACCGTATTATAAGTGTTGCCGTCGTAGTCACTCACTGTGGAGGTACCGCAAGTGAAGGAGGAATTTGCCGTGGTGAAACTCCGTTGCTCCCCATAACCCGTCCCAGTGCTGTTTGTGGCATACGCTCGCACATAGTAGGTCGTGTTGGAAGTGAGTCCTGTGATACTGCTGGTGAAACTGCCCGTGCCAGTGCCATTGGCAGTGTGGCTGTCATTTACTGTCGGGCTTTGGGAAGTACTCCAGCAGACGCCTCTTGCTGTAACGTTTACACCGCCGTTAGATATAACGTTGCCGCCGCAAGAAGCAGAATAGGTGGTGATACTGGTAACATTGTTCGTAGTGACCGTTGGGGCAATAGGGTTCACCGTCACCGTAACACTTGCCGTGGCAGTACACCCGTAATTGTTGGTGCCAGTCACAGTATAGGTAGTGGTGGATGTCGGACTTACGGTGATGCTTGCTGTGGTAGCACCTGTACTCCATTGGTAGCTGCTTGCACCCGAAGCGGTAAGCATCGTACTCTGTCCGTAGTTTATGACAGTGTTGCCACTGATACTGACGGTAAAAACATTGCAAGATGTAGTAAATGTTTTTTGCGCCCCATAACTAGTCCCTACACTGTTCGTCGCATAAGCCCGCACATAATAAGTAGTGTTTGGTGTTAACCCTGTTATATTACTTGTGAAGTTTCCAGTACCAGTGCCATCAGAAGTGTGAATGTTACTGACGGTTGGATTTTGAGATGTACTCCAGCATACTCCACGTGCAGTTACGTTAGTGTTACCATCAAAGGTGACATTTCCGCCACAGGTAGCAGTGGAGCCTGCTATATTGCTTACAGTATTGGTTGTCACCGTCGGGACTGTTGTTGACGTGAACACCCTCTGTTCCCCATACGCAGTCCCCACGCTGTTCGTGGCATACGCTCGCACATAATAGGTTGTGTTAGGTGCTAACCCTGTTATACTACTTGTGAAGTTTCCTATGCCAGTGCCGTTGGAAGTGTGACTTCCACTGATAGTTGGGTTTTGAGATGTGCTCCAGCAAACACCGCGTGCCGTTACTATCGTTCCGCCGCTGGAGGTGACGTTGCCACCACACGTGGCTGTAGTGGAAGTGATGTTCGTTACTGTTTTTGTAGTTACAGTCGGCAAAGACAACGTAGTAAAACTCTTTTCTTCCCCGTACGCCGTACCAACACCATTAGTGGCGTATGCCCGCACATAATACGTGGTACCAGAGTTCAAACCCGTCAAACTGCTCGTAAAATTTCCAATGCCGCCGCCGTTTGTCGTATGACTATTGCTTAAGGTGGGATTGTGAGAAACACTCCAACAGACACCACGTTCCGTCACTGTAGCATCACCTGTAGCGGTCACATTGCCACCACAACTAGCAGTGGTGCTGGTAATATTGTTTGCAGCACTGGTCGTGACAGAGGGAGCTGTCACATCAAATTGCAAATAAACGGTTTCATTGCCGAGCTGTTGCCTTTGGATAATATTGCTCTCCATCATGGCACCGTCAATTACAGCATAACCAATATATTTCATCTCGTCACCCACGTTAAATGGATAGCCGCTGGAATATTTGTCGTTTTTCAAATAGAGGGTAAAATCTCCGTTTGCGTCAGTCATACCCAAATGTCGGACAGTGTTCCCCGCACCATGACCTTCGTTTACCATCTTAATAGTCATCTGACCGTCATCAATCTTTGCACTCAACAGATAGGTTTGTGGAGATGTAAGCGTGGCCTGAAACAGATGGGTGCCAGCCGACAGGTCATCGAAGTGCTGTCCCACCGCCAAGCGCCCGGAAATGTCGTATATCTCCAACAACACATCACGGTCTTCAGGCAACACTAGAGCGAACTCGGTGATGCCATCGAAGGGGTTCGGCACATTCTGCATCAATTGTATGCCAGACGTAAGATTGTGGTCATCAACGCTTACCGTTCCTAAAATCAAAGTGGTGTCAGGATAGTAAAGCACCTCCTCCCATAGCTGGTCGAGGTTGAATACGATAACTTTGGAAAGTGGGATATGGTACTGGTTTGTCCTGTCTCTGCCCGTGAATGTGACTGTGCGCACTTGGGCTGATGCGCTAACAAAACAGGCCAAAAACAAAATAAGGGTCAATATTTTGTATAACTGTCTCATATTTCTAATATCACAGATTTATTATGATTTACTTGCTTATAGCCAACCGTAACCCTACCGCCAACGATTGATTAGTTTCTGGCAGGTAATTACGGGTTTTGCATCGGGAGAATTCCGCATCGTAGGTGAAACTGCCTCCCCGTACCACACGCTTAGAGCCCGTTGCTGGGCCCGTCGGATTGGTAACGCTTTCAGTCGGGTAGATTCCATACCAATCGGAGCACCATTCCCAAACGTTACCGCTCATGTCGTATAATCCCAACTCGTTGGGGACAAGCTTTGCCACGGGATGCATTGCTCCATTCGCATTTCCACGATGCCAGGCCACCATGTTCGCATCATTGCTACCGCTATAGCTGTATCCCTGAGATTGTTGTCCTCCGCAAGCGGCATACTCCCATTCGGCTTCAGTGGGCAGCCGGAACTTCAACCCCGAATAATCATTCAATCTTTTAATAAACTGCTTTGCCTGTTCGTATGATATGAAGTTGGCTGGATAGTTATCGCCTTTGCCATAATTTTCACTCCACAAAGAGTTTTCTCCCATAATGGCGTCCCATTGTTTTTGGGTAATGGTAACCTTTGCCAAATAATAGTCTGACAATGTAACATTGTGGACGGGATGTTCGTTTGGATAAACCGTGTTTTCCGACCCCATGCTAAACGTACCCCCGTTAACATACACCATCGAAGTCACAATCTCCCACACAGCATCCTTAACATCAACAGATAAATCATCACTACCCCACTGAATCAGTAATCCGTTTACGTAAGTCAGTTCTTGATTTTCATATAGGTATTGTCCTTTCACAAAATCAGGATCCCGCTCGCAAGAAACGACGACACAGCAAAGGGCTATGGCTAATAATAAGGTTTTGGTTTTCATAATTACAAGACTTTAACGGTTTGTTTTTTCTCATGCTTTTTATTCGGCAGACAGAATCCAATGCCCATTCTCGCTTCAATGGTTTTGAAGTTTGTAGTTACAGCTTCTGCTGATATGGCAAACCCCTTAATATCAAAAAGAAGTCCAAAAGAAGCGTCAACACCTTGGTAAGTACGCTTGGGATAGGATAACCACACTTTATCTATGGTCTTGTAGGTGAGCGCACGGTATCCATAACCCACGCCAAAGAGCAATGTCATCGGTTTCCAAGGGCGTACTGCCAAACCCGCCTGGACAGAGAGTCGGATGGTCTTGCGGTCTGTCAATCCGTATGCATGCTCTTCTACAAACGGATGATACATTCCCTTAAAGTTGAAATTACTCATGGCACTCACGAACCATCCCGCAACTTTCACTTGTCCGACCTTGAATCCGTAAGACCACTGAGGTAGCGGACTGTATGCAACATTTAATGTGAGGAAAATGCTATTGGGCATAGCCTTAAATGTCTCCATTCGCTGTTTTTTACGCCATTGTGCCTCTGCATTGGCTTTTACCCTAACCATAAAAACAATGTCATCGCTACTCAGCTCATCCATTTCCGACAACACGTCCCATACAATGGTCTTGTGACCAGGGCCGACAGTCTTCCCCACATCACCACTCACTTGACGGAGTTCACGGTATGTTATTCCGCCCGACGTGGACATAAACACAGCAATATCTGCAGCTTTGTCCAAATCGTAGGAAATCTCGATGGCCTTCCCAACCTGCGTGGCGGTGACGTTGGTGACGGTTTGGGCGGAAAGAGTTGTCCCTAACACGAACATCCCTAAAAAAACAACTAATATCCTTTTAACAATTTTCATGTCTGTTCAGTTCCCGTGTATATTGTATATCGACTATATGGCTTGTGATGTTCATTCAAAAATCTTAATAGATACTCCAAATCCGGATAGACGGTAGTTATATTCTGACAGTACAATTGATTCACTGTTATTTGTCAACATTAAGTCACAAGGCAGGTGCGGTTCATTGTTAGTACAATAATCCCTATATTTCTTCCTTGCCTCGTCGTTCTATCTTTGTAGCATGCTTCGATAATCTGTTGATAAAAGGTTTTCGATTGCATCATCATCAGCAGTCATGTTCCATAATTGTTTTTTGAATAAGTCCTAACAGGTTTTTGTTATAATTATACTCTTTAATCTTTTATGCAGCGGACGGAGAGAGCGCACAATTTTAGGAATCCAGAACCTCGATAAACAGAACCGTTGTCATGATCGAAACTACGATAATAGGCATGTCTATAGTCAACTTGGGTGGAGGTCCATAAATAAGCAGCATCGTCTCCACAATCCACATTGGCCCAGCCATCCCAATAACCCGCTGGTTCAATGGCAAATCCTGTCATATTATTACTTTTCAAATCATTCCCAATTGCACAGTTGTTTTTACTCTTGCTCCATCTTGAAGTGCTTGACAATGCTTTCGCAATATTTTTTTTTCCACATAGATATTCATTCTGACTACAAACGAATTGGGTCAACTGTGTCCATTCAGCATCACTTGGAACATGCCAACCAACAGGGCAAATCCCTTGTACTGAACTCGGACAAGAATTGCAAGATTTCGAATTATACATCGTTGCTCTCCAATTATAAAGATACCCGAAAATAGTAATGTATGATGAGTCGTTGCCGGGATAACATCGTATTGCATCATCGTAGGTGTTTTCATGATCCAACTTTATTGGAGTACCATCACTGTAATGTGTTGTGCGAAGATTCTCTCGCATCCAACATTGATTGCCAATTTTCACTGTGTTGTAAACATTGCCATCGTAATCCGACATGGTAGGTGGACACACTCCAACAGCCAACACTTTAAACACCACATCTTTCTCATCAAAAGCATCAAACTCAGTTAAGACATCCCAAATGATTAAATTATGTCCTGAACTGATGTTTCTACCAATATCACCACTTACTTTTCGCAACTCTATAAATGTTTTGCCACCATCTGTGGAGACAAACAATGAAATATCAGCAGCTTCTTCCAAGTCATAATTTACATGGATAACTTTGCCAACTTGCTCCGCAGAAATGTTTGTGACATTTTGTGGGAAAAGGAATGGATGACAACAAACTGCAAACACGACCAACAATATAATTCTTTTCATATATGTATTATTAAGGAATTCTAAATATTTATTCTGTAATCATCAAATGTTAAAAATGCCAGCTTCCCCAACTATCCTGCACCTGCGGTGAAGAATTCACTTCTGGGGTCTGTTCTTTGCGGTTCACGCGGAGGCTGTTGTCTCCCACATTTTTACTCAAATAGTTAAACAATTCGGAATAGGTGCATTGTCCTTGAGTCTCCTGCAGTTTCTTAAGCAGAAAGTAAGTGAACATACCATGATTCTTCTCCGCGTATTGCAATGCCGTCTGGTCTGCTGACGTGGCGGAGAAAACGACAATGTTGCCGTTCAGTGCATCTTTTTTCGGAGTTATCCGGATACCACGGGAAGCGACCAGTCCTGCATCGCGGCCTCCACCACTAAAACAAGCATCCAGAAAAACGGTCACTTTTTGCGCACCTGTATTGCTCAACTTACCGTAAAGTTCGTATAATGGAATCGCCAAATCCAAACTTGACGCACTCACATCCACAGGAATCAAGTACGGTTCTTTGGTCTTCTCATTTGGCAAACCATGTCCAGCATAATAGAATACAATTTCTGCATTCGTTTCCCTCGCTGCAAGACGGGTGATGAAATCAATCTCCTGATTCATTTTCGCACTGGTGGCATTGTTGAGAATCACAATGTTCCGCTCCTCTATTCCAAGTGTTTTTACGCAATATTCCTTGAAAACATTAGCATCCTCGGCAGCAAATGGCACATCCTGCTCACTGTTCAAATCCTTTTGATACGAGTGGTAATCCTCGTTCCCGATTATGATGGCATATCTATTAGGGTTGCGGTTATTTGTTGTCGGGATATTTCGATCCACATCAGAACGCAGATGCACATCCTCGATGATGGTAGTTTGGACAATTTTTGATTCAACTTCTACTGTTCGGTTTGTCAACGGTTGGTTCAATGTCAGAACAATCTCCTTGTCTTGCGCGTATTTGCCATATTGTTCGGAGATTTTAATTGTCAAGGGTAAAGTGGTTTTATCATACATACCGTTCACCAGCAACTGGTAGGTCAGAGTCTGCGTTTCCCCTGCTGGCCACTCTTTATAGGTATAAATATCTTGCCCGCTGATATTAAAGACATTGTTAGGGTATTTCAGCTCCACCCTTACATTCTCAGCCAACCCTTGTTGTACATTTTGAACCAGTACCTGTAAGGTAAAAGGTTTCTGTTTTTCCAGATTCCCGCCTTTATCACCTGACACTACATAGTCCTTGACTATAAGTAGGGGTTCTTGATATCTTCGACTCTGCACTCTGACAGTGTAGGTTTCTGTGTTGAATCCAAGAGGTTCCTCCACATAGACAGAAAAATCCACCACGCCATCCTCCGTATGGATACTGGTGTTGATGGGGTACTCAATTGTGGCGGTACTGCCCACTTTGATAGTTGGGAGTTTTTGGTCAGAGACATTAATGCCTCTCGTGGTACCATTGGCCGCTATTTTCGCAGTCAGCCCCAAGCCATCGCCCATGCCGATGTTCTTAATCTTCATCACGATTTTGCACTCCTCCAAGGCGTCCACCGCATGGTTGCCATCTGCATCCACGAAGTAAGGCTCCTCCACCATCTCCCACAATGGCGGTTTCACATCCTTGGTGATGTTGAAACTCATGCGCGGGGAGGTGGCCTCGGATTGCGCGAGAACATTTAGGCTAAATACTGTTAACAAGATGTATAATCCCCAAATCAAATCGTACGCATTTTCCAAATCAAATTGTACCTGCTTTTCAATAGCCTTTAACCACCCTTACACCCCTTCACCCCACCGGTCGTTGGAGACCAGAATGTAATATCCCGGACTGACCGAGTTAAACATAAACAGACAGCGGTCGCCAGCCCTTGTGGCTCCCGATGTGATTTGACCATTCCTGAACCAAATCTGATAAGCTCCTTTGTTGTATATGTTGAGTTTCGCGTTGGGAACCACATCGTTTTTGAATTTTATGCTAACCAAACCTCCGCCCAAAAGGCTATAGCCGCTAAATGGCACGTTGATTGTCGCTGATGTGCTATCGACTCTTGCATGAACGACACCTATCCCGAAATTCGCGTTCACAGGCTTGTTTGTCAGGTCACTGTAGCTTCCTCTGAACGGCGCTCTCCATTCAACTCCGTCTCCGCTGCTGTTGACCGAAAGCATCTTGCCCTCGTTGCCGGAAAGCGCGGGAAGCCAATCGGTCGTTCGTTGCCCTTCAACGGATATTCGTATCATGATGTCGGAAATACTTGGTCGAAGCTGATGGTGTGTGTGTACAATTTCCAATTGTCCTGCCCTCCTGCAATTGTCCCAGAAAGCCTTATAAGCATATTGTCGGAATTGATAAATCCAAAACCATAAAAATCAACGGTATTGCTAAATCCTTTACATGGGTAAAGATAAAATGTTTGATTGTCATAGATGTATTTGAACATCACCCTGACAGGTATGCCATTTACTATATTGTTGCCGATTTCCTGAATTGTCGCATTGGTTGTTATCTCGTTTCTTTGAGTAAGTGAAGAAAACTCATATCTGACATAATAATTGACGTACTTGACATTGCCGTTCTTCCATACTTGCTGCGAAGAATCATAGATTAATGTCTGACCGCCCGTCACAGCAGATGTGCTTACATCAACATCGGACAAATCATCAAGTTCTTGCGGGATGGGCGTAACTGACGCTCTGTCAATACTTAACAAGTAAGCTCTGCTTGGATTTGTTCTTTTTATGCTGAAAGTCGCGGTGTCCCCGGCCTTGATGACTCCATCCCAAATAGATGTGCCCATGGCAATAATGCCCATGGTGTTTGCGCTTGAGTTGATTCTCAAGGAAGCACCGACCCTGACATCATTACTAAAATAAACAGAGATAATGTCTCCGTCTTCCGGGCTGTATCCGCTGATTTCTACGTCTTTCACCGATGTTTCAGCCGCTGTTGAGCATGATGTTCTCATGGTTTCCTTTGGGGCTGTGCCTCCGCCGCTTTGAGGTATCCACACCACGCCATCCTCGTTGCTGTTGACCGACAGAACTTTGCCGCTGTTGCCGGAAAACGAGGGAAGCTGACTATTGGTCTGGATAGCCTCGTACTCGATATTCCACCACGTGCCGGAGTCGGGTGTTGCATTGAAACAGTAAAGCACGTTGTTATTAATGCAATTGCCCGTGAGGATTGTAGCTGTCGTCCCTACAAGAAAGACAGGCGGGAAGCCAGTCAAATCGGTGTAGAGCGTGCATATCACTGTTTTACCCGCCGTCACTGCGGCTTGGATGTCGGCGTAGATGACGTCCATATTGCCTCCGCCGTCTCCGATTTGCGCATGAATCTCACAGCGAAACACTTCCTTTGGCATGCTGCTTGGTGTTAGATACCCTGCATCGTTATTGAATGCGCTGACATTCGCGGGAACAGTCGGGATGGTTGGTTTGTCGGTCAAGTCGTTGTAGCTGCCCGTGTGAGCCACCGTGGCGAGAGCTTTGAGGTCGTCGCCCCACCGGTCGTTGGAGACCAGAATGTAATATCCCGGGCTGACCGAGTTGAACATAAACAGACAGCGGTCGCCAGCCCTTATGGCTCCCGATGTGATTTGACCATTCCTGAACCAAATCTGATAAGCTCCTTTGTTGTTTATGTTGAGTTTCGCGTTGGGAACCACATCGTTTTTGAATTTTATGCTAACCAAACCTCCGCCCAAAAGGCTATAGCCGCTAAATGGCACGTTGATTGTCGCTGATGTATTATCGACTCTTGCATGAACGACAACTGTCCCGAAATTCGCGTTCACATGCTTGTTGGTCAGGTCGTTGTAGTCGCCGCTGAATTGCTTCGCTCCGGTGTAAATCCGCAATTGCGTGCCGTCATGGTAGAATATTGGGTGATTAAGATAAAATCCGAACCTGTAT
>JAEEGG010026728.1_pt1 | contig 10998 bp, 6 predicted proteins | sample 9134161 | NCBI WGS metagenome assembly JAEEGG01 (sample SAMN16246543, study PRJNA631951) | gut metagenome | biome: gut microbiome; feature: rumen; material: CR-attached | host: Bos | place: Iran: Karaj | collected 2018-10
ACGGCTGACAGCGGCGCAGGAGGCGGTGCGGTGGCTACTTGCTGAGTTTCCAGGTGGCGCCGTCTTTGGTGTCCTTGACTTCGAAGCCGAGGGCCTGGAGTTCGTCGCGTATTTTGTCGCTGGTGGCCCAGTCTTTGTTGGCCTTGGCCTGGCTGCGTATCTGGAGCAGGAGGTCGACGGCGTGGCCGAAGGCGGCTTCACGCTCGCCGCTGCCGCTTTGCTCGGTGCGCAGGCCGAGGATGTCGCTGAAGAAGGTGTTGAAGACGCGGCGCAGGGCATCGAGGCCTTCGGCGGTGACGGTGGCCTTGCCGTCGGCGAGCTGGTTGACGGTGTGGCAGGCTTCGAAGAGGTGGCTGATGACGATGGGCGTGTTGAAGTCGTCGTTCATGGCGTCGTAGCACTTCTGCTGGAGGGTGGCGGCATAGTCGGCCGTGAGGGTGCCGCCCGGGGTGGCTTGCACGCGGTCGAGCTGGGTAAGGCCGTCGATGAGGCGCTCCAGGCCTTTGCGGCTGGCTTTGAGGGCTTCGTTGGAGAAGTCGACGGTGGAGCGGTAGTGGGCCTGGAGGATGAAGAAGCGGATGGTCATGGGGGAGTAGGCTTCGTCGAGGTTGGCGTTCTCTCCGGTGAAGAATTCCTGGAGGGTGATGAAGTTGCCCAGGCTCTTGCCCATCTTCTGGCCGTTGATGGTGATCATGTTGTTGTGCATCCAGTAACGTACCATGTCGTCGCCCTGTGAGGCCACGGCCTGTGCTATTTCGCATTCGTGGTGGGGGAAGACGAGGTCCATGCCTCCGCCGTGGATGTCGAAGTGGTTGCCGAGGTATTTGCGTCCCATGGCGGTGCACTCGCAGTGCCAGCCGGGGAAGCCGTCGCTCCAGGGCGAGGGCCAGCGCATGATGTGTTGCGGCTCGGCCTTTTTCCAGAGGGCGAAATCGACCTGGTTGTGTTTCTCGCCCACGCCGCTGAGTTCGCGGCTGGCGTTGATGACGTCTTCGAGGTTGCGGTTGGAGAGGCGGCCGTAGCGGTGGTCACGGTTATATTTCTCGATGTCGAAATAGATGCTGCCGTTTGACTCATAGGCGTAGCCGTGGTCGAGGATTTCCTTGACGAGGCCTATCTGTTCGATGATGTGTCCGCTGGCATGGGGCTCGATGCTCGGGGGCAGCACATTGAGGGCGTCCATGGCCTGGTGGAAGCGGTTGGTGTAGTACTGGGCCACTTCCATGGGCTCCAGCTGCTCGAGACGGGCTTTCTTGGCTATCTTGTCCTCGCCCTCGTCGGCGTCGTGCTCCAGATGGCCCACGTCGGTGATGTTGCGCACGTAACGCACCTTGTAGCCTATGTGCTGCAGGTAGCGGAAGACGACGTCGAAGGTGATGGCCGGACGGGCGTGGCCCAGGTGGGCGTCGCCATAGACGGTGGGGCCGCAGACATACATGCCCACGCGCCCCTCGTGGAGCGGGCGGAAGAGTTCTTTCTGACGCGTCAGCGTATTGTAAACGAGAAGCGGTTGTGACATAATTACCTTTATTTTATTATACTTGCGTTCTACGGTGCAAAATTACAAATAAATGAGAGGAACGACGATAAGAAAACCGGTGTTTTCTCTGAAAGACGGACAGAAAAAAGACCGCGCACGGTCCACACGGGGTGGCCATTACACGGTCTTGAACATGAAAAGACTATTTTTATTTCTTTCTATTATTGTCCTGTGCCTTGCCGAAAAGGTCAGAGGGTTATGGTCTGGCCAGTGAGCCGGCTGCGCTCTGCCTCGTAGCAGACGAGGTGGCTCTGGATGGACTCATCGATGAGCGTGTTGAGGTGGGTTTCCTCGCCACGGATGGCACGCAGAAATTCCTCCATAATCTTGAGGTCGGCTCCGGCGTGATAAGGTTGTTCAAGCATTTCGCTGAAGTCGAAGACCTGCTGGCGGCGCGTGCGGAAGTCGGTAACAGTGATGGTGTGCTCGTCGCAGACGATTTCGCCTTCGGTAAGGCAAATCTTCGTGGTGCGGTAATCGTTGAGCGTGAAGATGTCCATCGTCATGGAGATGACGATGTCGTCCTCAAGTTCCATCATGAGCGCCTGATGGTCCACCACGTTGTTGTCGCAACGGTAGACGCAGCGCCCCTGCACGCCCTCGTTGAGTTCGCGCCGGATGACGTCTTCGATGGTTTGGCCCTCGGGCACGTCGAAGTTGCTTATCCAGTCGCGGCGACGCCAATAGAGGTCAACGGCAGAATAGGGACACTTCCCGTCGAGGGGACAACGGACGCAACGGTCGGCGGCACTCTCGGGGGCGTTCTCGCTGCGGAACCAGCGGAGCGAGCCGAAGGAGGAGACCTTGAGGCACCGGCGGCCAGTAATCCACAGCAGGAAGTCCACGTCGTGGCAGCACTTGGCCAGCAGCATGGGGTTGCCGTTTTCCTCGCGGTTCCATGTGCCACGGACGTAGCCGTGGGTGGCTCGGTCGAGGCCAACGCCTTCGCTGTGGCTGATGCTGATGACTTTACCCAAATTGCCTGAACGGACCAACTCGCTTACCTTCAAGAAGAAGGGATGGTAGCGGAGCACGTGGCACACGCTGATGATTACGCCCTTGCGACGGGCGGCGTCGGCCATGTCCAGACATTCCTGAAGGGTTTGCGCGATGGGTTTCTCCAAGAGCACGTGGTAACCGAGCTCTATGGCCTTCATGCAAGGTTTGTAGTGTTCGTTCTCGGGAGTACACAGGATAACGGCATCGGCAGGCACGGGGTTGGCGAAGAAATCGTTGTAGTGGACGAAACGGTGCTCCATAGGTACACCAAACTGGTCACCCATCATGTTGCGACGGATGTCATCGGGTTCCACTATTGCCACGAGTTTTACTTCGTTCGGGTGCTCTGCGGCATAATGCATATAGGTGCGCATCCGATTGCCGGCTCCGATAGCAACTACCGAAGCCGGCATCGGGTGATGCCCTTTACTGTTTTCTCCTTGTATCATTATTTCTTTTTACCTGTCTTGGCACCCTTGCTGAGGTCGAGGATGCGGATGTTGCGGAACATGACACCGGGACCATGGCCGCAGAAGCTGATGTAACCGTCTTTGTTGAACAGACCCGGGTGGTTCTTGTGGTCAATGGTGTAAGGATTGCGCTGACCACCGTCGGGAGCCACGTTGTGACCCTGACAAGCCTTGCGGATGTCACACTCGGTCACTACGGTGCCGTCTACCGTCACCTTGATATAGTCGCCCTTGGCATAGATTTCCTCCGTGTGCCAGGTGCGGATGGGACCGAAGTCGAGCTTCACGGGTACATGGATACCATAAACGGAACCGTGGTACTGGTAGGGAGCCAGGTTCTTGTAGATGTCGGCCATGTTGTCGAGCACCTGAATTTCCATGCCTTCGTAAGCGGCGTCAACACCATCGCTGGTGCGGAGACCGATACCATTGTTCACACCGACAACGTCGAAGCAGAACTCGAAGCGATAGATGAAGTCGCTGTACTTCTTGTTGGTGTAGAGGTTACCGTTGCCACCGTAGTTGGCCGTTACGTAAATGTTACCGTCAACGGGAACGTAACTGGTGGTATTGCCGTGCCACTTCTCAAGCGAACGGCCGTCGAAGAGCACTTCGAAACCTTGCTTCTTCTCCTCAGGAGACAGAGTGAAGATTGGCGTGGAAGCCAGTTCCTTCACCTGAGCACTGCGGGTCTGCACACCATTGAGGTCGATGAGTCCGGCGGGGCTACCTCCCTTGATGATGGCATTGTCGGCCACGGTCTGACCGTTAATCTTGGCAGATACACGGTCGTTTACTACCTTCATGTAAAGGGTGTTCCAGTCATCCTTGTTCACGGCAAAGGCGTTGACGTTGCCCTGAATGGTGACGTTGCTTGTATTGAAGGCAACGGGTTCGGTGAGCTTCAGCAATTCCATGGAACGTGCGAAGACGGCACCTTCGCCCTTATAGTCCACAAGAAGTTCAAAGTTTTCGTACTTCTTGCCCTTTTCAATTTCGGCATAACCGCGGTCACCCATCTTACCGGCCAACAGGTTGATTTCGTCAACGGCATAACCGGCGTCGGCATCGGCAGGATTCTTGGCCTTGATGTCAGCATAAACGGCCTGGGCTTTCTTAAGAATGCTCTTGTTGAGAGCACCGCCCTGAAGGTCTTCGTTCTTGCTGATGATGTTCTTCACGGCAGCGGCAGCGGCAGGAGCCGTGGCGGCATTGTCAAGATACGGGTTAATCACGTTGAGAGCGGACTGCGTTCTCGTGTCACCCAAAGCACGGATGAAGTTGTTTCCAACATTGGCCGAAGGATTGAGGCCGAGAGCCTTGTTGTAAAGCAAATATTTAGCTTCGGGAGTGGCCGAAGTGGCGCGAGCCAAACTGAGGTAACGTGCCAAAGCAGCATCCTTCTCGGCGGGATTCTCCTTGGCAAGGGTGTAAAGTGTCGGAATCATCTCGGGATTGTCCACACCCAGCAGAGCCTTGTAGGCAGCAGTCTTGTCACTGCCGCTCTTGTATTCCTGGAGCAACTTGGCAATGGCATTACTGTTGCCAGCCTGGGCAAGGAGCGGATAGTAGAGGGCAGCGTTTTTCGTGCTGGCCAAAGCCTTGCTGATGATGTTATACTGCTGGTCGGCACTGAGTCCCTGGATGGCACTCTTGGCTGCGGCCTGCAGTTTGGCCGTGGTGGAACCGCTGGAAGCGTTGAGCAGTTGGCTGACTTCACCGAACTTGTCGGCCGTAACCACACCCTTCAGAGCGTCGTAAGCGGCGTCACGGATGGTAGCGTCGGAAGACTTCGTGAGGTCGAGCACTTTGCCATAAGCACTGCTGATGCGACGGGCGGAAGCCAGTTTCAAGGCTTCGCTTACCACGTTGGCGTCGGTGGAAGAGAGAGCGCTTACCACGCCGTCCTTCACGTCACCGTTGAAAGCCAAAAGGGCTTGGCTGGCGGCAGCGGCATTGGCCCCGCCGAGTTGACCTACAATCGCTGTGAGAGCCTTTTCTCCACCGATACGGCCGGCAGCCTCGATGGCGGCTGTGGCAAGGTCGGTATTGGATGACTTCATGGCAGCCGTTACAACGTCAATCTGATTGGCAGCCTTGTTGTTGCCCAACCAGCGGATCACGTCGGTCTGTGCATCGGTGCCGAAGCCTTTGAACTTACCTGCAACGGTATTGATAATGCTCGAGCCAACAGCATCCTGAGCAAAGTCAAGAGCTGTGGTGCGGTATTGGCGGCTGGGGTCTTTCAGGGCAGCCAAAACGTTCTTGGCGGCGTTCTTGCTGTCGCCTTTGAGCAGCAGTTCCAATCCAGCGCAACGTACAGCGGGAACCTTGGCCTTTACCAACGATTTGGCAGCGGCGAGGACTGTCTTGCTGTTTTCGCAATTGTTGAGCAGGGTCAAATAGGCGTTGGACACACCCGTGGGGTCGTCAGCGAAGCTCAACTTGCTTGCTTCGGGTTGCAGAGCAGCAATGGCTGCGGCACCGCCACAGTTAGCCAGAGCATTGTTGATGGCAGCCTGTGTCTTGGCATCGGCCGTCTTTTTCCAGTCGATGAGGATGGGTTCGGCAGCCTGCAGTTTTTTGAAACCTGCAATGTAAGCGAGGCTGGCATTGGGTGTGGCAGCCGCTTTCATCAGGTCAACCACCTTGTTGTCGATGCCGGGGAGAGCGGCCAGACCGCGTACGGCATAGTCTTGCAGGTAGCTGTCTTTCAGATATGATTCGAAAATGCCGGCTTCGTTGGCCGTGGCTATCTTCTGAAGTTGTGTCAGCAGGAAGGCCTTGTTGTCCTTGTCGGCAGCCTTGGCCAGACCGTTGATGATACCCTTGCGGACACCGTCGCGGAGGCTTTCCTTACCCGGTTCCATCACGTAGTCCACCACGCTGTTGAGTGCATACTCAAAAGCGGCGTTCTTGGTCGTGGCAGCCGGGCCAAGCATACCTGCAAGCAGGGTAATGCCGTTCTCGCCTGTACCGGCCAATTCGCTCATCACCTGATTGTATTTTCTGGCGCTTTGAGCGGGAAGTTGGCCCAAGTTGTCAATGATGACAGTCTCCACTGTGCGGTTGCGGCTGTCGAGCTGTGCGGATGCGTCGAGCCCTAACGTCAAGGAGACGATAAAAAGCAATATGGAAATACTTATCTTTTTCATCTTTTTATTCTGCTAAAGGTTGGATGAATGATTTTGTTTAGAGATGCCACGGTCCGCGCATGGGCTGGTTGATAAGCGCGTTGGCAGCGTCGTCGTTGACAAACACCTGGTTCACCGGGTCGAAGTTGAGCACCGAGCGGTTCAGGCGCAGGGCCACAGCTCCAAGGTTAACCAACGTACAGCTGCGATGGCCGTTTTCTTCGTTAAGGGCGAACTTCTGGCGAGTGCGTACACACTCCAGGAAGTCGGTGCGCTGCGGTTCGGGATCGGGCAGTTCGACGAGTTTGTTCATCACGTCGGGGATGGTGCACTCGAAACCTCTGAACACTTTACCCTTCGGGCCTTCGATGAAGGCTGTCTTGCCTTTGCTTTCGAAGCCTTCGCCTTCGAGGATGATTTGGCAACCGTCTTCGTAAGTATAGGTAATCTTGCGCCAGATGCCCACGGCATCGCTGTGCTGTTGCGGGGCGTCCACTTCCACCTTCACGGGCGAGGTCTTGTCCTTGCCCAGCAGATACTGTACGGGGTCGAGGTAGTGCTGACCCATGTCGGTCAGGCCACCGCCGTCGTAGTCCCAGTAACCGCGGAAGGTCTGGTGCGTGCGGTGTTCGTTGTAAGGCTTGAAGGGAGCCGGGCCGAGCCACATGTCGTAGTTCAGGTTGGCGGGAACGGGTTCGGGAACCAGATTTTCCTTGCCTACCCAGAAGAATTTCCATGTGAAGCCGGTGGTACCGCTTACAACCACCTTGAGGGGCCATCCCAGCATACCACTGTCGACCAGTTTCTTCAAGGGCTGCACGGTGGTGCCGAGTCCGTAGAATGTGTCCTTGAAGCGGAACCACGTGTTGAGACGGAAGATGCGGTTGTAGCGTTTCACGGCAGCCACCACGGCCTTGCCTTCGCCGATGGTACGTGTCATCGGCTTCTCGCACCAGATATCCTTGCCGGCCTTGGCTGCCTCGATGGACATCAGGGCGTGCCAGTGGGGCGGCGTGGCAATGTGAACGATGTCCACATTGGGGTCGCTTATGAGATCGCGGAAGTCTTCATACGACTTCAGATCTGTGTTGAATCTTCTCTTGGCCTGAACCAAAGCGTTGTCCAGGTGTTTCTTGTCCACGTCACACACGGCTACCAGGCGGCAAGCGTCGGAAGTGCTGAAGTGAGAGGACGACATACCGATACCACCGGTACCGATGATACCTTTGGTAAGCTGGTCACTGGGGGCAATGTAACCCGTGCCGCCCAACACATTGCGGGGCACGATGGAAAAGAGTCCGACGCCTCCCAATGTTTTCAAAAACGTACGTCTGTTCGTCTTCATTGTTGTTAAATGTATGGTTATTATTTAATGATTGATATTACGTCGTAAGGATGTCCCGGTTCATTTGAGGCGCTTCACATAGATGTCGCGGTAATATACTTTGCTTCCGTGGGCCTGCAGTTCCAGTTGCTCCACGGGGAAGATGGGTTGTGAACGGTCCCAGTAGTTTTCCAGGATGACGCTGTTCACCACGCGCTCGCCGTTGAGGTCCACGGTCACACGGTCACCCACCATTTTGATGTAGAACGTGTTCCACTCACCCACCTTGTTGTCGGCCACGCATGTGGGAATGCTCTGGTTCTTCTTGTTGTTGTACAGGCCGCCGCTGCCCACCTGGGCGCCGACGTTCACACGGGCGGTGTCCCAGATTTGCACCTGGGGTGTGCCGCGCAGATAGATGCCGGCGTCGGGTTCCTTGCCGTTGGGGTCAAGTTTCCAGTCCACGAGCATCTCGAAGTCGCCATAGAGTTCCTTCGTGCAGATGTTGTCGTAGCCGTGGCCCACATAAGCCAGCAGACCGTTTTCCACGGCCCAGTCCTTGTGCATGGCTTCGTCGGCCTTCACCTGTGCCTTGGCCAGTTCCTCGCTGGTCATCTTGGCGCGTTTGATGGGATTTTCCACCAGACCCTTCCAGCCGGTCAGGTCCTTGCCGTTGAAGAGGCTCACGTAGCCTGCTTCGTCCTTGGGCATGATGAGCAGGTAGGCTTTGGCGCGCGCTTTGGCCTCGCCCTTCACTAGCGGCAGGGCGCGCGACACCCATTGGCGCGTGTTCGTGCCGTTATATTCCGGATGCTTCGTAGCGATGTCTACCACGGCTTTGGCTGCCGATTTGGCCAGTGCTTTCGTCGGGTTACCCAACCATTCGGCCGCATAAGCCATAGCCTGGAACGTTCCGGCATCGGCCACCTGGTCCAACAGAGCTTGCTGGGCCTTCACATCCGTGGTCTGCGCCATTTGGTTGCGTAGACGGATTAACAAGTTCTCGCCACTTTCGGCTTTCAGGCCTACCGTAGCGGTCAGCAGCACACCCAGCAAACATGCGTGGCGTGCACTTTTGCCTAAAATTTTCAAAATACTCATCTTTAATTATTTATGTCTTTTCTTTATTGCTTAACTACACTCTGGACTCTCGGCATTAGAACCAAAAAGCCATTTTTGGCGATGTAAAGTTAAGCATTCTTTTTTGAAAAAAGCTGTCAGCATTCAATGAAAATGAATCAAAATAAATCATTTTCTTGTCTTTTTGCCAAACGGACCGCACGAAGACCACCAATTTGTCTTTTTCAGGGCTTCATGCACACCTGCGTCACACCTATATGCGTTTTCGTCCAAACGAAATGCGATATGGGAACGCCCAAACGCCGTTCCGCATCGGCCAGGGTCACTTCGTAAGCTCCTAAAGGTTATCAGCTCCACAGAAGTGGGACTTCGGATTTTCGAAGCGGCGCCTCGGATTTCCGAGACGCCGCTTCTGTTTCGCCTTACTGAAACAAGGGGAGCGGCCGCACGCGCGGCCGCTCCCCATATAAAACATGAAGAAATCTTTCCGGGTTACTTGGTCACGGCCACTTTCACGCCGTTGACGATGTAGATGCCCACGGGCAATGCGATGCGCTGCAGTCCGCTCATCTTTTCGCTGAAGACGATGCGTCCCTGGACGTCGCATACGGTGACGAGCTGTATCTCGGGGCTGTAGACGCTCACGCCGCCTGCGATGGGCTTGACGGCAGGCTGGGCGCCCTTTTCAACGGCGTCGCGGAGACTGCGGATGCCGTCGGCTTGCTGTACTTCGATGTCCTGGCATTCGAGTTTGAACTCGCTGGCAGCCCAGCTCATGTAGCCGCTGACGGAGAAGACAAGACCGATGGTGTATTCGGTGTCGTCTTCGGTGACGATGAAGTGGAGGGGCTGGTTGCCGTTGGCCACGATGTCCACGGCGTCAGTGGCTCCGTTCATGTCGGCCGTGTTGGGCAGGCTGGTGCCTTCGTTGACCACGAAGAAGATGCTGCCTGTGCCGCCGTAGCTGGAGCGCGAAAGTTCCATGCTGAGGGTATAGATACCCTTCTTGAGTTTCACGGTCTGGTAGAACTTGTGGTCAACCAGGTCGGACGCGAAGCTGCTGTAGCGTGTGCGCATGGCCAGAAGGCCCGTGCTCTTCTCAACGTGTACGCCGGTGACGATATCGCCTTCGGTGACGGTGTTCTCACTCTTCCACGTGGACTTTTCATCGTCTTCGAGTACTTTGAAGTACGAAGTGCCGTTCACGGGAGCCTCGGCGTCGTAGAGGAAGCTCTTGCGGTAGTTGGTGAGGTAAGTGGACGTCACGTTGCGCACCTTGGACTCACCGAAGTTGAGCGTAAAGACACCCATGGAGAGTCCCCAGGCGTCACCGTCGGGACCGAAGCCCGAACGCACACCGTCGTGCTTGGCGCTGGTCTGGTCGGTGGCGTTGCCACTGCCCTGGTTGAAGTTGTAGTAAAGCAACAGGCCGTCGTTCTCTTCTGCAGCCTTCACGTCTTCAATGGGCTGGTTGGCATATTGGCGGATGAGGTCACGCGACAGGCTCTTGTTCCATATGCGGAGTTCGTCAATCATGGTGGTCATGCCGTTCGTGGCGGAACCGATGACGAACTGGCCGCCGAAGTCGACGGGTGATGTGCCGACGGTGTTGGAAGAAGAACTGATGGACACGCCGTCACGGTAGAAAGTGCCGCGGCCGAGGTTGTAGACGATGGCGTAGTGATGCCATTCGTTGGCGATGACGTACTTTGCAACGCTCTTGACGGTCGTACGGCTGTTGGCGATACTGACGACACCGTTGGCGTCGGTCGTAATGGTCAAAGCAGAGCCGCACTGGAGCGAGAAGGCACCTTCCAGCTTCGAAGGATTCATCCACCACTCAATAGTGAAGTTGGTTGTTTCTTCGGTAAACGGATTGTCGAACGTGAGCAACTGGTTGTCGCCGCCAAAGTGCAGGCCATTTTTGGAGTCGGCGTTGGCCACGACGAAGGCGTTCTTCTCTTCAACCGTACTCTTGCCTTGCTCATTTGTCGTGGTGAGGCTCACGTTGTAATAACCGGGTGCGTCGGGAACGAAGGAAGACTTCTGTCCCACGATGCCGGTGTTGTTGCCGTTGTTGGAAACGAGCCAGAGCCACGACGTCGGCTGATAGCGCGAGTGGTCGGTGAGGTAAACATTTTCGCCCTTTATGATGTAGCGCGGGCTGACGGAGAACATCGAGAGCGGAGCCGCTTTGGTGACGGTCACCTGCTTGGTTACCGACTTGCTGCCGGTGGCGTTGGTGGCGCTCAAAGTAACATCGTAAGTTCCGGCAATATTGTACGTGGCACCGGCATTGGTGGCGTTCACCGTCTCTTCGTCAGCACCCTTCATAGTCCACACATAGCGGTAGCCCGGAGCCTCCGACTTGTTGATAGAGCTGAAGCGCTCGCCAGCGGGCTATACCGCGGCCGGAATGTCAAAGTCTATCACGGGTTCGGGAGCGGCCAC
>JAEEGG010026729.1_pt1 | contig 10997 bp, 4 predicted proteins | sample 9134161 | NCBI WGS metagenome assembly JAEEGG01 (sample SAMN16246543, study PRJNA631951) | gut metagenome | biome: gut microbiome; feature: rumen; material: CR-attached | host: Bos | place: Iran: Karaj | collected 2018-10
GGAGCAGCGTGGTTCAAATCGATCCAAGTTCCTTGTTCGCATTTGAAATAGTAATTATTTCGATAATAGGAAGCGGAATCCGAAAGCTGAACTTGCATCGAGTCAATAGCTCCTTCACGTTCCGTACCGCATGTCGGAAGAATTCGCAACGCTCTCTGAGACAAGGATTCATTCCAAGTTCCCTGCTTGCACTCGTAATAAGTCCATTCCGAGGGACCGACATTCACAGAATCGACTGCGTTTTCGTTATCAGCCTTACATTCTGGCAATTCATCCACCCGATAAGCGGGCATCCCGGACGAATTCGAAGGTACAGAACCGCTATTATATTCATCAGCTCCAATTTTCACCCACTGACTGTCAGCGCACTTGTAATATAAGGCGCGTGGCCAATGCATATTACGAAAACCATAAATTTCCTTACGGCCTTCATTTTCGGCATTGCATTTTACTTCTTGCCATCCATTTTCTGCATAGGAATAAAGAGAAATTTCGGCATGGTCCAAAATCGAAAACACTTCTTCGATACCAACGCCATAGGCTTCACCCAAACAAAAATACTCCGTTTTCACGCCATCGAACGCAACGATACTAACACCATCGTGTTGTTCGATACATTTTTCATTCAACTTTTCCAACGAAGGGCGCTCAATTTCTTGAGCCGAACTACTCGAAACCTTATTGCTAGAAGATTCCGAGCTTGAAATAGTCACGCTGCTCGACGATTCTACAGCCGACGATTCAGTCGCCACAGGCGTCGGATTACTCCCAGCATCGTCACTGCACGCCGAGAACATCAACAACGAGAAAGATGCCAGCACCGCCAGCACAGAAACATGATTCCTTTTGAGCATAAAAACGGCCCCCTAAAAATTGACTCAAAACTTATACATAAAATACCTACTTACTTTATAGAAAACCAATTTTCTTGGGAAAAGAACGTAAGAAAAAATTTACTCAACTAAACAACGCAACGGACAAGGAATTAGGGGTATTTCTTCCCTTTTTTTCTTTCCGTTGTGCATCTCTATACGCGTTTATCACTCTGTAAACAATTTTTTCTTATCATTTCACCCTTAATAAAATATTTTTAAGGTGTTGAACCATCTTCGTTTTGTTATAATTCGACCATGCTTTTAAAAAAATCTTGCCTACTCGCATCCATCATTTTAGCGCTCTCCGCGAGCGCCTTCGCACAATCCGATGACGATGAATGGATTTCTGCCGATTCCCCTAGTTCTCCAACAACAAGCAACACCTCCACGGGTTCTTACGACGGGACTTCCGACAGCGAATTTGCAAACGACGAAGAATACGCCAGCGCATACGCAAGGTACAAGACGCAAACGACTTCGCGTTCCGAAATCAGCAAGCAGCGCAGTGAAGGATTTTCTCAGTCCGTGTTCCTCGGAGCACGTATCCAAGGCGGCTACAATACGTTCCTCGGCTCCAATTCCGATGGCTGGGGAGCAGGTTGGAACGCCGGTGCAGGTCTTATCATCAAGATTTCCATGTTCACAAAGAACTTCAGCCTTGTCCCGGAACTCACGTTCAACTACCGCCGGTACTACTACGAAAAGGACATGGACGTCTATACGAACAAGGCCAAGCTCAACATTATGTTATTTGAGCTTCCGATTATGTTCCGCTACACGTTCGACCAGTATGATTTCTTTGCAGCAGCAGGTTTGCATCTCGGACTTAAGCTGATGGGCGATACGGAATTCACGTCCGAAGCCAACGGCAATGTTGTCGCAAACAACACGACCAAGAGCACAAACACTTTCGTTTCGACGAACATGGAAGTCGGCCTCGCTATCGAAGGTGGCTACATGCTCACGAGAAATACGCACATCAACCTCCGCGTTGTCCAGTGCTTTACGAACCTTCTCAACCAAGGTTTGACCGTCGAACCGTCCTTTACTAATTCTACACTCCTCACGTTCTACACGAACCTCGGCATTTCGTTCCTGTTCTAATTAGTCATTAGTCAGCGGTCATTGGTCAATAGCAATTAACTGTCCAAAATTAAAAGGAAGCGCCAACGCTTCCTTTTGTTTTTATACATTCGCCATGTTTAGCACAAAGATTTCCGTCATGCCAAGTCCAATGACAATGGCATGTTCTTCAGCCATGTTGAGCCCAAAGCATCCCGTCATGTTGAGCCCGCAGGGCGATATACGATACTTGGGACTTTAGTCCCTTAGTAGAGTTAAGCTCTTTGGGCTAACATCCAGTGACGTTTAACGGCAGAAAAACAGCACAAACGCGGCATGATGATTTTGTCATGCCCGACTTGAACGGGCATCGCCTTTTCACACATCAGGAATTAACTGGATTCTTCACCCCTTTCGGGGTTCAGAATGACAAGATGCGCTTCGCTTACTCAGGATGACGAAAACAGGATACCTCCCACAGCGCTTGCCAAGGACGCCACACGGGCACTTACTTTCTGCGGATTCTCGGGATTTCCTTCTGGATCAAGAGCTTCTCGATAGGCGTAAATTCTTCGTGCGGCTTGATTGCTTCCTTATAGATTACATCGGCGAGCGTCGGGTTGTGCGCGAGGAACGCAATCAAAATCGCATTGCGCAAGAAGAATTCATCCATCGCCGCAATTTCGTACTTCTCGTAGAAATTCGCAACATAGAATGCGGCCAACTTGTAATCCTTTGCACGAGCCGCTTCCATGATGTTGAACTCATCCACAAACGATTCCGGCAGCACGCCCGCATTCACGAGATCGCGCATTTTTACATAGACCTTGTTCGTGTCACGCGCTTCCATCGGAACGCCACGCATCCATTCCACGTATTCCATGCGGAACTTTTTCCATTCAGGCGAAGTTTCAGAGACCTTGAATTTCGGACGCACGAGGCTATCCACCGCCGTCGCAGAATCAGCGACATTTGCAGGAGCGACAGACAAAGAATCATCGACCTTAGCAGAATCGTTGCCGTTCACAGCGAGCATCGCCGAGATGCCTTCGAAAATTTTCATGCGTTTTTCGACTTCCTTCATGTATGCGAGCAACGCACGTTCGCGATACTTGTCCGTCCCCGCTTTAAGCATCGACTGAACAATCACCGGTCTGCGTAGTGCATAATCCGCCGAATCCAGATATTCCGGCCAGCAAATTTCGCAGCTGTCGAACACCTGCACAATGCGCGCATTCGAATGCACAAAGCGAGCTTCTTCCGCCTTGTTATCGACCATCGGGATAAACGTGCTGTTCGGTTCCACGCCATCCAAGAGCGACTTCACCATCTTCGACGTAAAGAGGAAATTCTGTTCGCCAAAGAAATCCGGATCGCGGTGGATACGCTTGAATTCCTTCACGAGTTCGGGATCCGTATGGAACCTTCCAATCGCGCGCTGCATCACGGGCTCGTCACTTGCGACAATGATAATGTCCGGTTCCTCGGGGGCTTTATACAAACTCACATACGGGAACGTCACGTCGAGCGCCTTCAAGATGTTGAGGAACAGCAAGTCATTAAATTCGTATGTCTGAATCCACTGCACCCAAAGTCCGCCCGGTTTCATATAGCGACGCATTTTCGCATAAAATTCATGGCTGAACAAGCTTGCGACACCGCTCACCCACGGGTTACTCGGCACGCTGATCATCAAGTCGTACTTGCGGCGGTTCGTGAGGAAGAACGTCTGCGCGTCATCAATGAAAATGTGAATGCGCGGGTCATCGTAACCACGGGCGTTCCACGGATAAAATCCGCGAGCGAGGTTCATCATCTCTTCTTCGATTTCCACGCAGTCAAAGTCGCGCAACAGCGGGTCTGCGAGCAAGTAATGCGCACCCATGCCACTGCCAAATCCGACCATTGCGGCATCGTAAGGTTTGTCCTTCATTGCCATCGGCATAAACGCAGTCGCCGCCTGCGTGAGTTCGTCGCCCTCAATCGGCTTTTCACGATTCTTGCTCATGCTCGCATCAGCCTTGCCGTTCGTCTTCACGTAATAATGCACGTCGGATTCGTGGAAGCTGATTGTCGCCGTCTTGCCGTCACGCACGATAATCTTTTCGTCCGGATGCAAATTCTTGTAAGCGCGGAACGCACCCGACGTAATCATGTGCGGGTCAAAATTCATAAAGAACGAAGGCAAAATCATTATCGCCGTCATCACGTAGAACAGCACGCTATAGCGGAACTTTTTACGATAAATGACGAGCAAGATAAAGCCAATCATAAAGTCGAGCACGGCAGCGAGCACCAGCGAGCCCTTGAGCTGCAAAAGCGGTAACAGCAAAAGTCCACCGCCGGCAGAACCGAGAATCGAACCCACCGTATTCCAGCCATAGACCTTGCCAATCGGGGCCTCGCTCTTGAACGCACGCGTCAAAATCAACGTAATCAGCGGAAGCGTCATGCCCGCGAAGAAACTCGTCGGCACCATCCAGAAAATCGAAAGCACGTACTTGAAAATGCTCCAGCAAACATAACCGTCATTCGTCGTGTTGAAAATCTGGTTCGCGACATTCATGCCTTCCCAGAACGGCTTGTAGAAATACAGCGTGCAAAGCGCAAAGAATCCCATGAAAATCTGCGCGAGCGAAAGCACCACGAGCGAATCCTTCTTCAACAGCTTTCCGCTCACGGCGCTGCCAATCGCAAGACCCAAAATGAACGCCGAAAGCATCTGGTCAAAGCTGTGGCTCGAAGAACCCATCAACAGCGAGAGCAAACGAATCCAGACGATTTCATAGACAAACGAAGTAAGACCCGTAATCCCCGCAATCCAGAACCACATATTCTTCGGCGGCATCGGGAGTTTGTGTTCAGCCGCATAATCTTCGTTGAGCGGTTCCGCAGGCACATTCGCCGAGACTAGCCCACCTTCTTCTTCAAGTTCTTCTTCGTACGTCGAAGGCGTCGTATAACCGATAAAGCAGAACACCGCCGCCAGCAAGAAGTTGATCGAAGCAGCCACGCAAAGAGTCGCATGGTTGCCCAACACAGGAATCAACGTGTAGCTTGTGAACAAAATACCAATCGCACTACCGAGACTGTTCGTAAAGTAAAGCATCGGGAGCGAAACTTCGGCGCCGCTCTTTCGCATGAGCCCAGCCGCAATGAACGGGAACGTCATGCCCACCGCAATCGCAATCGGGAGCGTCGAGCCTGTCGCCAAAACGACCTTCACGATTTCTGCACCGCGAGAGCTCAACCCCGCCACATAATTCGAATCGTAAAAATAATCCGTGAGCCAAATGTAAAGCGGATGGTAGATGATTCCGCCGATGCCAATGCCAAGTTCCACCGCCGCATACCCAAGCAGCGGGCGCTTCACGCGCTCCACGAGTTTTCCCGCGACAAAGCTACCAATCGCAAGCCCGCCCATGTAAATGCAGAGCGTGAGCACCTGGCCGTAACTGGAATGTCCGAGGAAGAGTTTAAGGTACCTGGCCCACGAACCTTCGTAAATGAGACCCGCAAAACCAGAAAGGGCAAAAAGCGCGTAAATGAGGATATTCATGGTGCAAATCTATACTAATTAGATAGTTATAAATTGGTCGGCGTCTCTTTTCCCTGTAATTTTTTGGAAATGTAAAATTTCCTTACTCCCCTTGCCAACTTTTTAGATATTAGGTACATTAATGCAGCACGTGGTTCTCTGTCAAATGGAGAACCGCGTCTTTTTTTTATTCTGGAATTCTGGGATAAGGGGACGCCTCAACTACCCAATGGAGGCGCAATGAATAAGGAAAATCATTTCGTTGAATACAAGCGCGAATTATCCGAAACCTTCGAACGTTCTGTAATCGCTTTTTTGAATTCAACAGGCGGACACATCTATATTGGAGTCAATGACGACGGCTCTGTATATGGCGTAAAGGATATAGACCATGTACAGCGTCAAGTAGCAGATAGGATTTTGAACAATATCAAGCCGAATGCGATTGGGCTCTTTGAGGTCGTGGCGGAGGAAAAAGGCGATAAAAATATCGCTCATGTGGCAATTTCTGGTGGTCCCGAAAAGCCGTATTACTTGAAAAAGGCGGGCATGACGCCCGAAGGTTGCTTTATGCGTGTGGGCAGTTCAGTCCATGGAATGAGCGAAAAGATAATTCTAGAAACGTTCGCCTCTCGTGCAAAAGTTTCTCTCGCTAGAATTCCAGCTCCACGGCAGGACTTGACTTTTAGCCAGCTGAAAATCTACTACGAAGAAAACAAAAAGCCTTTGAACAGTCAATTTGCCAAGACGCTAGAATTGCTTACTCCTGACGAGAAATACAACTACAATGCTTATCTTCTTGCTGACGAAAATGGAGTGTCATTAAAGGTGGCACGGTACAAAGGTGCGGACAAATATGACCTTATTGAAAATGAGGAATTCGGCTATTGTAGCATTATCAAGGCGGTAAAATCGGTGCTCACACGATTGCAGGTGGCGAACATTACTCATACGAAAATCACTCCTATGGAGCGTATCGAAAAACCTTTGGTTGATCCGGTTGCTTTGCGTGAGGCCGTAATCAACGCCGTCGTTCATAATGATTACACGAAAGAGGTCCCGCCCTTGTTTGAGATTTTTTCTGACAGGATGGAAATAACTAATTACGGTGGGCTAGTAGAAGGTCTTTCAAGGGAAGACTTTTTCAATTGTTGCTCCATGCCGCGCAATCGTGAATTGATGCGTATTTTCCATGATTTGGATATGGTCGAGCAACTTGGGAGCGGTATGCGACGTATTTTGCGCTCCTATGATGAAAAAGCTTTCTCGTTTACTGATCATTTCATGCGGACATCGTTCTATTTTGAAGGGCAAACGCGATTGGGTGATAGGATAAATGATAGGACAAGTGATAGGATAAGTGATAGGATAAGTGATAGGATAAATCTTACGGAAACAGAATCGCTGATTTACACAGAAATAAAACGGAACCCCTCCATTACTGTTCCCCTACTTATGCATGAAACAGGTTATTCCGAGCCAACGATTAACAGAACTTTGAAAGCTCTTCGAGAAAAATCGTGTATTGTTCGCGTTGGGGCTCGAAAGAACGGACGGTGGGAAATCTTGAAAGTTCTATAGGAATATGTAATTTTGGGTATTATGGGTTCATTGCTAGTGACAGCGTGCCGTGCATTTTCTATCTTTTATGCATAAAATTAGATATACGCATAAAAAACCGGAGCTAAAATGACTCTTCGCGAAGCTTTCGAATCAAAGATGATGCTGCTCGATGGCGGCATGGGCTCTGTTATCCAGACTTACGGGATCAAGGGCGCCAACAACGATATGCTCTCGATTGAAAAGCCGGATATCATTCTCGACATCCAGCGCCGTTACGTGGATGCAGGCGTCGATTGCCTCACCACGAACACGTTCTCGAGCCAGCGCGTGAGTCAGCACGAATACCATCAGGAACACCGCATCGCCGAGATGAACCGCGCCTCCGTGAAAATCGCGAAGCAGGCCGCTGAAGAAGGTTTCAAGAAATACGGTCGCAAGGTCTATATCTTGGGCGACGTCGGCCCCACGAGCAAGATGCTCTCCATGAGCGAAGACGTGAACGACCCCGCAAGCCGCGCCATCACTTTTGACGAACTCGAAGACGCGTACTTGGAACAAATTTCCGTGCTCATGGAAGAAGGCGTTGACGCCATCCTCATTGAAACGATTTTTGATACGTTGAACGCGAAAGCCGCTCTCAGCGCCTACAGCAAATCAAACGAAGCCCGCATTGCAGCCGCAAAAGCCGCAGGCACTCCCGAAAGCGAAATCAAGCCGATTGAAGTCATGCTTTCGATGACTGTGAGCGATGCCTCCGGCCGTACGCTTTCGGGCCAGACGGTTGAAGCATTCGCCGTGAGCGTGATGCACATGCACCCGCTTTCCATCGGCTTAAACTGTGGTCTCGGTGCAGACGGCATGGTGCCTTACCTGCGCCGCATGGGAGTTGTCGCTCCGTGCTATATCAGCTGCCATCCGAACGCAGGGCTCCCGAACCAGTTCGGCGGTTACGACGACACGCCCGAAGACATGGTGCGCCTGATGCGAGTTTATCTGGACGACAAACTCGTGAACATGATTGGCGGTTGCTGTGGAACGACTCCGGAACATATCGCCGCGATGCGCAAGATGCTTGACGCATTGCCAGCCGACTATGAACGCCGCAAACCAGCACCCAAGTACGTCACCAGCCCGCGCCTCCGCCTCGCGGGGCTCGAACCGTTGTTCAGAGAACAGGTTCGCCCGAGCAACGGCGCCGACAGCTGTAACGCCGAAGATTTCGTGAAAGTCGGCGAACGTTGCAACGTCGCGGGCTCCAAGAAGTTCCTGCGACTCATCAACGAAAAGAATTACGAAGAAGCGCTCGACATCGCCCGCAAGCAAGTCGATGACGGTGCCGACGTCATTGACGTAAACATGGACGACGGCCTTCTCGACGCCAAGCAAGAGATGCGCACGTTCCTGAACTTGATTGCCTCCGACCCTGCCGTGAGCCGCGTACCAATCATGGTCGATAGCTCCCGCTTCGAAGTCATCGAAGAAGGCCTCAAGTGCATCCAGGGCAAAAGCATCGTGAACTCCATTTCACTCAAGATGGGCGAAAAAGCGTTTATCGAACACGCGCTCACCGTGAAGCGCCTCGGTGCCGCCGTCATCGTGATGCTCTTCGACGAAGAAGGCCAGGCCACCAACTACGAGCGTCGCGTACAAATTGCGTCCCGCGCTTACGATATCATGGTGAAGCAACTGCACTTCGACCCGTCCGATATCATTTACGACCCGAACGTTTTGACAGTTGCAACCGGCATGGCCGAGCACAACGCTTACGCCATCGACTTTATCCGTGCGGTTCGCTGGATTATGGACAACCTCCCCGGTGTCCGCATCTCGGGCGGTCTTTCAAACCTCTCGTTTGCATTCCGCGGCAACAATTACTTGCGCGAATCCATGCACACCACGTTCTTGCATTACGCCATCCCGAACGGCATGGGCATGGCCATCATGAACCCGAGCGCAATTGTCGAATACAAGACGATTCCGCTGGAGCTCCGCATGGCGATTACCGAAGTCATCTACAACACGGAACCGGATGCCAGCGAAGCGCTCATCGAAATTGCAAGCCGCATGACCGCGGCAGCCGCAGCCGCCAAAGAAGCGGGCACCAAGTACGACCCGAAGGCGATTTTCGCCATGAGCACAGGCGCAAGCAGTTCTTCTGATGAAGGCAACGCTGCCGCCGATGCCAAGCCCACCACGCCAGAAGAGCGATTGCAAGAAGCCCTCCTCAAAGGAACCTCGACAACGCTCCAGCCGGATTTGATGGAACTCATCAACCGCGGCGATAGCCCGGTGGGCATTATTTCTGGCCCGCTGATGGACGGCATGAACGAAGTCGGCCGCCGTTTCGGCGAAGGCAAGATGTTCCTCCCGCAAGTCGTCAAAACCGCCCGCACCATGAAAAAGGCTGTAGAAATTTTGCAGCCCTACATCGAAGCCGGCAAAGACGCAAACGCTTCAAGCCGCGGTAAAATCGTCATCGCCACCGTCAAGGGCGACGTGCACGATATCGGCAAGAACATCGTCTCCGTGATTATGGCTTGTAACGGCTACGAAATGGTGGACCTCGGCGTGATGGTTCCCGAAGATGTGATTGTCAAGGCCGCCATTGAGAACAAAGCAGATATCTTGAGCCTTTCCGGTCTCATTACGCCATCGCTTGAAGAAATGTGCACGGTCGCGAAGGCCATGCAGGCCGCCGGCCAACGCATCCCGATTATCGTCGGTGGCGCAACGACCTCGCCCACGCATACCGCCGTAAAGATCGCCCCATGCTACGACGGTCCTGTTTTCCACGTGCGCGATGCCGCAAGCAATCCGGGTCTCGTACAAAAGTTACTCGACCCCGCGACAAGCGAACAAACGATACAAGAAAACCGCGAAGAACAGCAGCGCATCCGCGACAAGCAAAACGGCATCAAGACCGAAGCCGCAAACGCTATGGCCGCAGCCGCCTCGACACCCGAAGAACGCCGCTACAAATGCGACTGGAGCAAATACCAGCCGGTACAGCCGCCGTTCATGGGCGAAAGCAAGCTCCCGCCGATTCCTATCGAAAAAATTATCCCGCTCATCAGCTGGGAATACTTCTTCTTCACTTGGAAAATCAAGCCGGACGAAGAAGAAGCGAAAAAGCTCAAGGCCGATGCCGAAGCACTCATCAAGTCACTCACAAAGCCCGAATACGCACTCCGCGCCGTTCAGGCGTTCTACCCTGCTGCCGGTACTGAAAAGTCCGTCATCTTCAACACGGGCCGCACAGGCACAGATGCTGACCTCATCGAAGTCTCGACCGCACGCCAGCAGAACCCCGAAGGCACTTGCCTTGCGCTCTGCGACTACGTTGCTCCGGCAAACGCAAACACAGCAAGCGTTTTCGCATCCCCCGCAGGCAAGGATGTTTTCCGCGACATCGTCGGTGCATTCGCAGTGACCATGAGCGACACGTTCGTCAAGCGTTTGGAAAAGCTGAAAGCCGAACAGGGCGGCAGTGACTACGACGTTCTCCTGATGCAAACCGTCGCCGACCGCCTCGCCGAAGCAGGCGCAGAATACTTGAGCCAGGAACTCGACCGCAACAATGGTTGGAAAGGCATCCGCCCGGCCGTCGGCTACCCCGTGCTTCCGAACATCAAGGAAATCTTCAACATCGCGAAGCTCATCGACTTTGGCAGCGTAGGCATCAGCCTCACCGAAAACGGCGCCATGTATCCGCAAGCATCCGTGAGCGGCCTCTACATCAGCCACCCCGAAATCGATTACTTCCACGTGAAAGTGTAAAACTTAGGCTTTCTTTTCTGCAGTCTTGGCGTCAGCCTTCCACGGCGTAAGCCCAACCACATTATCGACCGGTAGCGAAAACGCAATCCCCTGCCCCATCGTATCGAGGCCCGCCTTCTCGTAAAGCGAATGCAGAACCGCATCCTTCACGTTCAACGGCACAAGAATCATCACCACTTCCT
>JAEEGG010026730.1_pt1 | contig 10997 bp, 5 predicted proteins | sample 9134161 | NCBI WGS metagenome assembly JAEEGG01 (sample SAMN16246543, study PRJNA631951) | gut metagenome | biome: gut microbiome; feature: rumen; material: CR-attached | host: Bos | place: Iran: Karaj | collected 2018-10
AATTTTTGTTTCATATTTTTATATAGTTTAGAAATTTACAGTCAGGTTGTGGAGACGCGCTTTAGTGCGTTTTGTCATGATTTTATCTTATAAATACGTCTAAAAAACAACATGCTTTATTTCATTCAATTCCATCTTGCATTTCTTCTACAAAAACACGTCCTAAAATATAAAATCAGTATTCAATCTACAAAGTTACGACTTTTATTTTATTAATAATGTCTATTTGGTATTTTTTAACTCGAAACAGACAGAAAAACCGCAAAAAATGAAAAAACCAAGGATGAAAAATCCCTGGTTTTTATCAATTGTTTGTTGATAGACGTGATTCGGTTCATTAACGAGATGTATGCCGATTCAGTAACGTGACGCATGTCGATTCAGTTACAAGACGCGCTATAGCGCGTCTCTACTGTCCTGCCATAAGACCGATGACGTAGACTACATCGCTGATATCCACAGTATTGTCGGCATTGACATCCGCGTGAGGGTAGGAGGCGTTACCCGCCATCACGTTGATGACTGCCACGACATCGCTGATGTTGATTTCGCCGTCCTCATTCACATCACCTACAATATAATCCACACCCTCAATCTTGAATTCTGTCTCCTCGCTCCAGAGCGAATTCGAATATTCGCCGATGGCCCGGATTTTGCAGAAGTAGGTGCTTCCGGGGGTCAGCCCGTGGAAGGTGTAGGCAGGCTCGGTGGTGGTGTAGGTCACAGGCTCCTTGGCTTTGCGCAATGGCAGGCGGAAAATCTGTCTGCCGGTGTCGCTGTCGGATGCCGTATCTCTTTGTTTTGCCTCTGCCAAGCCCAGCTCCTCCTCGGTGTAGGTGCCTTCGTAGATGGCCATGTAGTTGAGATACATTCGCCCGATAGGATTCAATCCAATCCGGAATTTAGTGGCACGCATCTGGAACGTGAACAACAGCTTGCCGTCTTTGCTGATGGTGAACTGCTGCGATGCAGAACCTTCGTCTGTAATGATTTTTATGCTTCCTTCCACCGGGGTGTTCTGGTCGAACAGCTCAGCTCCGATGACTACGGTCACTTCCCCGCTTTCCGGCATGTCCATTGAAGGGCTGTTGATATAGCCGTTGGCGGTGTTCGTGCCGATGCGCAGCAGCTTGGGCGAGGTGAAGAGCTTGTTTCCTGCCCATCCGGTGCCAGACTTCACGTAGTTGCTGATTTTCCCGGACACATCGCTCAGCCCGTTGCTTTTTGAGTAAAAACCGCTGAAATCCTCCTCAATAAGCAGACATTCCTCAGGGTCGTGCTTGGCTGCCGGCTGCTCGGTCAGTTCTAGCTCATAGCTGACGGCATCCTGCACGGCATCCCATGTCAGGGTCCATGCCCGCTCTCCCGCACTCTTGCTTTCGGTGACATTCGGAATGCCCATCTCAGGCCGGCAGGCGGTGAATGAAATCAGCTCACCATCCTCTGTGATGTGGTCGAGAGGTTTGCTGAGAAATAATGTGCCGTCGGTGTTCTCGTTAAACAGCTTCATGGCGGGAGAGGTGTAGTTGGTCAGCTCCGTCTTGCCCAAAGTTCCAGGGAACGGGTCGGCTGCCAATGATGGTGAGTTATAAACAAGGGCTCCGTCGGCTGGCACCACTGCGCATCTCGGATGTGCGGCGTTGGAATTCACATCGTTGCTGCTCCATTTGTCCGCATCGTAGTCGATGTGGGTGACCAGAAGCCCATGACCGTTCAAAGCTGCGTCGAATCCCACCTGCTGGCGGTTCTCAAGCATATAGAACTCATCACGGTGGTTGTCGTTATAGAGGATATAGGCCTCAGCATTCGTTGCCAGGGGTTTCATACCTGTGACTTCAGTGATGGTGTTGAGTTCTACCGGGGTGAGCCATCCGCTGAACATGCGCTCGTAGGCTGTGAATCCGGCCGGCGTGCGGCCGTAGTTGTTGTAGCTGCCGTTTGCCATCACGTCCCAGTTGAGCATCGCCTGGCCGCTTCCGGCGGATGACGTGTCGTACATGTCGGGCAGTCCAAGGCAGTGGCTGAACTCATGGCAGGCAGGTCCGATGCCGTCAATCACTTTTTCTTCCGACTCCTTGCCGTAGAGCTCGCAGCTGCATGCGTAGGTAGATACTTTCTTGGTGTCGAGTGTAAGCGCCTTGCCTACCGATGTCAGATTAAACTCATGCGGCCAGATGGTGTATTCCGACGCGCCGTAGTTTTGTCCGTATCCGGCATAAACCACAAATACCTGATCCACCGTTCCGTCGTCGTCCCAGTCGTAGTTACGGTAATCCACATCCTTGTCGGCTTTCTTGCATGCCTCCACAATCAGGTCCCAAGGGGATGAGTCGTTGCCGCCGCCGCTCGGGGCACCATATCGCGACATGGCATAGTCGGCTTTATAGGGACCAGCCACATCAAACTCAATATCCAGCTTTCCGTAGCTCTGCTCAAGGAAATAGTCGCGAACGGAGCCGGTCTGGCCATTGCCGTTATAACCGATTTTGTTGAACTGGTTTTTAAAAAAGGTTCCCGGGTCGGAGACAGAAAAAGCCTGGTCGTCGAAATACATGAGGATAACCAGTCCCCGTTTGTTCCCTTCGAATCCCGTAACACCCCGTCGGGCTGGACTTTTACGACGTGACGACTGCTGCTTCTGCTCATACTGCTGCTTGCGGGCAGTCCATTGTCTGTCAATCTCTTCGGAGGTGATACTCACGTATTTTCCCGACTGGCGGACATACTGGCTGCCGTCGCTCCCGCTCCAGAAAGAGAAATGCTCATCGCCGCGGAGCGTGACCTCAATTTGGCTTCCGTCGGATTTCCGCAATTTCTTCTTTGCAGGATAAGCGGGAATAGCCATCAGCTCAGTCGCTGTTGTCATCAACAGCAACAGGAGTAGGGTTTTCTTCATCTTTGCAAAATGGTTTAGCATATTTCTAATAACTTGGTATAATTGACTGGTGGAATTCGGTTGTCTGTTTGATTATCGTATACAGAACAAACGTCTTGTGTTCTCGTCTTCTTACGTAACCATTCAGAGAGTCTAATTATTTGTCCACGAGTTTAACGAATTTTCAGCTTTCGCTGAATAGTTACCTTCTTACTTCAAATAGTTAAAATTCCAAATAATAAAATTAATCGTAAATCGTAAATTATTCTTGTCTTCTTGATTATTAAGATTTAAAAGGTGTACCGGCGAACCGGTACACCCATTCATAATAATATTATTATGTGTTCAGATTATTTTCTCAGAAGGTTGATTTTCTCGAAGGCCGACATGTCTTTCCTCTCGATTTTCTTTGCATTACGCTTTGTGTAGTTCAACCAGCCAATCGGACGTATTGCACGCTTGCTTGCCTCCTCGGTCACAGCGTTTGGCAGAGCCATGTAGAATCCGTCTTTGACACCTGTGTAATAAGCGCCGTCATCATCCATGTAGATACCCTGGAATTCACTTCCTGACTGGGTGGTTAAAGTAGGCAATGTGATGATGCCTTCTTTGAGTGTGCCAAGAGATCCGGCTTCTTTCAAGGTGGCTATATCGTTCTGCTGTGTCATGTAGCCGCCGTATGAGGCGATATACATTATGCCACTTCCCCAGTTTGCACCTGTAGGCTGCAGTGGAATAAACACACCTTCAGGGTCGGTTGCGTCAACCTCGATGTTTGTCGGTGTGTAATTGTCCTCAGCTGAGTACCATGGATGCGGTTCACCGTAAGGGTTAACCACGCGGTAGAGTCCCGGTTTTTCGCTGTTCTCCAGGATTTCCACCTGATATGGTCCGGCTGCTGCAGGCTCTTCATCTTCATTCCCCCATAAAGGAGCGCAGAAGTTGTCGGAGAACAGACCGATTCCGATTGACTTCCAAGGATTAGCGTCACTACCTCCTCCATAGTATTCGAACATTGCGCTGGTCACAGTCTTCGCAGCCTCGTCGTCCACAACTACGAGCACCACCTTGAGGGCGCCTGTCTGGTCGCCGAGCGGAACGATGATGTTGTTAGGATCGGAGAGGTCGATTTCCACTGCCTCGAGCTCGCCTTCCAGGATGGCGTCAGCCACAGCATCGTCGTCAGCGTCAGCTGGTACAACCACGCCGCGTACGTCAGTCACGTCGGCTCCGAATGTACCGGAAACCATGGCATTAGCCTCTTCAGCCACATTGATGAAGATTCCCTTGTAGGTGATTTCAGCAGCAAGGTCTTTCGGAGTGAATCCAGGGAAGAGAATGGTCACAATGCCATCATCTGCTGTGTGGTTCCATCCTCCCACGCCGTCCATATAGAAATTTGGAGCAAGCTGAATCAAGCCTGGAGTTCCGTCTTCCTTATAGGCAACCACTTTGTTGTGAGCGTATGAAGCCTCGTCGTCGTACATGTAAGCAGGGTGGTAAAGCTTGACGTATGCACCGTAGGTTGAGTGCAGCCAACCAGTGTTTACCACAGGGAAGAACACAAGGTCGCTCATGGTGATTTCAGTGTCCCAGAGCTTGTCTCCCGGCTCTAACAGTTGGATTTCCAAGTACTTCGAACGGTTTTCGTCATAGCCTCCTCCGAAGTTTCCGTAAGGATCCACGATGCGGTAGATGTTCGGGTTGACGGTGTTGTGGAGGATTTCCACCTCGCTCTCACCCTCTGCCCAGAAGATGTCGGAGAACACACCTGTTCCGATTGACTCAAACGGAGCCGGCACACCAACACTGAATGTGAAGGTGGGGTCACCCCAGGCTGTGGTGTATTTCGGAGTCGGTTTCTGGGTCTCCTCCTTATCGCCTTCTGCAGGTTCTGCTGCTTCCTGGCTTTCTTCGCCTTCGGCAGGAGTGGCTTCCTCGCCGCCTTCCTCTTCAGGTTCGGGGATGAGCAGGTCTTCAGGGTCAATCACACCGTCCACGATGTAGATGGTGGCTTCAGGATACTGGTCGTATTCAAGACTTGTCGCATCAAATGTTACGATAGCATCTGCTTTTGATGCACCAGCAGGGAATGTGACCTGCTTGGTCTGAAGCGTGTAGAAATTGCTTTCGTCGATAAGTCCCAACTGTACGGTGATTTCGTCGTTGGTCTTCTGACGGGTTACAGGGATGACAATCTGGTTTTCTGTGAAGTCAGCCAACTCGAAAACCGGGATGAGATCATTGCTGAAATACACCTGGTCGGTGTCGGCAGTGGCTGGAGTGTAGCTCTTGTATTCATCAGCACAGGATGCGAATCCCGCCACCAGCACCATCAGCATCAAACTATATTTTAAAATATTTTTCATATCTTTATTGAAATGTTTTAAACGTTATGATTTGTTTGCCTTAGCATTGGACTGAGCCTTATTCAGTCCAAGGAGTGTAGAGGTCGGACGGGTCCGGGTTGTTCCAGCCGACACAAGCCTTGTTCACGTTCTCCTCGCTCTTGATGAGCACGAAGTTCATCCATGCCGGACGGCCGTTGGTGTTCAGGCGTGCAAGACTGTAGAAGTTGGTGCCTGGATAACCGCGGGTCACAGACATGTTCAGACGCTTGATGTCGAAGAAGGTCTGGCCCTCGCCCCAAAGCTCAACGCGCTTCTGGAATACGATCTCGTCGATAAGGGCATTGCTATCGCTTGCAGTCTGACTGTTTATGTTGTAGTTCGGGTCTCGGTAGTTCTTCATGAAGTTCTCTACGAGCTGCTTGCCTTGAGCTGCGTTCTGGTGTGCGGCAGCCTCTGCCTCGATGAAGTACATCTCCTCAACGCGCATCACAGGGTATGCAGTTGCTGCACCCACGGTGTAGTCGGAGTAGTTGCCCTGGTTAGGACGGAATTTCAGTGCTGCATAATCAGGCATTGATGTGTTGATCATCTCTTCGGTGCCAGGAATCAGACGGCACTTCTCTCTCAGCGGTGATCCTTCAGGAGCAAGGAACTCGAGTTTACGGAAGTCGGTGTTGGAGATACGGTTATACATACGGGCGTCCATCACGTTGAACGGCATGTTGGTCTCGCCGAATCCAGTGTAACCGAAAGTGGTCTGGTTGGTGAGCCATGATGCCCAGTTGATGATACCGCTCTGAACTGTGTCGTCCTCCTTCGTCTGCTGTGAGCCCCACATCCACTTGCTGATGGTGTTGAAACCGGTTATCGGGTCAAGGCAGTCGTTCTCGGTCATAGGCTGCACGCGGGCGTTGTCGATGGCCAGGCGGGCATATTTCTGTGCGTTGGCATAGTCCTCAACCCACATGTACAGACGTGCTTTCAAGCCATATACACAAGCCAGGTCAGGCAGCGTGTTGCCGGAGTAGCTGTTTAGGTTCACGATGTACTTCTCTGCATTGTCCAAATCGGAGAGGATGAAATTGAACATGTCCTCACGCGGTGCGCGGGGGTTGTTCTTGGTCTGCTCGAGCTCCATGTTCTCTGTCACGATAGGCACTGTCAGGTTCAGCACATTGTTGCCGTCCTTGTTGATGTTGCTGGTCTTGTCGTTAGGCAAGAACTCATAGCAGCGTGCCAGGTCGAGATAGGCGAGGGCACGGAATGCGTATGCGGCACCAAGGTAACCAAGCTGTTTGTCGGTTGCGCTTTCAGGATTCACAGCACCGATGGCGGTGTTGATGGTAAGCACAAAGCCATAGTAATAGTTGAAGATGAACTGGCAGAACACATAGCCGTCGCCCTGGTATTTGTTCTGTGCCCAGTAGTAGAAGTGGGATGAATAGTTGGTGGAAGAGTGGCCCATGTCACCGGTCATCAGGTCGCGGATATACATGTTGGCTCCGTACCCGAACGGATAGTGCCATCCACGGTCAACAATGGCAGAACCATAGTTGTTGAAATAAGAAGGCATGGCCAATACGGCTGCTTCTGTTGCGGCAGAAGACTCCTGCACTTGTTTTTCGGTGACGGTGCTCGATTCAGGCTCTGTCTCGTCGAGACAGCCGGTCAGGAAGGTTGCACCCATGCCAAGTGCCGCAAATACTAATATTTTATTGATAAATTTCATACGTCTTAATTATTTAATATGTAACGTTTTATATTAGAATGTCACTGTAATACCTCCGGAGATTGTGCGGATAGGCTTGTAGTAGGTGTTTGTCACACTTCCTGTGATGCTCTGACGAGGGTCAAGACCCTGACGCTTCGACCACAGCCATACGTTGTCGGCTACACCGTAGATGCGCAGGCCTTCAATACCGATGTGGCGCAGGAAGCTCTTAGGAAGAGAGTATCCGAGCGTGATGTTTGCAAGGGAGAGGTATGACGCGCTGGTAAGCCAACGGTCGCTGCCTGAGCTCATGTAAGAGTCGTTGTAGTGGAAACGTGGAACGTCGGTGTTGCTGCCTGGAGTCCATGCCTTGAGAATGTCCTTGTGGAGGGCATGACCGGCGTCGGCATTCATGAGTCCTGCGTAGGTGCCGTCATAAACCTTACCGCCAAGCTGATACTGGAAGTCAACAGAGAAGTCGAAGCCCTTCCATTTCACTGCTGTACCGAAACCGCCATATACGTCTGGCATCATGTCGCCGCAGATGTAGTAGTCGCCTTCGCCGTAGGTTGTTGTTGTTTTGGTGCCCACAATCTTACGGTGCTTCTCATCCTGGTAGGTGTCAGGGTCATCAATCTTGTTGCCTTTCTTGTCGTAGTAAACGTCTTTGTCGTTCTCGTCCTTCTCATATACGTTCTGATAGAAGAGTGAAAGACCGGTTTCAGGGTCAACACCTGCGTATTTCTTTGTCCAGTAGGAATAGCGTGATTTGCCTTCTGTGTAGAAGTAGCTGCCTGAAGAGTAGCCGTAACGGCCGATTTCGTCGTACCATGACTTGCGCTCCTCTGCGAGCTTCGTGATTTCGTTGTGGTTGGTCGTGAAGTTGATGTAAGCTGACCATGTAAGGTTGCGGTTGCGGATGATGTCGCCCTTGATGTCGAACTCAATACCGTTGTTCTTCATGTTGCCGACATTTGCATACTGACCGCTCCATCCGTAGGTCACAGGGAAGTTGATCCATGAGAGCATGTCCTTGGTCGTGTTGTTGTAGTATTCAACAGTACCGCTCAGACGTCCGTTCCAGAAGCTGAAGTCGATACCGATGTTGAACTTGCCGTTCTTCTCCCAGGAGATGTCCTTGTTACCATGTTCGTAGGGCTTGATGGCCACGTTGTCATTCGAGTTCACGATGGAGAAGGTCTTGATGTACTGGTATGAGCCGATGTAGTCGTTACCGTTCTCACCGTAACTCATCTTGAACTTGAGCTCATCCACCCAGTCAGCGTTGAACCAGCTCTCCTTGTTGATGAGCCAGCCTGCGCCGATTGACCAGAACGTACCCCAACGGTCATCGGGATGGAAACGTGATGAACCCTGACGGAGGAGAGAGAATGAACCGAAGTATCTGGTGTCGTAGTCATACATGATACGTCCAAGCCATGACTCGGTGTTGTAGCGTGATTTCGATGAGTTTGCGGAACCCATGATCACTGCACCGTTCAGCTCTGTGTTGAACACCGAGAACTGGTTGTTCTTGTAAGCAGAGAGTGAATAGCCATACTGGTTGTAGTACTCATGTCCGATCATCACGTCGAGGTTGTTGAGGCCGAATGAGCGTACCCAGTTCACACGCTGCTGGTAGTTCACTGACCACTGGCGCCCGTGTGACTTGTAAGCCTGGCCTTGCAGGTCGGCATACTGTCCGAAGAACGGGTTGGTGGTCTCTGTGCCTCTGTACTCGTCGAGATATACGTTGTTGATGGAATAAACGGTGAATCCGAGAGGGAGGGACAGTTTGATGGTTCCAGTACCGTTGAAGGTGTTACCTTCAGTGTTGTTCACGTTCAGCTGGTTGGCTGAAATCGGGTTCGACTGGCTGAGGTAAGGACGGAAACTTGTGACTGTTCCGTCACCATAGTCGTATCTGGTCAGTCTTGACTCCGGATCGTAGATTTTCTTGCCGTTGGCATCGCGGATGTACATCGGATAGATAGGTGCGATGTTGGAGAATGCGAAAGCGTTACCAGAAGATCCTGCGCTACCGTCGTCGCCGAGCGCGTTCTGGTTGTAATGGCTGTATGCCATGTTCATCTCAACATTCAACCAAGGCTTGATTTGGTAGTCGGCCTTGACACGTGAGGTGAGACGCTTGTAGTCGGAAGCGGCTGTGATACCCTGGTTGTCAAGGTAGTTGAATGATGCGTAGTAGTTGCTCCTGTCTGTGCTTCCTGATGCGGCAACTGTGTATTCCTGGCGGAGAGCGTTGTTGTAAATCTCATCTTCCCAGTCGTCAGGGATAAGGTAATACTGCTGTCCGTTGCGGGTCACGATGTTACCAAGAGTGGCATTCGGGTTGAGCTTGCCGTTAGCACCAATCATATACTGACCAGCAGGCACATTATATACATTATATCCAAGACCGAACTCTGAGTCGTCGATGAGCACTTCGTTTGACCATTTCCATGCTTCTTCAGGGCTATAGCCCAGGGTGTTCTGAGCATAGTTGTTCAAACCATTGTACCATACCTCATAGTATTTGGCAGGGCTCTTGATTACCTTATACTCTGGCATTGCCTTAGAGTTCGAACCCCATTTAGCGTCAACTGTGATTTTGGCTGCCTCACCTTTCTTTCCTTTCTTGGTGGTGATGAGGATCACACCGTTACCACCACGGGCACCGTAAAGTGCGGATGATGCGGCGTCCTTCAATACAGTCATGCTCTCAACGTCGATAGGGTTGATCTGGTTGATGTCACCGTCGAACGGGGAACCATCGACAACAATCAGCGGAGACAGACCTGCGTTGATGGAGTTGACACCACGGATGCGGATGGTCGGGGTTGATCCCGGCTGACCGGAGGCAGTGTTGATCTGGATACCGGAAGCCTTTCCTTTCAAGGCATCTACGGCGTTGGTCACCTGCGTCTTGTCGATTTCAGCGGCACCAACAACAGCAGCAGAACCTGTGAAGGTTGATTTCTTGGCTGTACCGTAAGCAATAACCATCACCTCGTCGAGCTGTTTGTGGTCAGTCTTCATGTAAACTTTCATGCCAGGGCTGATTGCCGCATGTAATTCTTCCATGCCCAAATAAGTGATTGTCACTGCTGACGCACTGTTTGGCACATTTTGAATCACGAAGTTACCGTTCATGTCGGACGTTGCCCCCACAGAGGTGCCGTCAACGCGGATGGTAGCTCCCATGATTGGTTCGCCCGTCTCCTCTTCGTACACTGTACCGTTGACGGTTTTTTGGGCGAATGCCATACCCGCTGACAAGAAGCAGAGGGTAAGAATCAAGCATAATTTTTTTCCCATTCCTTTTAGTTTTAGTTAATAATTAAAATAGTATTTTTTTTCTCTTTTTATTATTTTCTTCCATAATAACAGGGATAAGACAGATAATTAACCCCGAAATATAGGATTGAATGAACGCTTTCACATTATATATAATTAATCACCTCGTTAAGCAAACGTCAGTCTGTTTTCAGTTTTGTTTGCAGTTAGAGAGATAAAAGCGGTTATATATTAAAGTTTCTTAGTTATTCGTGCAAAATTATGAAAAAAATCTTAATTGACCAAAATTTTTAACAAAAATGGCGCTTTTTTGAGGAGATGGCTATATTTTGGGCGTTTTTTTAGCTGTTTTGAATATTTTTTGAATATAAAATGCATATTTTTGTTGCATTTTGCGTGATTCACTATTTGCAAGTTTTTTTTCAGCGAAAATGGGAGTTAAAATGGGAGTTAAAATGGAAGTATTTATGTAATTCACAATTAATAATACATAATTAGTAATTATTACTGAACAGAGTAATATCCCATTAGTCTGTAGGGACTTACTTTAGCTTCGCTGATTTTTCCCTTTCCATGGCATAGATTAAGCAAGCTTATCTCTGCTCATTTAGTTTCTCTGAAAATGCTTCGCCATGGAAATGATTAAGTAAGCTTATCATTTCTCATTTGGCTTAATCGCATTTTGGAAAAGTAAAAAAAATTCTGTATGTCCGAAAATAAAATAGAAATTAAAGATGGAGAAAAAAAAGGAGTTAAAATACGC
>JAEEGG010026737.1_pt1 | contig 10995 bp, 7 predicted proteins | sample 9134161 | NCBI WGS metagenome assembly JAEEGG01 (sample SAMN16246543, study PRJNA631951) | gut metagenome | biome: gut microbiome; feature: rumen; material: CR-attached | host: Bos | place: Iran: Karaj | collected 2018-10
GATTACCGATATCCTGAGCAGTTGACTCTACCTTATTAACACCATCCTGGATGCCACTCTCAATACGGCTACCCATCTGCTCGGCCTCCTGTTGGAGTTGGGTCATAGCTTGAGAGGCTTGTTCCTGAAGTTGTGAAGCTGCCTGGGTGGCTTGTTGCTGCACCTCCTGGATACCATTCTCTATCTGACTGGTAAGATTCTGGGCTGTATCCTGCAGTTGGGTAACGGCACTTTCTGCTTGTTGTTTCACTTGAGCTACAGCACTGGCAGAAGCGGCAGTTGCCTTACTTGCGGCCTCAGCGGCCTGTTGCTGAATGTCAGTGATGCTGTCTTTAACTTGACTGCCCATCTGCTGGGCTTTATCTTGTAACTGAGTAACCGCATTCTGGGCCTGATCCTGAAGTTGAGAGGCTGCATGAGTGGCCTTGTCTTGTAATTCACTAATACCACTCTGTAACTTGTCACCCATCTGCTGGGCTCCTTCTTGTATTTTAGAGGCAGCATTCTGGGCCTGCGACTCCATCTGCTGCGCCATCTGCTGGGTCATATCCTTGGCAGAGTTCATCGTCTGCTCCATCTGACCGGCAACATTCTGAGCAGCACTCTGCAATGAACTAGCGGCATTCTGGGCTGAACTCTGAAGTGTGCTGGCTGCATTTTGGGCTGTACTCTCAAGTGTACTGGCAGCATTCTGGGCAGCACTTTGTATCTGGCTGGTCAGACTCTCACCCATACTCTGTGCAGAGCTCATTGCATTCTGCATGGTACCCGTTGCCTTATCCGCAAAATTCTGAGCCATATTCTGAGCGGAGTTCATCGTATTTTGGACGCCACTCTGAACCGTGTTGGCTGCATTCTGCATGGTACCTGTTGCTTTATCCGCAAAGTTCTGAGCCATATTCTGGGCGGAGTTCATCGTATTTTGGACGCCACTCTGAACCGTGTTGGCTGCATTCTGCATGGTACCCGTTGCCTTATCCGCAAAGTTCTGAGCCATATTCTGGGCTGAGTTCATCGTATTCTGGACGCCACTCTGAACTGTGTTGGCTGCATTCTGCATGGTACCCGTTGCCTTATCCGCAAAGTTCTGAGCCATATTCTGGGCGGAGTTCATCGTGTTCTGGACGCCACTCTGAACCGTGTTGGCTGCATTCTGCATGGTACCCGTTGCTTTATCCGCAAAGTTCTGAGCCATATTCTGAGCGGAGTTCATCGTGTTCTGGGCAGTAGTGGAAAAATTCTTTGCTGTATGTTCAGCCACCTTCTGCGCTGAGTTCATCGCATTTTGAGCAGAGCCGGAAATATTCTTTGCCGTATGCCCTGCCACCTTCTGCGCTGAATTCATCGCACTTTCTGCCGCCCTGGAAGCATTTTTTGCTGATTGAACTGCGTCTTTTATTCCAGAACCCACATTATTCGTGACTTTTTGTAAACCTGATTCAACACCCTCTGTTGCTTTTTTTATTGAATCTGCTGCTTTTGATATCTCGTCAAGGAATCCCATGCGTAAAATATAATAAGGTTATAATATTGTCAAGGTGTAGCTTTTTGAGAAGAAACCTTTGGAGTCTCCCAACTGGGAAACTCCAAAGGGATTTCGACAAGGATTAGTTGTCGATGGTCCAACGGTTGTTGTGACGGGCGTTACCGATAGAGATCTCCTTAGCAGAAATGGTAAACTCCTCGTACTGCTGTACCTCGTTCTTGTTGTCGTATGTCTCAGCATACTCTACGAGATAACCCTCCTTGAAGTCGAGGTGCTTCATCTCACCACCCTGACGGTTGGGGAAAGAAATGCTTCCTGCCTTACTCATATAGGTGTCGCACATCCACTCCAGCAACTCGGTGTTGCCATCGTCGTTTGACTTAACCTTCACATAAATCTTACCACCACGTGTGGTACCAGTGGGCTGACCCTCTACGTCGGTCTGCTGATTCAGTTCGTAACGAACATACATTACTTCGCGCTCGGCAATGCCGTCAGCGTTAATAGTTACAGTTCTTGTTGCCATAATTGTTTGTTAATTAAAAAAGTTAATACTATGTGTTCTTGTTTTGTCTTTGCCAAACTTATTAAATTAAATTAAGATACATTCTGATCCCACTCAACACCAGCCTGTCCATTGTGACCAGTCAGCTCGATGAAGAAGTTCTTAGCTGCGAAGAATGGCTTCAGCTCAACCTCAATCTTAATATCCTTGGTCTTTGGATCCTGGTTGATACCTTTCAGGTTGTAGTTCTCAATCAACTTACCCGGGCCCTTATAGTCGCTCAAGAAGTCGTGTACAGCCTGCTGCAACTCTGCTTTCACAGAAGAGTTCCAGTTGATAAAGGCCTCGTCGTTGAAGAAGTTCTGGAACACTTTACCAATCCAGTCGAACACACGTACAATAGGATACTCCTGGAGACCCAGTGTAGCACCATTGTAAAGTGAACGGTTAGAGAATGCCATTGTGCGGCCATCTTCCTCAACCATAGGAATAACACCCTGGTCGATAAGAGCTGCGATCTCAGACTTACGGAGGTTCAGGCGAGCGCCCTTCACGTTGCTCAACGTACCATACTTCTTACCAGCGGCTCCCTGTGCAATAACGATCTCGTCGGTGTTGGTCATGCGGCCGGCCAAAGCAGCTGAACCAGGTACATAAAGATCATCATCCTCATCGGCAATCTCTGACTTCTTACGTCCCAGCAAGTAGTTACATGTCATAATGACATTAGCCAACTTGGCATCCTGTCCCTGCATGTTTGCATCGTCGAGCTCATCCTTCAGCATGCTGAAGTTCTGGCTGTCCTTGAAGTCTGTCACCATCATCACCTTGTTACGATAAGCGGTATCGGCCCACATGCGAATGGTATTCGAGTCGCCCAGATAACCAGGGATAATCAACAGACTGTAGTTGTTCTTCAGGCTCAGACGGTCGTAGTATTTCTCCATCTCATCGCGGATAGCCAATGTGTCCTCTGAATCGTGGTACTCCAGTTCCTCTTTGTTGACGTTCATCAGTGTGAGGCAATCCATCTTGCCCTGACCTGCATTTGCGAAGAAAGAGTCGAGAGCACGATAGGTAACCTCCAGTTTCTTGATTTCCTCGTGTACATTGAAGAGGTTACTCTTCATATTCTGCTCTGCCTTGTCGCGCTTAGCCTTGCATGAGTCGATAATCTGCATGGGGTCTGCACCGCCACTCTCGAGAATGCTTACCCACAGCTCCAGCTCGCTCTTCAGTTTCTTGCGGCTGTCAGCATAAGCTGCGTCAGAGAGGAAAATATTCTTAATTGCCTTACGACGCGGGTCCATATTCTCTACACCCTTGATCAGACCTTTCACCATCTGGAAACCACCGAACTTATTCAGTCCGTCAAGACTCTCCTGTAGCAGGGCTGAAGGGTTTTCAATTTTCTCACGAAGTTGTACGGCCTCGCCTTGAGCTTCTTTTTTCAGTTCTTCTGCTGCCATAATACTATTTGTTTTTTAATGTTACGACTTAAAATTTTCAATTCAAAAAATCATTTTTACTCAGCCTCATCAAGCTCTGCGAGAAGAGCCTTGAGTGCATTCTTCAGGTTGCCTTTAGCTGCCTCGTCCTTGAGGGTGTTACGAAGAGTCTTGTTCTTCTCCAACTGACGGATGACAGAATTGTAAGCATCAATCTTTCCCTTAGCAGCGCCGAGGAGGTCACTCTGAGCAATCAGCTGCTCGTCCTCAAAGTCCTTAATCTGCTTGAAGTCGAAGTCCTCATACACAGCTCCACCTTCCTCAGTCTCCATGGTTACACCTTTCTTACTGGGCTGATAGTGCTCGAACACGTCCTTCATACTCTTCGGCTTAAAGCCTTCACGCTCTTCATCGGTGTTAGGTGCCTCGTCAGTGAACTGGTCGGCATACAATGCACGGTTTTGTGGGAACTCGATGATACCGTCCTGGGCCTCAACGTCGAGAACCTTTGTGATAACAGTTTTTCTTGCCATAATAGATCTATTTAATAGTTAATAATATGAGTTGTTCTTGTTTGTTATTTGTGATTCAGGAGTGATGGAGTTGAGAAGCTAAGACATTATCTATTACTCAATTAAGGCTAAGATGCTACGCCTGTACTTCCTAACTCCTCTCACACCTATCAATTCAATTGAATTATTCCTTAGCAGGAGCCTCTTCCTCTGCGGGAGCCTCCACAACAGGAGCCTTTTCCTCTACAGGGGCGGGAGCTTTCTCCTCTGCGGGAGCATTCGGGTCGTCGGGTGTGTCGATATCCCATACGATCTGGCTCTTCTCCTCATCGTACTTCATGGTAACTGTGTCACCAGGAGCCACATCGCCAGCAATAATCAGCTTCGAAAGCGGGCGACGGATCTCTTTACGGATAATACCCAGGATTGGACGTGCTCCATAGTGAGCATTGAATCCAACCTTTGTGACGTACTTACGTGCTGACTCGTCAATCACAAGCTTGATGTTCTGCTCCTTCAGCGTCTTCAGCAAGTTCTTGATGTGGATGTCGAAAATACGGTCAATCATCTCCTCGGTAATCGGTGAGAACGGAACGATCTCAGTCAGACGGGCGAGGAACTCAGGACGGAAGTTGCCTTGCATCACCTCCAGCAACTTATCGTGAGTAGGAACAACACCTTCTCCGAACGACTTGAAGATATAGTCACTTCCGATGTTAGATGTGAAGATAATCAGTGAGTTAGAGAAGTCACCTACGCGGCCAAGACGGTCGTGCAGTTTACCTTCGTCAAGAATCTGCAGGAACAGGTCGAATACAGACTTGTGGGCTTTCTCGATCTCATCGAACAACACCACTGAGTACGGATGCTGGCGGATCTGATTTACCAACAGACCACCCTCCTCATATCCGACGTATCCCGGAGGAGCTCCATAGAGCAGTGCAACAGAGTGCTCTTCCTTATACTCTGACATATCGAAACGCAGCATGGCGGTCTCATCGTCGAACAAGAAGTTTGCCAATGACTTAGCCAGCTCGGTCTTACCAGTACCAGTCGGGCCAAGGAAGAAGAACGAACCCATAGGCTGTCCTTTCTTGTTCAGACCAGAACGGCTCTCGAATATAGCATCGAGAATACTCTTGATGGCATGATTCTGACCAACCACGCGCTGGTGCAATATCTGCTCAGCATTACCCAGTTTCTCACGCTCCTCCGACTGGATGTTACCCATAGGAATACCCGTCATCTTGGCCACTACGTCGCGAACGGCATCCTTCTCGAGCTTCAGCTGCTTAGCCTCTTCTTTCTTTTCCTCAGCGAGGTCAGCCATCTCATTGGCAATCTTTACAGATGACATGGCACGGTCTAGCAGATCCAAAGCAGAAGATGGCAGGCGACGGTCAGGCATATAACGCTTAGCGAGACGGACAATCTCTGCAGGCACCTCTTCCTCGATAGGCAAGTGATGGAACTCCTCGTAGCTCTCGCGCTTGCTCTTGATAATCTCAATGGCCTGCTCCTCAGTAGGCTCCTCAACACTAATCTTCTCAAAGAAGGCAGTAAACTCCTTGTCCTTCTCAATGTCTTTCGTGAAGCCGTCGATAGTAGCCGTACAGATAACCTGTAGCTGGTTCTTAGAGAGCAATTTCTTCAGGTTAGGCAGGATGCCGTTCAGCACACTTTGCTTGTCTTCTACACGATGGAAATTCTCAATCACCAAAACAGGCTGTGTCTGGTTGAGCAAATCCTCGGTCACCTTCTTGAAACGGTCCTCGATCTCACCCTTATAGCTGACGCCCTGACTCAATGCGATCAGGTCGAGCTCATAAGGCTGCATGCTCTCCAACGAGGCAGGAACCTTCTTGTCGCGCAGGCGCTGAACAATACTATTAATCAAGCTTGTCTTACCTACACCTGTCTCACCGACAATCAGCAGATTGGCACGATCCTTACGGGCCAATATCTCAACGATAGAAAGCACTTCCTTGTCGAAGCCGATGACTGGTGACTCTGCCACATCCGACAACATCGGAATACAATAGTCGTTAACGCCAGCAGCACCCGATGGAGCACTGCTGCCACCACCAACAGAAGTGCTGGCAGGTTTTGGCATTGAGCCCGACTGGGTAGCTAAAACCTTATCGGCCTGCAAAGGCAAAGTCTTAAGCTGCTCATAAGAAAAGCCGATACCTGGGGTAACCAGCGAAGCCAGAAGTGTTATCGGGGTAACACCGCCAAGTCCATGCTTCTCAGCAATATCCTTCGCCTCCTTCACCACATTCTTCGAATCCTGGGAAAGTTCTATTCCCTTCATTCCATAAGGCGACTTGTCGCACTGTTTCATGCGCATGTCAGCCCAATCGAGCAGATAATAATAATCCTCATCAAGGGTGTCCTCAATGAAACTAACTAATCCAGCACTCTTGTGAAGCAGAGCACGGAGCAAATGGGCAGGTTCGATCTTCGGCGATTTGTTGTCATTGGCAAACGACTGTGCGATATGCAACAAATCGAATGGAAAATCAGCTAACATTTCTGAATATTTGTCCATAAGTTAAAGTGTTTATATGATACTTAGATAACTCGAAGGAACAAAAGCAATGGCTACGGCAGCCACGCCCTCGATCTGAACGACTACATGTTTGTTTTTCTTAATCCTCTTAATGACGCCCTCAACTCCGGCAAAAGTACCTTCATTGATTCTGACTCGCTTGCCTTCCTTGCCGATAAAATCCTTATAATCAAGGAACAGAACTCTCTCATCTTCTGCGGAGGCCACTCTCATGAAACTCTCCATCTGATAATCGGGAACACGGAGTATCTCATTTGCCATATTCTTCTCCCTGGCAGGTTTGATGATATAACGCAAAGGCTCAAACTCCTGTCGTGTCATCTTTAATTCGGTGATGGCCTCCTGGGTGGAATGAATGAAAACCAGATTGTGAATGGCAGGCACCAATACTCTTTTCCGACCCTCTTTTGTATTAACAACCTCATAATGCATCGGAACATAATTCTCAATGCCGAGATCGTCTAAATAGCCTTTGATTTTGAGTTCCCGATGATAAGTCACACGCATGGGAAACCACTGCAAATTATCCATTGATAGCTGTTGCCTATAATTGGACTAAAACAAAAGAAGGGGGACACTGCAAAGAGGTTTGCAGATAAGTCAATAGATTGGTTAGCGTTATAACATTACTCTCCATAGTTGCACTGGCTTCCAGCAACATCAATGAATTAGCAGTAAAAATCCCCAAAGATAAAGGAGAAGTGTTTCGTTTGCAAATATAGTGATATTATTCTAAAAAAACAAACAATTATTAAAAAAAAATAAACGAAAAAGGTTACTTTTCTTGTAATTTGTTGGATTATTGACAATTGTAGTAGAATAAAAAAAAGTACATTTTTTCGACGAAGAAATGAAAAGGTCAAAAGAAACGTATGTCAATAGAATATTTATTCCAAATAATTACCCCCCAAACAACACACATGGGTAATTGTTGAAGCTTAGAAACAGCAGACCAACGAAATCATCTTTCCCTATAATAACATCTCATTTCTCAATAAAATACTTCTTTTCATTTTCTAGTTCTTTTTCCATTAGACGAATAATCATCCAATTACCCTGGCACATAAGAAAGAGCAAAAAAAATGACAATCAGAAATATAGGATGAGCACCTGTTACACACCGAGAAAAGTACATAGCTAATCTCTTATTGAGAAGGGATGAGAAAGATTGTTTTCGCAGCTATAATTGAATTTCAAAGAGCTTAAAGGACTATTTAGATGTACATCAACTACAACTCAATGACGTAGATAACGCCACCGAAATATTTGAAAAGTGGACAATAAAATAGGTAAATATATTTAACAGTTATTACAAAATAAATATCGTTCAGGGAGTTCAAAGTTTGCGGGGGTAAATGATTAAAAGAATAGAAGAACTACATCTTAACTCCACAAACTTTGAACTCAAAATTAGATTAACTGATTACTTTACCGGCAGTTTTGCATGAGCCCATCCGCAACGGTCGTAGATGGCAGACAAGCCTTTTGCACGACGAAGGAAATCCAGATAATCCTTGCATTCGGGTTCCATCCACTGACACTCACTCATGGCCGCCAGACGTGGCAATAGCTGATATTCAAGCAGATTCTCATACTCAATATACTCTGTCCACAAGTTGCACTGAGCACCTAATACGTGTTTTTGTGCCTCCTCCCCCATCGATGCGGGAGCCGGTTCGAACGAATAAGCCTTGGGCAACGTCACAATGGCATTGAACGTGAAGGGTTTGCTCCACACACTGGCATCAAACTGGCTGAAGTTGTAATAGCAGAAATCCTGAGGAGCCATAATGACATCATGGCCCTTTGCCGAAGCTTTTAGGCCACCATCCATGCCCTGCCAGCTCATCACGACAGCACTCTGGTTAATATCACCCTCAAGAATCTCGTCCCATCCGATGATTTTCCGACCACGGCTCAGCACATGTTTCTCCACACGATTAGTGAAATAGCCTTGCAGTTTCATCTCTGCCGAGAGTTTACCGTCTGCCTTGATGCCTTGTTCGCGAATACGAGCCTGACACTTCGGACAGTCTTTCCAACGTCCCTTTGGAGCCTCATCACCGCCAATGTGGATGTATTGAGAGGGGAAAATATCGATAATCTCATCGAGAATGTTGTTCACCATCTCGAATGTCTTTTCATTACCGGCACACAAGATGTCATCAAATACGCCCCAATGACCTTCCACCTCATAGGGACCGCCCGTACACCCCACCTCAGGATAAGCGGTGAGCAAGCCCAACATGTGGCCAGGCATATCGATTTCGGGTATCACGGTAATATGCCGCTCGGCAGCATAACGAACCACATCACGGGCTTCTTCCTGTGTATACCAGCAACCCTCGCCATAAGGACGGCCGTCCATCAAACCAGAGTTGTGACCGATGACCGTATGCCTGCGTTTCGAGCCAACCTCCGTGAGGCGGGGATAGCGTTTAATCTCGATTCGCCAACCTTGGTCGTCAGTGAGATGCCAGTGAAACACATTCACGTTGTGCAAGGCAAGAATATCAATATACCGCTTCACAAAACTAATAGGAAAGAAATGACGCGAGCAGTCGAGATGGACTCCTCGATAGCCAAACCTCGGCTCGTCATTAATAATAACTGCAGGAAGTTCCATAGCACCTTCGACGGCCAGCGACTTCCGTAGAGTCTGTACTGCATAGAATACGCCTTTGGCTGTCAGGGCCTCTACCAACACACCTTTCTGCCCTACCGTAATACGATAAGCCTCCTCGCCCGTCATCTTCGGGTTCAGGGAGAGGCGGATACAATTCTTAGCCTTCTTGTTGTCAGTCAACTGCAACTGAATTCCGGTCAGTTGGCTGATATACTCACTAAGAAACTGTGCCTCACGTTTCAGCCCTTCGCCATAAGAGATCTGCACCGTAGGATTCAATACGAAAGGATTGCCTTTTTGGGGTACAATCTCACTGGGCAGTGGCACTACCTGATAGTCGGCAGAAGCAGCACTAAGCGGCAACATGGCTGCCATGAATACTAATATCGATACTATTCTTTTCATGATATCAAATATGAATTATTGGGACAAAGTTACGAATAAGTGAGAACAAATGCAAATAAAACTAGTTTTAATTTGCTTTGTCGAACGAAAGAAACTTCGGCAATGTCCAAAGTTACGAATAAGTGAGAACAAATGCAAATAAAACTCGTTTAAATTTGCTTTGTCGAACGAAAGTAATTTCGGCAAAGCCAAAGATACGAAAAGTTGAGCGCAAAGCAAAGAATTATTCTTTAATTTTGCCGAGACGGAGTATTTTCGGCATTTCTAATGTCAAAGATACGCATAAGTGAGAACAAATGCAAATAAAACTTGTTTTAATTTGCTTTGTCGAAAGGCTACGGGTAGGCGAGCTTGCTCGGGAACCAACGGTCGCTGGCCGAAGGGTAAAGCAATGCGTAAGTAACTTCGGTAAAGCCAAAGTTACGAAAAAAAATACATAAAATGCATATATTTGCCAAGAAAAAATGTATTTTTGCAGCCATGAATAGAGAACAAGCATCCGAGAAACTACGTACCAGCCGCCTTTACGCATTGTTGAGAAAGGCGTCTGAGTATATGGACCGCTACTATCTCGATGCAGCGGTCGGCTTTGCCATACCCGGTGGTATCGGCGACGCCATCAGTGGTGTGTTCTCCTTGCTCTATGTCTATTTTGCCGCATTTGTGGTGAAGAGTATACCTTTGGCATTGGCGGTCATGAACAACATCATGCGGGATGTGGTTTTGGGTATGATTCCGTTCTATGTAGGCGATGTCATCGATGTGTTTCACAGAAGCAACAAGAAAAATATGGCGCTCATCGACGGATTTGTCGATGGCGATGAGCAAGTTGTCACTACCGTAAAACGAAAAGCAGCAGGATCGGCTGTCGTCTTCCTACTGCTTTGTGTCTTGCTCTATGTGATGATTCGAATAGTTATCTGGGCAGGCCAGCAAGTGATCTCACTTTTCTGAGAACGTCTTATTGCATATCCAGCACCACCTGCATCAATTGTTTACCAAGAGCGTTGGCCTCTTCCATGGTGTGGGCCTCGCTATAGACGCGGATGATGGGCTCGGTGTTGGACTTGCGGAGATGCACCCACTTGTCGGGGAAGTCGATTTTCACACCGTCGATATCGTTCACCTGCACATCCTCTTGCTTGGCAAACATCTCTTTCACCTTATTCAATATGGCGTCCACATCAGTCGACGGAGTGAGATCGATACGGTTTTTGGCGATGAAATATTCCGGGAAGATTTTGCGCAGCTCACTCACCTTACAGCCTTTCTGTGCCAGACTGCTTAGGAATAATGCAATGCCTACAAGTGCGTCACGGCCGTAGTGGCTTTCGGGATAGATGACACCACCATTACCTTCACCGCCAATCACAGCACCCACTTCCTTCATCTTCGTCGTCACATTCACCTCACCTACGGCAGCGGCGGCATATACACCTCC
>JAEEGG010026739.1_pt1 | contig 10994 bp, 9 predicted proteins | sample 9134161 | NCBI WGS metagenome assembly JAEEGG01 (sample SAMN16246543, study PRJNA631951) | gut metagenome | biome: gut microbiome; feature: rumen; material: CR-attached | host: Bos | place: Iran: Karaj | collected 2018-10
CAAAGTAAGCGCCACTGGAGGACTTTTATGATTTTCGTTATAGATAATTATGATTCATTTACTTTTAATGTAATTCAATACCTTGCAACTGTTACTGACGAAGAAATCAAAGTTGTTCGTAACGACCAGTACTCAGTTGAACAGCTTGCCCAGATGAACCCGTCCCGCTTAATCGTAAGTCCGGGCCCGGGTGCACCACATCAGGCAGGCATTTGTGAACAGGCAATCAAATACTTTGCAGGCAAAATCCCGATTCTTGGAATCTGTCTCGGTCACCAGGCAATCGGCGAAGCCTTCGGGGCACGCATTGTTCAGGCAAAGTACATCCGTCACGGAATTGTTGAAGATATCCGCCTCGATGGCAAGGGACTTTTCCGCCTCATTGGAATGAACGCCAAATTTACCCGTTATCACAGCCTTGTAATTGACGAATCCACACTCCCACCTGAATTTGAAGTTACTGCCCGTGCAAAGGACGGTGACATCATGGGTATCCGCCATAAAACTCTCCCGATTGAAGGAATTCAGTTCCACCCGGAAAGCATCGCAAGCGAAAACGGCAAAGCACTTTTAACCGGCTTTATCAAATACCAGAGGGAAAATATTCACCACTCACAGTATTTGAACCAGCTCATTGCCGGAAAAGACCTGTCTGAAGAACAGGCTGCCCTTTTTATGGAAAACCTGACTGACGGCACAATGGACGAACGCGTAATGTCTGCAATCCTCGTTGCAATGGCTTCCAAGGGGCTCGCAGTAAGCGAAATGATCGGCTGTGCAAAGGCTCTTTTGAGCAAAAAGAAGGCCGTTCCTGTAAGCAGCGAAGGTCTTGCAGAAATCGTAGGTACAGGCGGCGACGGAAAGGGTTCATTCAACATTTCTTCTTTCTCGGCCTTGATTGCTGCCAGCTGCGGACAAAAAGTTGCAAAACACGGTAACCGCGCTGTTTCATCAAAATCAGGTGCCGCAGACTTTTTTGAAGGACTGGGTTACAACATCAACCTCACTCCGGAACAGAGTGCGCAGATGATCAATAAAACCGGTTTTGGCTTTTTGATGGCTCCTCTTTATCACTCGGCTATGCGCTTTGCAGGCCCTGTCCGCAAAGCCCTCGGAATCAAAACAATATTCAACGTAATGGGACCTCTGTTGAATCCAGCAGGCGCCCAGTATGAAGTTCTCGGAGTTTATACAAAAGACCTTTTACAGGATTATGCGAGAGCCGCAAAAGCGCTCGGCGCAAAACGCGTAATGGTTGTAAACTCAGAAGACGGTTACGATGAAATCTCTCCATGCGCAGTGACAAACGCCTACGTAATTGATGAAAACGGCAAGGAAAGCCAGTTTGTCATTAATCCGGCAAAGTTTGGAATTACCGACGCAGACGAAAACGAACTTTTTGGCGGTAACGGCCCGGAAAATGCCGCACTCGCAATGGAAGTTCTCAACGGAAAAGGCCGCAGAACAATCCGTTACGCAGTCGGCTTAAACGCCGGAGCAGTTTTGTATCTTTGCGGAAAAGCGCGTTCAATGAAAGAAGGCTATGACATGGCACTTTCTGCGCTCGACTCAGGCAAAACACTCGCAAAAATTGAAGAAATTAAAAAGGCATGCAATGAGTTCTAACATTCTTCAGACGATAGTTGATAAAAGAAAACAAGATATAGCATATCTCGGCTACGAATTTGGATTTGATATTCCAAAAGAGCGCACACGAAAAATTCATCCGTTTGTGCAGTCCAAAGGTGTTATCCTTGAAGTTAAACGCGCAAGTCCGAGCAAGGGCGACATTGCCCCGGACCTGGACTCCGCCGCAACTGCCCTTGCCTACAGCAGGGCCGGCGCACGCGCAATCAGCTGTCTGACAGAAACTCATTATTTTAAAGGAACTTTGCAGGACCTGATGAATGTATGCGCCGCAGTAGACGCTTTTGAAAAAGAAACCGGTCTTACAGGGCCGGCTGTCCTTCGCAAAGACTTTCTTCTCGACGAAAACGAAGTTGAAGTTGCATTCCGTGCGGGAGCCGATGCAGTTTTACTGATTGCACGCATCCTTGATAAACAAACCCTCTTAAAAATGGCTCAGAAAGCCGCATCCCTCGGAATCTCAGTTCTTCTCGAAGTGCGCAGTGACGACGACCTGCAAAAACTTGAATACGTAATGGCCCGTGTTGAACACCAGTACATTTTGTGCGGCGTTAACAGCCGCGATCTGCGTGATTTTACAATCGACCTTCTCACACCAGCCAGAATGTTAAAAAAAATCAAACAGATTGCTCCGGATGCCCGCGTTACCTTTGAAAGCGGAATTTTAAGCCCTTCTTCTGCAGGTTTTGCCGCAAGCATGGGATTCAGTGCGATTCTTCTCGGAGAAGCCGCTGCCAGAAATCCCGATGTTGCAAAAGAATACGTTACCGCTTTTGAAACAACTCCGGTTAATATGCGCGGCGACTCATGGGTCCGCTTTGCAAACCGCCCTCAACTTTCCGACGGCGCTTCAAAACGTCCCCTCGTAAAAATCTGCGGAATCACAAATCTTTCTGATGCAGTTTTTGCTGCAGAATGCGGAGCGGACTTTCTTGGATTCATTTTATTCAATAAATCAAAGCGGAACACAAATGCTTCATTTATAACTGAATGTAAGGCTGAACTTGAAAAGAAGTTTGGTGACAGACGGCCGGTCCTCGTTGCAGTTGTTGCAGACAATGACAGCGATGAGTACGACCAGGCAATCAAACTTGCCTGCAGCGGAACAGTGGACTTTATTCAGCTCCACGGAATCAAAGTCTGCAAGGAATTTATCAAAAATCCGGACTTTAACAAACTTCCGCATTACTGTGCCGTAAATATCAAAACAGCCACTGATTTGCAGGATTTTGAATACTTGAATTCAATCGGTGAACCGCGCATTTTAATCGATGCAATTTCGGAGACTGCCGTTGGCGGAACCGGAATCCAGGTTGATGCCGATTTAGTAAAAAAAGTTTCAGAAAAACATAAACTCTGGATTGCAGGCGGTATTACTGCTGAAAATGTTAATTCAATTATTAAAAACTACAACCCTGAACTTATCGATATAAGTTCTTCTGTAGAAACTGCGCCTGGAATCAAAAATGTAGAGAAATTAAAATGCTTTTTTGATATACTGTCCGCCGACTGTAAATAAAAAGTATAAGAGGAAATATATGTCTTATTCAGAAAATGGTTTTTTTGATAATTTTGGTGGCAAATACGTTGCCGAAGTTCTGCGCCGACCGCTCGATGAACTTGAAGTTGAATTTAAAAAGGCGATGGCAGACCCGTCTTTTATTAAGGAATTAGAAACAATTCAACGCGATTATATCGGCCGCGAAACTCCACTTCTTTTTGCAGAAACTGCAACCAGACTTTTAGGTGGAGCTCAGATTTACATCAAACTTGAAGGTCTTGCAAATACCGGTGCCCACAAAATCAATAACGCCATCGGACAGTGTCTTCTTGCAAAAAGAATGGGTAAAACCCGCATTATCGCAGAAACCGGTGCAGGTCAGCACGGTGTTGCAACTGCCGCAGCCTGCGCAAAACTCGGACTCGACTGTACCGTTTACATGGGCGAAGTTGACGTCAGACGCCAGCAGCCAAACGTAGCCGCAATGGAAATGTACGGCGCAAAAGTTCACCCGGTTACAAGCGGAAGCCGCACCCTCAAGGATGCAGTAAATGAAGCTATGCGCGACTGGGCCGCAAATCCGGATTCAACACATTACGTACTCGGAAGTGCTCTCGGGCCAGCTCCTTTCCCTGACATGGTCCGCGAATTCCAGAGTGTTATCGGAAAAGAAGTTAAAAAACAGGCAGCAGAACGCAATCTCGACATTGCCGCAATGGTTGCCTGTGTCGGCGGCGGATCAAATTCAATCGGTTTCTTTGCACCGTTTATCGACGAAAAGTCACCGCGCCTCATCGGCGTAGAAGCCGGCGGAATCGGACCTGGTGTCGGAGAAAACGCAATCCGAATGACAGGAAACGTAAGCCGCGAAGGTATTCTCCACGGTTACAAGAGCCGCTTTCTCCTTGATGACGACGGTCAGGCTCTTCCAACACGTTCCATCAGTGCAGGACTCGACTACTGCGGTATCGGTCCACAGCTTGCAGCCCTCGGTAAAGAAGGCCGCATTGAATTTACATCGGCTACAGATAAAGAAGCGCTCGATGCTGTTAAGTTCTTTGCACGCAACGAAGGCGTACTTTTTGCCATGGAAAGTGCACACGCCGGAGCCGCAGCAATTAAACTTGCACCGGCACTTCCAAAAGACAAAGCACTGATTGTAAACATGAGCGGACGAGGAGACAAAGACATCTTTATCACATGCCCGGTTTTCCGTCCTGCTGAATGGAAACAGTTCCTCATTAGCGAGCTTGAAAGATTGAACGACCAGAAGGATATCCACGAAGCTGAAATAATGAATAAATAAGGCAGGCTTTTTATGAGTAAAATTAAATTGATGAGCCATCTCGTTGCAGGTTATCCGACAGATGAACTTGCATTTACGGCTGCAAAAGCCCTCGTAGACGGTGGAGCAAGCATTCTTGAAATTCAGCTCCCTTTTTCTGATCCGAGCGCAGACGGTCCGGCAATTCAGGGCGCCTGTACAAAGGTTCTCAGCCGCTCGTACAGGACAAAAGACGGTCTTGCATTCATAAAACGCTTACACGATGCCTTTCCGCAGGTTGCAATTTACATCATGAGTTACGGAAGCCTGATTTATACACCGGGCGTTAAAAATTTCTGCAAAATGGCTTCAGAGGCTGGAGTTACAGGCATGATTATTCCTGATTTGCCGTTTGATAACGATGAAGGTTTAACTGCTGCCTGCAAAGAAAACGGAATGATAAACATTCCTGTCGCCGCACCAAGCATGAGCCCGGAAAGACTTACAAAACTTGCCAACGCAGGCTTTCCTCTGATTTACGCAGCCCTCCGCACAGGAATCACAGGTTCCGACACGACGGTAGACCATAACACTCTGGACTTTATCAATAAATGTGCTCAGGGCGGTTCAAAAATCTACGGCGGCTTCGGCATTTCCAACGGAACTCAGTCCAAGGCTCTTTCGAGCACCGTCGAAGGAATTGTAGCAGGCAGCGTTTTTGTCCGCATAATTACCGAAAACCAAAAAAATGCGGACGACCTGTACAAAGCCGTCCGCGCTAAAGCAGAAGAATTAACTCAAGCCTAGAGTACGTCTTCAGCAATTTGTTCAGGGGTAAGCCTGTTTTCTTTGAGAACATCGCTTACCTCGTACAAATCCAGAAATTCCTTTTTAAATCCATAATTGAATACTTGAATTCCACCATCAGGACCAAAGAAAGAAGCAACTTTTTGTCCAAAGCCTCCTTCAATAATTCCGTCTTCGAGTGTAATCACCTTTGAATGATTCTTTTTAAGAGATTCCAAAAGTTCAACATCAAGTCCCGTAATATAGCGCGGGTTAATCAAAGTAGGTTTTTTGCCTGACTTCTGTTCGATAAAATCTGCTGTCTTTTCGCCCAGCTGGAAAAAGTCTCCGAGAGCAAGAATTGCGATTTCTGAACCCTGCTGTGTTACGAGGGATTTATTCAATTTTGAATAATCTTTTTCTACCGGCAGCTGTGTATGAATAACACCATTGCACGGCATGCGCACTGCAACCGGATACTGATTCTGTTCAATTGACCAGTCGAGCATTGCAAAATACTCTTCGCAGTTTGTCGGCGCAAGATAAACCAGATTCGGGATATTGCTCATCAAAGGAATATCAAAAATTCCAAGGTGAGTAATGTCACGCATTCCGTAAATACTTGCTGTGTTTACAAGGATTGTTGCAGGATTTTTGTTGATACACAAATCCTGGCTCAGCTGATCAAAAGTGCGCTGAATAAAACTTGAATGAGTTCCAAAAACAGGTTTTGCTCCATTTTTAGCCATAGCACTTGCCATCGCAACACCATGCTCCTCGGCAATTCCAACGTCGATAAACTGGCGTCCGGCCTTATCTCGGTTAGGTTTTGTAAAGCCAAAGTTGCCCGGAATTGCAGGACAAATCATTGCAACCTTAGGGTCAGCGGCCATTTTTTTGAGCATAAATTCGGCGGTCATCGGCCAGTAATTTTCGCCCTTGCCTGAAGGACGCTCTCCTGTTGCGCGGTTGAACGGATTAGTCCAGTGCCAGATTTCCTTATTTTCTTCGGCAACCTTATATCCACAACCCTTCAATGTGTTGATGTGAACAACCGTCGGATGATCAATGTCTTTTACCTTTTTGAATATTTCAATCAGTTTTTCGACATTGTTGCCTTCCGCTTCGTAATAGTAGTCCAGACCCATCGCACGGAATAAATTTTCACTGCAGGTACCGTTTGATTCACGCAGAGAGGCAAGATTTTTATACAAACCGCCGTGGTTTTCTGCAATCGACATCTGGTTGTCGTTTACAACGATAATCAGGTTTGTGTTCTGTTCGCCGGCAAAATCCAGGGCCTCGAGTGCTTCGCCGCCGCTCAATGAACCGTCACCGATTACAGCAATGATGTTTTCTTTATCACCCTTTAAATCGCGCGCCTTTGCAAGACCACAGGCAAGGCTCACCGAAGTCGAAGTATGACCGATTTTAAAAAAGTCATGCGGGCCTTCATCCGGATTCATGTATCCTGTTACTTCGCCAAAACGGTTTTCATCAAAGAATCCGTGTTTTCGGCCTGTAAGCATTTTATGAGGATAACACTGGTGAGAAACATCAAAAACAAACTTATCGCGTGGAGAGTCAAAAACATAATGGAGGGCAATAGTTCCTTCAACAAATCCAAAATTTGGGCCAAAATGTCCGCCGTGTTTTGTCAGGCGGTTAAAAAGGCCTTCGCGAATGTCCGATGCAAGTTCAACCAATTCCCTGGAATTGAGTTTTTTTACATCTTCCGGACCATTAATTCTATCAATAACCATTCGCTAACTATAACATAGAATTTCAACGGATATAAAGTTCAATAATTGTAATCTATCGTTATTTTAAGTTCATGTAGAAAGAAATTCCAAGTTCAATATTGTTGAATGCGTAAGTTGAATTATCAAAGAAGTTTCTGGTGCGCTCAATTCCGTTGCGCACAGAAAAAAATGTTGTCAAAGCAACCGGATGTGAATTGATGATGAATTCAGCGCCGTGGCTAAAGTATTTGTAGGCCTTTCTTCCGCTGTCACTCATCATAATCGGAGCATAAGTAAAATAAATGTTGTGGCTGAACACTTTGCTGATCCGGGCCGAATACTCCGCCCCGAATGTGAGTGCATTAAATTGAACCGACTGCGTATTTGAATAAACATCCACGCTGGAATAATTTAAAAATGTGTACCCGATAAACGGAAAGAATCTTCCGTAATATGCAATCACTGCCGGCATCTGGTATTGAACATCAACTTCAATACAGCGCAAGTGTTCGTTCAATTGTGGTTCTTCATGATTAAAGTCAGGATTTTCTGACCAGTAAATGTGTGTGCGCTGGTCAAAGCCCATATTCATCTGGGCTTTGATAAACGGCATTTTTTCGTAGTACGCGTGGTACAAAATTCCATAGAAGAATAAGCCTTCGCCAGACTGCGTACTCGAACCGCCTTCCTTTGACATCATATTATTCAGGTTCTGGAATCCAAAGATAGTTTCAAAGGTCCAGTCGATCCCTTCAACCGGGGACACATGTTTAATTGCACGGCTAAATGCAGTTCCGCCGGTCAAAAGAGAGAACAATACAACCGAACAAAAGAATTTTATGCGCGTGCCAGGCCTGCCTTGCGTGCTTCGTCTGCTACAGCTTTTGCTACAACCTGAGCAACTCTCGGGTCAAAAGCCGATGGAATTACATTGTCTGCATTCAATTCGTCGTCGCTGATAAGCGAAGCGAGCCCTCTTGCAGCCGCAATCTTCATTTCTTCTGTAATTTTGCTTGCGCGGCAGTCCAATGCTCCACGGAACAATCCCGGGAACGCAAGAACGTTGTTTACCTGGTTCGGGTAGTCTGAACGGCCTGTTCCGATTACCTTTGCGCCGGCTGCTTTTGCGTTTTCGTAAGTAATTTCCGGTTCCGGGTTTGCCATAGCAAAAACGATAGGATCGCGTTTCATCGATTTTACCATTTCCTGGCTGACGAGATTCGGGGCCGAAACACCGACAAAAATATCAGCCTTTGCCATTGCCTGTGCAAGAGTAAGACGTTCATTGTCCTGGTTTGTAATTTCTGTCAATTCTTTAGTCAAAAAGTCGTATTTATCGTAGTCTTCTTTAAGAACAATACCGTTGATGTTGAATCCATAAATACGTCCGATTCCAAACTGGTGGAGCATACGGATAATTGATGAACCGGCAGCACCTGTTCCGCTTACAACGAGTGTACATTCCTCAGGTTTTTTGTTAACAACTTTGAGGGCGTTCATAATTGCTGCAGTTACAACGATTGCTGTTCCATGCTGGTCATCATGAAAAACCGGAATATCAAGTTCCTTAATCAAAGTGCGTTCAATCTGAACACAGCGCGGAGCCGAAATATCTTCAAGGTTGATTCCGCCGAATGTTGGAGCAATCTGCTTGCAGAATTTGATGATTTCGTCCGGATCTTTTGTATCAATACAAAGTGGAACCGCATTCACACCTGCAAATTTTTTGAACAAAACAGATTTTCCTTCCATTACAGGAAGTCCGGCAGCAGGTCCGATATCACCAAGACCAAGAACGGCAGTTCCATCAGAAACAACAGCGATTGTGTTTCCGCGCCAGGTGTATTTGTAAACGTCATCAGGATTTTTATGAATCTGACGGCATGGTTCAGCAACGCCTGGTGTGTAGGCAACAGAAAGATCGTCACGGTCCTCGAGCTTGCATTTTAATTCGGTAGAAATTTTACCTTTCCATTCTTCGTGCTTTGAAAGCGCTTTTTCGTAAATTGTACTCATAGGCTCAAGTATAGCGTAAATGAAATTATTGTGCGATAGGAGGCCCTAAGACAGTCCTTGCAGATTTGGTTTTGCGCTATAAATTCACTATGGCTCTGTAACTGAAGAATACGAATATTCACTTTTAGAAAAGAATCTTTAACGCCTCCCCAGGCAGAAGTGCCTTTATCTTTGAGTTTTTAAAGTCATTCTTGTCCCGCGTTATTATAAAATCTGCATGGACAGCAGCGGCGCATTCGTCCTGAAGACAGTCTTCAAAATCGGAAAAATCATCCCGCTGAATGGCTGAGAGAAGTTTGTCTTTGTTTAGAGAAGAGATTTCAAATAAATTAAGTAACGACGAAATAATTTCCCGTCTTTGTTGAGAAGAAAATTGCTTTCTCAAAATAAACCAGAGATTATTTATTGTGTGTGCGGCTAGGACACCGGTTATTTCTCTTGAATGAATTTTGTTAAAAATCTGTTTTGTTTCTTCAAGATAATAATTTCTGTCCATAAAAAAATCTAATATAATATTTGTATCAATCAATAGGACCATATTTTTCAACTAAAGCCTGGTAAAGCTCCTCCTTGTAATCAAAATTTTCCGGAACCTTAAAAGTTCCCGCATATTTTAAAAGTGTTTCTAATGCCTCGTCCCGCTCTTTTTTTTGAATGTTTTCATCAAATTCAACCAGCTTAAATTTCTGCCCTTTAGAAAAATGTGCTTTTGAATTATCTGCTAGACGAAGGGTATTGCCGTCATAATAAACATCCCAGCTGTTCTGTTCATTTTCCTCGCCGGATTCCGGTTTAAATGAAACAGCAGGTTCAGCAACGCGCACAGTATTTGCATCTTCATTCATCTGAAAGGAAACACCGCTTTTTTCTTCTGCCTGTTTTTTTAAAGAAGCCATTAAAAGTTCAGTGACTGGAGAAAAATCCTTGTAGTAGAAATACGAAGCAGGTACTTTATAAGTTTCTGCAAGCCTGTTCACAGTCTGTTCAGAAGGAGTGACGGAGCCGTTTTCGTATTTGGAATAAGACTGGCGCGAAACCCCGATAAGGGAAGCAATCTGGTCCTGAGAATAATTATTAAGCTGTCTGAGGAATTTTAAGATTTCTTTCATGAGATTATTGTAAAGGGTAAGTTTACAAGTTGTCAAGCGTAATTTTAAATAAATTTACATTTTGTAAAGTTGTGAATCTTTTTCCCGGAAATACACTTCGGTTTTGTTATCTATTATTTTCTCTTCCACTATTCGAAGATATCAAAGATGATGTTTTTGATATGTATTACGGAATTGATGTAGATAAGTAACCCTCCCCTACTTTCCATCTCCCCCTGCACAGTGCTAAAATCTATACTGGACGGCCGCCAATGCGGTTCGTATAAGGAAACCACATGAACCTGAACGACACTCCATCTTCAGAACGCGCGCATATCGGAATTTTCGGGCGCACAAACGTTGGAAAATCTTCTCTAATTAACGCCCTCACCGGCCAGAAAACTGCCATCGTGTCAGAGGTTCAGGGCACTACAACTGACCCGGTTTCCAAGTCAATGGAACTTCTACCGGCCGGCCCCGTTGTTATTACCGACACTGCAGGCCTCGACGATACCGGCACTCTCGCAGAAGAACGCATTTGTCAGACCCGGCGCATATTAAACCAGTCTGACCTTGCCCTCATTGTTACCGACAGCCCCTCTTTAACTAAGTGCGAAAACGATATTCTCGAAAGCGTTAAAAAACTTTCCATTCCATATATTCTGGTTCAAAACAAGTGTGACGAAGGCTCTTCTTCCGCCGGAGACGCATCAGACTCCATTCAGGTTTCTGCTTTAACGGGACACAACATAAATCAGTTAAAAGATCTTATCGCCGCCAGGTTGAATTCATCCCGGTCCGACAAAAAACTTGTTGCAGATTTAATCAAACCCGGCGATTTAATAGTCCTGGTTGTTCCAATCGATAAGGCAGCTCCAAAGGGGCGTTTAATTCTCCCGCAGCAGATGACAATCCGCGAAATTCTCGATGCAGGTGCAATTGCCGTCACT
>JAEEGG010026742.1_pt1 | contig 10993 bp, 12 predicted proteins | sample 9134161 | NCBI WGS metagenome assembly JAEEGG01 (sample SAMN16246543, study PRJNA631951) | gut metagenome | biome: gut microbiome; feature: rumen; material: CR-attached | host: Bos | place: Iran: Karaj | collected 2018-10
ATATGGTTTACGCCCTCCACGACGGCAAAGGCCACGACCTGATCGAACGGATGGAAAGCCGTCACGGTCTGCGGCAGCTTACCTACATGAAAGAGATGGGCATGGGCAACGACCTGTACGAAATCGTGGACCTGGATAAATAGTTTAATAGTTAATCATTTAATAGTGGATCCGGGAAAATAGTTTTAGAAAGGCTTAGCCTGGGAAGGTACGATATGAAGATACGCAGCGCGACAACGCAGGATGCGGCACGGCTCCTTGCCATTTATACTTATTATGTGGAAAAAACGGCGATATCTTTTGAGTGTGAAGTTCCTTCCTTAGCGGAGTTTACCGGCAGGATTGCAAAAACACTGCTGAAATACCCGTATCTTGTGATGGAAGAAGACGGCGTAGTGCAGGGATATACTTATGCCGGTCCATTTAAAGAACGGGCAGCCTATAATCGCTCCTGTGAATTGAGTATTTATCTGGATCGTGACGCGAAAGGCCGGGGATACGGCAGAAAACTGTATGAAGCGATGGAAGCGGCGTTAAAAGATAAGGGATTTTTGAATATGTATGCCTGTATCGCCGATCCCATTACCGAAGATGAGTACCTCACAAAAAACAGTGAACAGTTCCATCAGCATCTCGGTTTTGTCAAGGTGGGGGAGTTTCACAGATGCGCCTGTAAGTTCGGACGCTGGTATAATATGATCTGGATGGAAAAATTCATAGGAAAACATATATAATCCCAGGTAAAAACTGATAGTTGTTATTGCTTGCCAAAAAAAGAAAAATGCAGGACATTGTCCCGTTTGGGGTACGTCCTGCATTTTTTACTTGGTTTGTTTTTAATTAAAGAATCGTTTTGTGAATCGTTTTGTTATCAGCAAAAAATTTGTTTAATGATTTGTATAGGAAAAAGATGCTTAGAGAGTTGCTCTGTTTTCTGCCTGTGGCTCGTATGATATAATTATAAATAGAATAACCCTGAAATTAAGAAGATGTTGATGGGTTAACCGAAACGAAAGTGATGGAACCGGCGGAACTGAGTTCCCGGCTGAAAAATTTCGGGAAAGTGATGGGCCGGGACAGGAAGTTTCCGGTTGATTGTTTTAAGGAAAGTGGTGCAGGAAACCATGAAAGTTCTGGAGATGGATCATTTTGTGCTTACCACACAAAATCTGGAAGCCTGTCTGCGTTTTTATACAGAAATGCTGGGCATGGAGCAAAAAGAAACAAATGGGAGGTTTATATTGCGGTTTGGCGCACAAAAGATAAATATACACACGCGCCCGGCGGAATTCCTGCCGGCGGCGGAGCATCCGGCTGCTGGCAGCCTTGACCTGTGTTTTGCAATTGAAGACGATATCGAAGCGGTACTGACAGAGTTAAAAAACAAAAACGCCCATTTGGTAACCGGTATTGTGGAACGCAACGGCGCAAAAGGAAAAATGCGCAGCATCTATCTGCGCGACCCGGACGGAAATCTGATTGAACTCGCATCGTATCATTGAACCATGTAAATGAATTATGGATTCTGCTTTAAGTCTGTAAATCGGTAATTGTTTCAGAACGGATAGTCCAAACAGCAAAACTATCGTTGGAGAAAACGTAAACTGGAAGAATGGAGGTTTCCATGAAAAAGCAAACGTTTAAAAAATTGTTCCTGATGCTTCCCCTGCTGGGGATTCTGGGGGGAGCCTATTTTCCGGAGCCGGCAGAAGCCGCAGAGCCGTGGCCGCCAAGGGATAATTTTTTCTGGCTGGGGCAGATCAACAAAGCCAGCGATATCATCAATACGGATGAGAATCTGCTGACGAAAGAAGAAGGACGGCGTTTTGCGGCCGCCATTCAGAAGGTGCTGGATGCTGGAAACACTAAAGGGGCGGAACGCCCTACGGTGGTAATCACTTTTGAACCCTTGCTGATTAAGGCCGGCGGGCCGGACATCACCAAAATTCACGCAGGCCGGTCCAGCCAGGACATGCTGACCACGGTGAGCATTTTAATGCAGCGGGAGCAGCTGCTGGAACTTTCCGCAGCGCTGAACAGGATGACAGAAACCTTGCTTAACCTGGCCAAGGCCCATGAGGGCACGCTTATCCCGAACTATACCAACGGAGTGCAGGCGCAACCCAACAGCCTGGGGCACTTCCTGCTGGCGTACGTGGATGCCTACGAGCGTGACCAGGAACGCGTCAAAGAGTATTATAAACGCCTGAATCGTTCTCCCATGGGCGCAACGGTGCTGAACGGTACCGGCTGGCCGTTAAACCGCGACCGTATGGCTTCCTATCTTGGTTTTGACGGCATTGCTTACAACACCTATGACGCGGGACAGGTCTTTCCACAGGAAGCGCCTATAGAAATGGGCAGCATTGCCAGCAGCATTGCCATCCATACGACAAGCCTGATCCAGGAGATCATGCAGCAGTACGCCCAGCCCCGGCCCTGGATTTTATTACAGGAAGGCAACGGCAATACGTATGTTTCCAGTGCCATGCCGCAAAAACGCAACCCCGGCATCCTGAACCGTTGCCGTACTGACAGTTCCACATTGTTAGGTCTGGCAGTTGGTGAGGCGTTCCGCGCTCATAATATTCCGGCGGGAATGGCTGATGGCCGTATTCGCGGCACGGACAGCATTGTCAAAAAGACGACCAGCGTTGTGAATCAAATGGACCGAATTTTACAAGCGCTTGACATTCGTCCGGAACGCGCTTTGGAAGAACTGAATCTGGACTGGACCTGTTCCCAGGAAATCGCGGACGTAATGATGCGCAAACATAATATACCGTTCCGTTCCGGACATCACTTTGCTTCGGAAATTGTTACCTACGCGCGGGCCCGTGACATTACGCCGGTTGATTTCACTTATGACCAGGCCCGGGAGGTTTACCAAAACGTTACCGCGGCAGATGCTACACTTCCCAAAGAGCTGCCTCTGACTCCCAACGAATTACGGGAGGCGAAAGATCCGGCGGCCATTATCAGGAACCGGGCGGTAAAAGGCGGACCGCAGCACAGCGAGATGGTAATCATGTTCAGTAAGGTGCAGAAGGTATTGGACAATAACATCGCATGGCAAAAGAACGTAGCGGACAAAGTTAAGAATGCGGAAGTGAAACTGAACGAAGACTTCTCAAAAATGTTGTAGAAGTTTTATCCGTCGATGTGACATCATAATGACGGATAAAACAAATTTTTCAAATAGAAAGCCTCTTATACGTGTCTGCAGCAAGAAAGATTTAACGTGGACATTGCTAATTTGTCTGATATTTAGTAAAATAATAGTGAAAAGAACACGAATGCAAGACCGGTGTCGAGAAAGACAAAACAGTTCGCAGGTATACGTTAATTGAGGGGTCGACAGAAAAATGCGACAGGAAAACTCTTTTGGAGCAGGGGGGAAGTTAGCTTTACCCTTTTTCATTTCTACATAAAACAGACTGACCGTTTTGGCGTAACATGTTTTCATGTTGCGTCAGACGGTTGTTTTTTTCTGTGGGAATCCGATTACATTATGGCTGATTAAAACGGGGGAGTTTTTCATTGAACGGCAGTATTTTGATTGCAGCAGCTCTCGTATGCTGCGTCTTCGGTTTTCTTCTGAACAGAATATATGCTAAAAAGTATGGAGATCCGGCAATACAGTGGAAACCGTGTGTCCTGCAGTTTATTTGCATTGGTGGTGCTCTGACGCAGCTTCCCGGTGACGAAATGTCGTTGCGGTTTTTGTTTTGGATTATTGCAAGCATGATTTCCTGTGCAGCGGCTTTATGGATGTGCCGGCAGCATGCTAAGAGTCAACAGGCCGGACCGGGTGATACTGTTGTCGCCATGGTGGCGCAGGCGATATTACCCGTTGGCGCAGCGGTATTGGTTCTGCTGGCTGCCGGTATGATAGCGTTTGGTTTTCTTTGGGATCATTAATTCATGATAAGATTCATAGATTTTATGGGGAGGTGAAAATTCGTTATGAGAAAAAGCATGCGATTCGGTATGGCGGCGTTGTGTTTCACATTAACGTTGGCTTCTGTTATCGACACGGCAAACGCGGCTCCTAAAACGTTGAAGAATGCGGAGCGTTCCGTAGCGAACTGGTATTGGAGCGATGAGGGCGAAGTATGGCCACCTGCTGCCGGGCGGTATGAACGGAAAAATGACAACGGCGTGACAAACGCGTTTATCAACGTGACGGTACTGCCGGATCAATGGCCGGTGATTACACTGCGCACTTGTGATTACAACGGAACTGATGATGAAAAAGGCTGGGAAATGTTATCCCAGGCGCCAGCTGTCGTTCTGGGCGGACAGATTATCGGTCTGGCAATCACGGATTCCCCTCCGGACAAGAAATATATTAAAGCCGGTAAGAAACCTGTCCAGCTTCGCCTGGGCGCCCAGTTTGCCACTGGCGCCGAAGTCCAGGGCATCCATAGAGGAAACGGGACTGGGGCCATGCTGGATGATGTACAAATTAATCTGATGCATGCCGGCGTCACATCAGAAAAAGACGGGCTGGTTCTGGACTATTTTGGGCATAACGGACTGCGTTTACCAGATGTTCGTGGCAAATATGTATTGAATAAAAACCGTACGCCGCGGGCTGACGAGTTCGCCGCCTGTGCGCTGGTTGCCGCGCTGCCTCTTCGCGAAACCAACACCGACTTTACGGATAAGACGTTGCAAATCATACCGGAGGCTGTAACGGGCAGTATGATGCCGAAATACAAATACATCATTAAGAATTATGGCTTTGCCGTTAAAGTATTCCAAAATGGTAAACTGCTCCGCACCTTCATGGTGCCGAAAGATTTAAGCGCTGTGTACCGCTTCGACAGCGATGGCGGCGATGTGATGATTTACAATATCGATGGGTCGAAAGGATGAGTTTTAAAGAAAAAACCAGGGAAACCGTTATAGAACGTTTTGTTTGTACACATACGGATTAATCAGTGTGTTTTTATCTTTGTATATAACACTATTAAGGAGGGCTTTTAGTATGGATCGGGCACGAAAGATAACAGCGCTGTGTCTGGCAGCAGTGTTCCTCGTTACCCTGACGGTGTACGCTGCTTCAAAAGGATATTTTACCAAAGTTAAGCATAATGGCACTATTGTCAACGTTAAGGTTACGGAAGGAAACTATATTAAGACAAGTCAGAGAGCGTACCTTAAGGACAGTAAGAACAAGGTGCTCCTTAGCTGGAAGGATCATAAGCCGTCAAAAGCATATCGCGGGAAAGACGGTAAGACCTACAGTTATTTCCCTTACAACATCAATATGTACCGTTATAAACCTGGCAAATATAAGCTGGTGACCCGTTCTTTCAACCGTAGCATCGTCGTTCCCTTTACCTATGCCGGCCGTACTTCCCTGCAGTATCACTCCTCCAAGGTTGTGCGCAATAATAACGGCGATCTGGTGCAGCGTTTCTATTTCAAGCGCAGCAATGCCAAAGGCAAGATGGTTAACGCCCAGATTTATAACAATAAAAACCAGCTTGTACGTGCATTTAAATTCAAATCAGGCGGCTCTAACCAGCTTCTCTCATTCAATTGGAACGGATGGCCGGGGAAAAACGCAGCCAACCGCTGTCCCAGAGGCGTGTATACGCTGAAATACTGGGTTGACGGTGCTTCACCCCGCACGGCGAAATTCAGGTTAGCGATTTAAGGAGGCGTAAGAACATGAAACGTAATTTTATGATAACAAAATTAGCAGTTTTCATGGTAGCGCTGGTCTTAACGCTGGCTGTTACCGCAGTTGCCCTGGCCAAAGGCGCCGATGAATGGAAAAAGGCGGAAGGCCTTTACGTTTGGAAACAGAGCGCCCAATACAGTAACGGTTTTCTCTTTGTAAAACCCATGGAAGAAGATCTGTTCCTGTTCGAGTTCAAAACCATGCGCGGCAGCGAAGCCGAAGATAGTTCCTATGATTACAACGTAGCCGGTATTTTCCTGGTAGAAGATAACGGCACCGGCGAAGCCGAATTTGAAGTTGATAAAAAGCCGGTGAAACTTACATTTACGTTGAAAGGCAAAACTATTGCCGTAAAACAGAACGGTTCCATGCCTGCCGACGTAAGCGGTGAATATGATTTCCAGGAGAAGGGCTATGAAGCTACGGAAGCGGCAGCTACCGCAATCCTGGAAGGCATCACCCCGGCGAAGACCAGCCTGAACGCTTCTAACCGTCCCTACAGGTTGGTATATGCCAATGAAACAGTCGGCGGCTGGTTCTATGATGTACGTGCAATCCACCAGCCCGGTAACAAGATGTTCGCCAGATTTCTGGTAGCTGCAGACCTGACTGCAGTATACCGCAACGACGACGTGAAGAATCCCCAATTGATCTACGGTTCTCCGGCTACCATGCTTACGACGGAATTTGCTCCTCTGTTAAAAGAAGAAGAGGAAGAAGAGGACGTTCTGGTACCGGAAGGTGCCACCGAGGAAAAGGTGGAAGGCAAAGGATCCGACAGCAGCGAAGACGACTCGAGGCTCAGTGCCGTAGTAAGCGTGGGTCCCGAAGATCCGGAAGTCAAAGTGGGCGAAAGCAGCAAACTGGTCGTTTCCATTCCCGGCAGGCTGAAATATAAACTGTCCGATCTGAAATCCAGTGCCGACGGCAAGGTCAGCGTGGCCGCCGATGGTACTTTGTCCGCAAAAGAAGAAGGCACTGCGACAATCAGCGGAAAATTAACCGTTGATAACGCCTCTCGTGATTTCAAAGTAGATGTTACCGCTTATGTTCCCAAGCTGGAATGTGATGCGCTGCCTGTTCATTTAGAGATTGGCGAAAAGGTTGAGTTGGTCGCTTATATTACCGGACAAGAAGGCGAGGCCAAACCCCAGTGGAGCGTCAGTGACAGCAAGATTGCCGAAATTAAAGACGGCGTACTTACTGGCAAGGCAGATGGTCTGGTAGATGTGACTGCCAAATACGATAAAATGGAACGTACCTGGAAAGTTGCGGCAGGCAAGGCAGAACTGCCAAAAAAAGGTGATGCGGCCAAGGGAGACGATGGTTTTGATATTTTTGACCTGTTAATCATTGGTCTGCCGGTAGTTTTGATCGGTGGCGGTATCTGGATGTTCATGAAACGCAGAAAGAAATAAAGCAGTATAACGGTACAAAATAATCAGGACGCAGCTTTATCTGATTGAATTACAGATTGAAGCGCGTCCTGTTTTTCTGAGATAAGGCAGCCGTTTTTATTGTGAAAACAAAGCAATTGCGGTTTTTTCGTTTTTGGAGTAAAATCAGAAAAAAGATTTGCGATTGGAGACTGAACATGAAAAGAGTATTTGCTGCCTGCCTGCTCCTGTTTTCGTTTTTGTGCTGCCTGCCGGCTTTTGCCGATGCAGCGGTCCAGACAGGCAAAAAAGTTTATGAACTGATTTCCCCGGAGAGTTACGAAGGCTACTGGGAAGAAAAGAAGGAAGGGCGTTTTCTCATGACTGTTACGCCAACGGATGAACCGGGCTGGTATGACGTGACTGTCACGCTACGCGAAAAGTGTCCGAAGACAGATGTGTACATGATGCGGGCGCACTACCAGAAAGATGGCAGCATGTATTATGAAAATTGCCTCTTTGTGCTCCGCAAGGTGAAAAGCGACGGCAGTGTGAAGGATAAGGTAAAGTATCGCAACGGATCCGGCCTTTTATATTACAGTTTTGATGAAAATGTCCTGTACTGGACCGACTACAAGCTGAAGCCGGAAAAGCGTGTGCTTACTTTTACAAAAACAGCTTCGCCTGATGCAGACGAAGCCAAGTGAAGTGACAGGAAACGATTATAGTATTATAAGTATTAACAGGGAAGCGCGGACAAACAAGCCGGCGCTTCCTTTTTTATTGATTATCGGAAAACGTGTCTTCTTTCATAAAATGATACCCGAATACAATGATGCGGAAAACCCAGTCTACGAACATGGCATACCATACCCACAACACATTTTTGTGCCAGAGGTCAATAAAGAGATAGGCCAGGCCCACACGGAACACTGCCATGGCAAAAACGGCGACTTTCATGGTAAAAGCTGCTTTTCCGATGGCCCGGAAATAATAGGGGAGCAAAAAGGCAACCGGCCAGATGACCATGGCTGCGGAATGGGCAAGAATGAGGCCTTCCGCCAACCCGGCGGAAAGAGGCGACAGGTTGTAACATCCTACCCAGAAGCTTCTGCCGATAATCAATACGGAACAGATTACGGCAAGGAACACATAATTCAGGTATAAAAGAATCTTTGCGTAATATTTGGCCTGTTCCGGTTTCTTTGCTCCGTAACACTGGCCCACTACAGTGATCATTCCGGCTCCCAGCGCATTCCCGGGCAGGTACAGATAGGTGGCCAGGTTGGACGCGACCGCATATGCCGCTATAGATGCAGTACCCAGCGTAGATACCAGGCTTTGCAGCAGGATTTTTCCGAAATTGAACAGACCGCTTTCCACGCTGTTGGGGATTCCAATAGACAGGATTTTCCGGACAATCTCTCTGTCCGGCTTTAACTGTGAAAAAGCGTGAATCCGGATTTCTTTGCCGAAACGTTGCAGGCTGTACACCATAAACAGCGTTGCCGCCATCCTCGCGAGCAGGGTCGGCAGGGCTACGCCCACAACGCCCATGCGGAGTCCGAAGATACAGATTGCGTTACCGATAATATTGAGCAGGTTCATTCCCAGGGACGCCAGCATGGCCAGCTTTGTATTGCCGGATGCCCGGAAGATAGCTGCTGCCGAATAATAAATTGCTAAAAAAGGGAAGGAAGCAGCGGTAAATAACAGGTATTTGACTGCGTCTTCCATTACCCTGCTTTCTACCTGACCGAAGATTGCAGAAAGCAGAGAATTACCTTTTAACAAAAACGCCGCCGCTATGCAGGCCATTAGTGAGGTGGTGATAAAAAGCATCTGCCCGCCGCTTTTGCCTGCGGCTTTATAATTCCCGGCGCCGATGAACTGGGCGCAGACTACCGTGCCTCCGGCGGTAAGGGCGAAGAGGACCTGGATCACCAGCATGTTTACGGAATCCACGAGGGACACGCCGGAAACGGTGGCTTCACCCACATAGGCAACCATCAGCACATCTACCATGCCTACCAGCACCGAAAGGAGCTGTTCCACCACAAGAGGCCACAGCAGGTGAAGCAAATGGTGTTTGCTGAACAGTAACTCTGAATCAGGTGTGTTGTTAAAATGATTTGTCATTTTGTGCTCTTGCTATTCTACTATAAGTTTCAAAGATGGAATTTCTGCCAGGGTTTGGCGTTGTTTATTGTGAGTGTGTTAATGAATGCATCTGCGGTTCCGTAAGTCGACCGGATGATTTACAGATAACCGGTGTGTTCCAGCAACACTTTCAGTCCGATCAGGCACAGAACCAGGCCGCCGGTTCGGGTCGCGTGACTCCGGAAGTGTTCTCCCAACTTGAACCCGATGATGCCGCCCAGAAAAGAAATGATAAAAGTGACCACGCCGATCAGCAGCGAGCTGGTCCAGATGTTCACATCCAATACGGCAAAGCTGACACCTATAGCCAGGGCATCGATGCTGGTGGCAACAGCCAGCAGGACCATGCGCTTCACACCGTAGCTTTCAATTACTTCGGCGTCTTCGCCGGCTTCCCGGATCATGTTGATGCCGATATACAGCAACAGGAAGAACGCAATCCAGTGATCATACGCTTCGATGTATTCTACGGCCCAATAGGCTGTCCAGTAGCCGATGACCGGCATGAGGAACTGGAATGCGCCGAACCAGGCTCCGAATTTGACTGCTCCTGCGAACCGGGAAGAGGGCGCCAGCACCAGACTGCCGCAAATGGATACGGAAAAGGCATCCATGGCCAGACTTACTGCGATTAATAAAAGTTCAAAGAATCCCACGATGTAGTCTCCAATACATTTTTGATCCGTGTTTCCTTAATCAGCTTTTTTCGGAAAAGATTTCCGGATCTTCCCAAGCACCTCGTCCCGTAAAGCCAGAAAGTCGTATACGGCGTCTTCCGACAATACGCCGCGCCTTAAATTCCGGGGAAGCCTGCCTGCCTCATCGTCGGCAAAATCTTTTTGCCATTGCCCACCTGTATAATACAGTTCCAGTTCGCGTATCTCTTCTTCAAGAGCAACGTAACGCTCCAGCGCCTCCCGTAAATCCCGTACGGCTTTGCCGCTTTTATCCAATATTTCTTCCATCCGGCAAATCCGTGTGATCTGGGTTTCACAGTCTTTTACATATTCATTTGTTATGTCGCACTGCCTTGAACCCTGCATCGAGAAAAAACTCCTGTTTCTTTGATATTATGTTTTTAAATTATATCACAACAGCGCGAGAAATGTTATAATAAAATTATCCATGAAATAAAGGGAAGGAGAGGTGCGTCATGATTAAATTCGCCCACAATAATTTTAACGTGTTGGATCTGGAAAAAAGCATGAAGTTTTATAAGGAAGCGTTAAACCTGAAAGAAGTCCGCCGGGTGGAAAAACCGGATTTTACATTGGTTTATTTAGGCGATAACGGCGAAACGCCCCATACGCTGGAACTTACCTGGCTGAAAGACCGAAAGGAACCCTACGACCTGGGTGAGAATGAATTCCACCTGGCTTTTGTTACCGATGATTATGAAGCCTTGCATGAAAAACACAAAAAAATGGGTTGCATCTGTTATGAAAACCCGATGATGGGCATCTATTTCATCAATGACCCAGACGGTTACTGGCTGGAAATCCTGCCGGTACGGTGAGGTTGGGAAACGTTGTAAAAATGCGTTAGTGAGATTGCCGGCAGGATAGTTACATGTCAGACCAATCACCTGTTAAAATTAATTCTGATAGCTTGGAGAAGATGATCATGCGTATTCTTGTAATAGATGGACAGGGCGGCGGTATTGGCCGTTCTTTGGTGGAGTTGCTTGTCAAAAATTTTCCGGATGCGGAAGTTGGAGCGACAGGGACGAACTCCATCGCAACGGAGACCATGCTGAAAGGCG
>JAEEGG010026744.1_pt1 | contig 10993 bp, 9 predicted proteins | sample 9134161 | NCBI WGS metagenome assembly JAEEGG01 (sample SAMN16246543, study PRJNA631951) | gut metagenome | biome: gut microbiome; feature: rumen; material: CR-attached | host: Bos | place: Iran: Karaj | collected 2018-10
CGCGGAGCTTGACGCCATCAAGGAGCTGCTGGGGCACGCCAACCTCTCCGCCACGCAAATCTATACCCATACATCCATCGCGAAACTTAAAAAGATTTATCAACAATCCCATCCAAGGGAATAAAAAACATTTGCCTTATGAACATCAACATCAATTCAGTGCATTTCAAAGCGGACAAGGATCTGGAACAGTTCATCGTCAAGAAGATCGAACGGATCGGCAAACTGCACGAGGGGATTTTCGGCAGCGAGGTGACGCTCAAGCTGGACAACACCGACAAGCCTGAAAACAAGATTGCCGAAATCAGGCTCAAACTGAAGGGGAACGATTTGCTGGCCAGCAAACAGTGCAAAACCTTCGAGGAGGCGACCGACCAGGCGATAGACGCGCTGAAGAGGCAAATCGGCAAATCAAAGGATTTCCCGAAGCCCGACAAGGGTAAACTGACTGAGGCATAGCCTATGGAGGTGCTTGAGGTACGCCATGTCTCCAAGCGGTTCGCCACCCTTACCGCATTGGATGACGTAAGTATGGCTGTTGGGGAACACCGGATTGTGGGGCTGCTTGGGCCGAACGGCGCCGGCAAAACCACTCTTATCCGCATCATAAACCAGATAACCGCGCCCGATGAGGGGGAGGTGCTCTTCTGTGGCGAGCGCCTTTCGCAGAGGCACATCGCCCAAATCGGATACCTGCCGGAGGAGCGCGGGCTGTACCGCAAAATGAAGGTGGGGGAGCAGCTGGTGTACCTGGCGCAGCTTAAGGGTGTCCCGAAACGGGATGCGGAGCGGCGTGCGCGGCATTGGCTTGACAAGTTTGAAATCGGCTCCTGGTGGAACCGTCCGGTTGAGGAGCTCTCAAAGGGGATGCAGCAGAAGCTGCAGTTCATCTCCACGGTCATCCACGAGCCTCCCTTCTTCATCTTCGACGAGCCTTTCAGCGGCTTCGACCCAATCAACGCTGGGCTGCTGAAGGAGGAGATGCTCCGGCTGCGCGAAAATGGCGCCAGCATCATCTTCTCCACCCACAACATGGCCTCGGTTGAGGAGCTGTGCGACGACATTGTGCTGATAAACCGCTCCAAAAAAATCCTTGAGGGTACGGTGCAGGAGGTGCGGCGGCGTTTCAGGCAGCACCTGTTCGAGGTGGAGTACCGGCCTGGCGGCTCCCCTGTGGACTGGAACAGCCTGAAGCCGGAACTCTTCACGACGGTGCAGGTTCTGGAATCGCCTGAACGTTGCGCGGTGCAGCTCAGGCTGGATCCGGAGGCTACGCCCAACCAGCTGCTCTCGGTGCTGCTGCCGGTGGTGCAGGTGGTCTCCTTCAGGGAACTGCTGCCTTCGGTCAGCGACATTTTTATAGCACAGGTCAAACAGATGCAGAAAGGAGGTGGAGATGAATAAGATATGGACTGTCATGCGGCGTGAATACCGCCAGGCGGTGCGGAAAAAGTCGTTCCTGATACTCACAATTCTCGGCCCCATCCTGATGGCCGCGCTGATTATCACCCCCGCCTTCCTCGCCATGAGGGGCGACCGTTCGGTGCATATCGCCGTCCTTGACGAGACCAACCTTTTCGGCAGGCTTAACAGTGCCAACGACAAGGAGATGTTCTATGAATACGTTAATGAGCCGCTGCCGCTGCTGAAGATGCAGCTGCTGGAGAAAAAGTACGACGCCGTGCTTTACGTGCCGTACAACAGCACCATCCTCGGAGGTGTGGTATACACGGCAAACACGCTGGAGTCCGGAGTGATGTCAAACATCCTCTCCTCCATGAAGCAGAACCTGAGCGCGGAGATTCTTGTGGACGAGTTCGGTCTGGACCAGGATTCGCTCCGGACATACCTGTCGCAGCATACCGACCGGATAATGCTTGGGCAGATGTTCGTGAACGAGGACGGCAGCGAGACCCGGCAGGCCTCCTACACCAAGGATGTGCAGAAGGTGCTGGGGCTGGTGGTCGGGCTTGTCATCTATTTCTTCATTTTCATGTACTGCTCGATGGTGCTGCGTGGCGTGCAGGAGGAGAAGAGCAACCGTGTGGTTGAGCTGATTGTCTCGTCGGTGCGTCCCATCCAGCTGATGATCGGCAAGATTGTGGGCATCGCGCTGATAGGGCTTACCCAGCTGGCGATTTGGGTGGTGCTGCTGGCAGGCATCCTTGGCGTTTTCAGGGTGGCCTTTCCGGAGGTCTTCACCGTGCAGCAGCATGGAGTGGAGGTCCGGCAGCAGGCACCAGCCAACTACGACCAGTTCCTGATCAGCCTGCAGCAGGTGCAGGATGAGGCTCCGGAGAACGAGTTTGTGAAATCGCTGCAGACAATCGATTTCAGGCAGCTGCTGCTCTGGTTCGTCTTCTTTTTCATCACCGGATATTTCCTGTACGCATCGCTCTATGCGGCGGTTGGGGCGGCGGTCGACAACGATGCCGACACGCAGCAGTTCCTGCTTCCGCTGACAATACCTTTGCTGCTTTCGATTGTGCTCTCCGCAGGCATTGCGGAACATCCTGACGGCCCGCTGGCATTCTGGCTCTCCGTCATCCCGTTCACCTCGCCGATTGCCATGCTTATAAGGATTCCGTTCGGCGCCTCGGCGGTGGCCTCGTGGGAGCTGCTGCTCTCCGCCTCGCTGATGCTTTTAGGCTGCATGGCCACCATCTGGATTGCGGCCAAAATCTACCGCACCGGCATCCTCATGTACGGCAAGAAAATCTCCTACAAGGAGCTGTGGAAGTGGGTAAGGTATAGGGAGTAGAAAATCTGCGGCTATTCTACAAAATTTGTCAAAAATCCGCAGTTATTCGCAGAAATTTGCACTTTTTGACGAATTATTCGCAAAAATTTGCATTTTTCGCCGAGTTAATCGCAAAAATTTGTAGAACGGCAGGACTTATTCGCAAAAATTTGTAATTTGTGCCGAAAAAAATGTGCGGTGCAATACTATTCCGACGCTTTTGACGTTATAAAATCCGGAAGAAATGTTTCTTCCGGTTCTGTTTTGTTTGACAATCAATATTATGTATCATTAAACAAATAGTAAAATGACAGAAAAACTTACGTTGCGCGACAGCGCGGGCATGCGGTGGACAGCACTGCTGCTATTGGCTTTGGCGATGTTCTGTTCATACATCTTTATGGACATCCTCTCGCCTATCAAAGACCTCATGCTATCGACAAGAGGATGGGATTCAACCGCTTTCGGCACCATGCAGGGTGCGGAGACGTTCCTGAATGTGTTCGTCTTCTTCCTGATTTTTGCCGGCATCATTCTGGACAAAATGGGGGTCCGCTTTACGGCGGTGCTTTCCGGTGCGGTGATGCTCATCGGTGCACTGATCAAGTATTATGCTGTGTCGGAATCCTTTTACGGCAGCGGTTTGGAGACTTGGTTCACCAACCATTTGAATCACATTCCCGGCTTTGAACAGCTTGGTGTCGCCCCGTTCTATGAGGGAATGCCCGCTTCCGCCAAGGTGGCCGCTGTGGGCTTCATGATTTTCGGCTGCGGTGTGGAGATGGCCGGCATCACGGTTTCCCGCGGTATTGTGAAATGGTTCAAAGGCCGTGAGACCGCTTTGGCCATGGGCTCTGAGATGGCTCTCGCCCGCCTGGGTGTCGCCACCTGCATGATCTTCTCGCCCTTCTTCGCAAAATTAGGTGGTAACATTGATGTCTCCCGTTCGGTGGCTTTCGGTGTGGTGCTGCTCTGCATCGCGCTGATGATGTTCATCGTCTATTTCTTCATGGACAAAAAACTGGATTCTCAAACCGGCGAAGCCGAGGAAAAGGACGATCCTTTCAAGGTTTCCGATATCGGCAAGATTCTTTCTTCCGGCGGTTTCTGGCTGGTGGCCCTGCTCTGCGTGCTTTATTACAGCGCCATCTTCCCCTTCCAGAAATATGCGGTGAACATGCTGCAATGCAACCTTACCCTCAATCCTGGCGAAGGCTTCTGGGCAGACAGCAGCGTGACCATCATCCAATACATCATTATGCTTGCAGTGGCCGTCTGCTCCTTCACCAGCAACTTCTCCAAGAACAAAACCGTGAAAGTCGGTCTGATGGTTGCTGCTGTGGTGGCTTTGGTGGTCTATTGCTGGATGGGTTACATGCGCGGCACTGCCGAGACCATCTTCGCCGTCTTCCCGCTTCTGGCCGTGGCCATCACCCCGATTTTGGGCAACTATGTTGACCACAAGGGTAAAGCCGCCTCCATGTTGATGATCGGTTCTTTATTGCTGATTATATGTCACTTGACATTTGCTTTCATCCTTCCCGGATTCAAGGGAAGTGAAATCGGAGGCGTTGTCGTGGCATACCTCACCATCCTGGTTTTGGGTGCTTCTTTCTCTTTGGTTCCCGCTGCATTGTGGCCCAGCGTGCCGAAACTGGTGGACGAGAAAATCATCGGTTCCGCCTACGCCCTGATTTTCTGGATTCAGAACATCGGTTTGTGGCTCTTCCCGCTGCTCATAGGCAAGGTGCTTGACAATACCAATCCCGAGATTGTTGCCCGCATTGCCCAAATTAAGGAGGAGACTTCCGCAGCCGTTACCAGTGGTATGATGACCCCGGAACAGGCCTCCGCCCAAGTGCAGGCCATTTCCGAGCAGGCCGCTGTTCAGTACGACTACACCTGGCCGCTCGTGATGCTGGCATGCTTGGGTATTGCCGCCCTCATCCTGGGTGTCATCCTGAAGGTTGTCGATAAGAAACAGCACCTCGGCCTTGAGGAACCCAACATCAAATAAAAGACAAAAAAAAGAGAGCCATTCGGCTCTCTTTTTTTTTAATAAACAATCGAAGACTATTCCGTAGCTGCTGCGGTCTCCTCTTCGGTGGCGGTCTCCGTCACGTTACGCGATGAGAGCACGGCCACGATGATGGTGGAGGGCACATCGACCACCTCCACGTTGTCGATCTGGATCTGACCGGCACGGATGGTGTCGAGAATGTCCATGTTGCTGATGTCGACTGTCACACACTCCGGAATGTTCTCCAAAGCGCCGCGCACTTTCAGCTTGCGGGCTTTCTTGGCCAGTTTTCCGCCGCGCAGCACGCCGGGGGCGGTGCCGACTATCTTGACGGGGATGGCGATTGTGACCGGACGGGTGGGGACGGCCTCCAAAAGGTCCACATGCAACAGTTTTCCTGTGACAGGATGGAACTGGAGCTCCTGGATTGTGGCAGGATAGGTCTTGCCTTCAAGGTTCAGTTCGGCATATTTCACTTCGGGAGTATAGATGAGGGCATTCATGTCCATTTCTTTCACCAAAAAGGGTATTTGCTGCTCGCCGCCGTATAAAACACCCGGCACGAGTCCCTGTTTGCGCACAGCTTTTGCATCCTTTTTCCCTACGTTCTGCCTGACAGAACCGCTAATAGATACTGCTTTCATTTGATTAACAATTAAATAATTAAAAAATATCACATTAAATTCAAGGCGGCAAAGGTAATCAAAAATACAATATGGACAGACTTTTTCCGATTATTTTTATTATGGTACGTTTTTGTATACAAAAAATGGCTACTTTTGCAAATCTGAACATTATTTTTTTTACGATGAAGAAAATTGGTCTTTTCATGATGGTTACAGCTTTGTTCCTGCTGGCCGGCTGTTCAAAAAACACACCGAAAGGTGTTGTGAAAACCTATTATAATGCCTTGATCGACAAGGATTATGAAAAATCGGCGCAATGTTTCTGCACGGTCAGCGAACTGGGCGGGGATGAGGAAGCGCAGATGAAGGGAATTGCTGGCAAGCTGAAAGAGAGTGTCGAAACCTATGACGGCATCAAATCCTATGAGATTCTCCGGGATTCAGTTTGCAGTGATTCCGTGGTGATGGTTTATGCCAACTTTGTATGGGGGAACGGCGAGAAAAGCCAGAGCGATATCCGGGTGGTCAAGCAGAATGGGGAGTGGAAAATCGACCCCATGTCCAAGTAAGGGATCTGTTTCGCTCTCTTCCGCTTCTGCTTTCCCTTTTGTTTGCCGCATGTTCCTCTTCGGAGGAAAAGGCGGTGTTGGAACCTTTATATCCCCTTTTGGACACGGCACTGTTGCAGGAGGGGGATCTGATATTCAGGCTGGGATTGGGGCTGGAGAGCCAGGCGGTGGTGTCGGCTGACCGCAGCGGGCAGTATTCCCATGTGGGTTTGCTGGTGCGTGAGGCGGGGGCGTGGAGAGTGCTTCATGCTGTCCCTGGCGAAGCGGAAGATACTGATGGTGAGGAGATTCTAAAAAACGACCCGCTTCCTCTTTTTCTGCGTCCTGACAGGGCGGTTTCCCTATGTGTGATGCGCTATGACACGACGGCGGAGGCTTTGGAGGCGGTCTGCCGGAAGGGTCGGCAGCTGCATGCACGCCGTATCCCGTTCGACCATGCCTACGACATCACTGACAGCAGCCGTATGTACTGCACGGAGTTTGTTGTTTTTGTATTCAAGTCCATTGGAGTGGATCTGCCGGAAGGGCATGCCCACAGTTATCCTTTGCTCAGGGGACGGCTGGTGCTCCCTGTGGATGTGGCACGGAACCATCGTTTGCATGAGGTTTTGAGCCTATGAAAAAAAAAAGCCGATGTCTGTCAAATGGAGTTTTTTTTTCGCGTAAATTTGCATTTCTGAAATTATAATTTATTTTTCAATATAACCTAAACGTATACAGATGAATAATACGAAGTATGTTTACACGTTCGGCGGAAAAACAGCCGAAGGTAAGGCCGACATGAAGAATTTGTTGGGCGGAAAGGGAGCAAATCTGGCTGAAATGTGTCTGCTTGGACTGCCGGTTCCGGCGGGACTGACCATTTCCACCGAGTGCTGCACCGCTTATTATGCCAACAACTGCCAGTTGCCTGCAACCTTGATGGATGAGGTTTGGAAGGGCATGAAGAACATGGAGAACCTGATGGGTCTCAAATATGACGACGCCGACCATCCGCTGCTGGTTTCCTGCCGTTCCGGTGCGCGTACTTCGATGCCGGGCATGATGGACACCGTGCTGAACATCGGTTTGAGCTCCAAGACCATCCCCGGTCTGATCAAGAAGACTGGCAACCCCCGTTTCGTCTATGACTCCTACCGTCGTCTTATCATGATGTATGCCGACGTGGTGATGGAGAAGGCCGAGGGTATCGAGCCTGCCGACGGCAAGGGCATCCGCAAGCAGCTGGATGACATGCTGGACGAATATAAGGAGAAGAAGGGTTACAAGTCCGACACCGAGCTGAAGGCCGAGGAGCTGCTGGAACTTGCTGAGGCGTTCAAGAAACGCATCAAGGAGGTTCTGGGCACCGAGTTCCCTGATGACGCCAAGGCGCAGCTTGAGGGCGGCATCAAGGCCGTGTTCAAATCCTGGGACGGCAAGAAGGCTATCGCATATCGCCGCATTGAGGGTATTCCCGATGACTGGGGCACTGCAGTCAACGTGCAGTCGATGGTCTTCGGCAACATGGGCGACAGCTCCGCAACCGGCGTTGCATTCACCCGTGACCCCGCCACCGGCGAGAACAAGTTCTACGGCGAATGGCTGATCAATGCGCAGGGTGAGGATGTCGTGGCCGGTATCCGCACGCCGAACCCGCTGAACGACGACACCAAGAACGAGCAGAACAAGCACCTGAAATCTATGCAGGAGCTTATGCCCGAAACCTATAAGGAGCTGTGTGAGATCCGTTCAATCCTTGAAAAGAACTATCACGACATGCTCGATATCGAGTTCACCATCCAGGAGGGCAAGCTGTTCATGCTGCAGTGCCGCGTCGGCAAGCGCACCGGTGTCGCCTCCCTGACCATGGCTATGGACATGATGAAGGAGGGGCTGATTGACGAGAAGACCGCCGTGCTGCGCGTCTCCCCGTCCCAGCTGGACGAGTTCCTGCATCCGATCCTGAACCAGGCCGAAGAGAAGAAGTTCAAGGTTCTGGCCAAGGGTCTGCCCGCAGGCCCCGGCGGTGCTGTCGGCAGAATCGCCTTCACCAGCGAAAAGGCCATGGAATATCACAAGCAGAAAATCGCCAACATCCTTGTGCGTGAGGAGACCAATCCGGAGGATGTGGAGGGCATGCGTGCCGCCAACGGCATCCTGACCGCCCGTGGAGGCATGACCTCGCACGCCGCACTGGTCGCCCGCGGATGGGGCAAGTGCTGCATTGTCGGTTGCGACGACGTTAAGATCGATTTCGAGGCCGGCAAGCTTGAGATTTGCGGAAAAACCTTCAATGAGGGCGACATTCTGAGTCTGAACGGCACCAAGGGCTGGGTTTACGCTGATGAGATTCCGATGGCGAAGAACACCGAGAATCCGCTCTTCAAGGAGTTCATGAAAATTGTTGACAAATACCGCACGATGGGTGTTCGCACCAATGCCGACAACCCTGAGGATGCGCAGACCGCTTTGGATTTCGGTGCTGAGGGCATCGGCCTGTTCCGTATCGAGCACATGTTCTACGGCAAGAACAGCGAGAAGCCGTTGGAGAAGCTGCGCAACATGATCCTTTCCGACACGCTGGAGCGCCGCAAGGCCGCTCTGGACGAGCTGGAGCCCTATATCCGCGAGTCCGCCAAGGGTACGCTGAAGGTGATGAACGGCAAGCCTCTCACCTTCCGTCTGATGGACCCCCCGTTGCATGAGTTCGTCCCGCAGGGCGAGGAGCAGCAGCGCAAGGTTGCCAAGGAGCGCGGCATGAAATACGAGGATCTGAAAAAGCGTGTCGAGGAGATGCATGAGGTCAACCCGATGATGGGTCTCCGCGGTGTGCGTCTGGGCATCATCTATCCGGAAATCACCGAAACCCAGTTCCGCGCCCTGTTCTCCGCCACAGCAGAGCTGCTGAAGGAGGGCATGGATCCACATCTGGAGATTATGGTCCCGCTGACCATCAACGTTCGCGAGCTGCAGAACCAGAAGGCCATCGCCGACCGTGTGCATGAAGAGGTGCAGGCGAAATATGGCATCCGTTTCAACTACATGTTCGGTACCATGATCGAGATTCCGCGTGCCGCCCTGGTCGCCAACCAGATTGCAGAGGTTGCCGAGTTCTTCTCGTTCGGAACCAACGATTTGACCCAGATGACCTTCGGTTTCTCCCGTGACGATGTCAACGCGATTGTGCACAAGTACATCGACGAGAAGATTATCCCTGCCGACCCGTTCAACACCTTCGACCAGGAGTGCGTTGGTGAACTGGTGAAGTTGGGTGTTGAGAGAGGCCGTAGCACCCGTCCGGTGCTGAAATGCGGCGTCTGCGGAGAGCATGGCGGCGATCCCGCCTCGGTCGATTTCTTCTTCCGGGCCGGATTGAACTATGTCTCCTGCTCGCCGTTCCGCGTGCCGGTGGCGCGTCTGGCCGCCGCACAGGCAGCCATCCGCAACGCATAGCGGAAGTTTCTTCATAAAAATGGCGGGATGGAAATCCCGCCATTTTTTTTTACATCATCCACATTTTACGTTCCCTGTCATCCATCTGCTCTATTGCGTAACGCAGGGTGGTGCGGGGCATCTCGTTGGCGTACCGGCTGAGGAAATCGCGAAGCAGGTCCATGCTGACCCGTTTGCCCATTTCACGGAGCATCCAGCCGACCGCCTTGTGCATCAGGTCGTGCGGATGGTGCAGGTGGATTTCCGCATAGCGCAGGCACCACCACGAATCGCCCTGTTGCAGGGTCTTCCAGGTGCATACCATGCTCATGCGCTGCCGCCAGAGGCAAGGGCTGGCGGCCAGCTGGTCCATCACTTGCACCTTGTGGCCGTAGTGCATGCCCAATGTCTTGCCGCCGAGGAAGGTGGGCAATAACAGCCAGTTCCCCAATATCTTGGGAGCGGACAAATCCACCAGATTCCAGTTATTGGCCTGTTCGGCATAGTTCAGGTAGATGGTGAGGATTATGTCCCGCTGCCGTGCTGCCTCCGCATTGTCCGCCAACCGTCTGGCGGATAATTTCTCAAACTTAGCCACAAGAATCAGAAGTCCGCAGAGCCGTACCTCGTGCCAGCGCGACAGCAGCAGTTCCGGCACTTCGTCTATCGGGAATTCCTTGGCCACCGCCTTCACAACTTCGCGGGTTTGCGGCACCTTCAGGCCAAGAAACTCGTCCCCTTCGCCGTACTGTCCCGGTCCTGTCTTGAAAAAGCGCATCAGCACCGCCCGCTGCTCCTCGTTTCGCAGCGTCTCCATGTATTCTGCAACCTCTTTTGCCGTCATCTGATTGTCTGTCATTGTGTTTTATGGTTTCAAGTTAATGAGTTCATGTGCCTCTCTTGTGTAGGAGTTTTGCAAAGGTAGGCATTTTCCGGATGCGGATTCCTTCCTGAGAAAAAAAAAGTTCTGTCCTTACCGGATAACCTACGGGAACGTGATGGGCACGGTTCAGATTTCCACGTTTTTGTTTTCTGTATAAATAAAAATTTATTCAAATAAAATAAAAGTTATATTTATATTAATAACTTTTGTATTTTTGCAAAAAAGTATTAAATATGGGACTTTGCATCACGAAATAATCTGACAGTTGATGGGCACACACAAATTGTGGATATGGTTAACGTTAGCGTTTTTGTGCTGCGGCTCCCTGTACGGGCAGCAGTGCGACTCGCTGCCCCGCACGGATTACACCCATGATTTCCGTTTTTCCGGCGTGCTGCTGCCTTCCGCCTTGATCGGGTACGGGACTGCGGTGACCTTTTTCCCGGATCTCCAGCAGATGAATGTGGCTGTGAAGGAGTGGTCGCAGGAAAAGATCAGGACGGTCACCACGGTTGACAATTTCCTGCAGTTTGTTCCGGCGGCAGGTGTATATGCGCTGAACGGCTGTGGCGTACGGGGCACGCACCGTTTGGGTGACCTGACGGCGCTCACCGCCCTGTCATATATTTTGGGTACCGGCGTGAACACCAGCATCAAGTACAGCACGCGTGTTCTGCGTCCTGATGGCAGTGCGCACAACAGCTTCCCCTCCGGACACACCATGACTGCCTTTGTCGGGGC
>JAEEGG010026748.1_pt1 | contig 10992 bp, 10 predicted proteins | sample 9134161 | NCBI WGS metagenome assembly JAEEGG01 (sample SAMN16246543, study PRJNA631951) | gut metagenome | biome: gut microbiome; feature: rumen; material: CR-attached | host: Bos | place: Iran: Karaj | collected 2018-10
ATCAGCATGATGCCCGGCACCTCCTCCGATCCCGCCTACCGCCGCATCGACATCGACGTCAACACCGGCAAGGTCAGCGGCCTGTTCTGATTTCAAAATTTCTGGAGAGGTAAACAATGAGTTTTCTGAATCAGGATATTCAGGCGTTTACCGACGTTCTCGCCTCCAAGGCCTCCGTGCCTGGGGGCGGGGGCGCCTCCGCTCTGGTGGGCGCCGTCGGCACCGCCCTGGGCTCCATGGTGGGCGCTCTCACCGTCGGCAAGAAAAAGTATGCCGATGTGGAAGCCGAGATCATCGAGCTCATGAAGAAAGCGGACGTGGTCCGCGCCGAGCTGCTGAAGCAGATCGACGAGGACGCCCGCGTGTTCGAGCCTCTGAGCAAGGCCTACGGCCTCCCCAAGGAGACCGAGGAGGAGAAGGCCCACAAGGCGAAGGTCATGGAAGCCTGCCTCCACGAAGCCTGCTCCGTGCCCATGGAGATCATGGTCAAGTGCTGCGAGGCCATTGAGCTGCAGAAGGAATTCGCTGCCAAGGGCTCCAGCCTCGCCATTTCCGACGCCGGCGTCGGCGTCGCTTTCTGCAAGGCCGCCCTGCAGGGCGCCAGCCTGAATGTTTTCATCAACACGAAGAGCATGAAAGAGCGCGAGTACGCCGACGGCCTCAACAAGCAGGCCCTGGAGATGCTCGACAAATATGTTCCCATGGCCGACGAGATTTACGAGAGCGTATTTGCCCGTCTGCGCCCTGCGGAATGAAAACAGAGGTTGAAACAAGCTTCAACCTGCATTGCATTTAAGCCGTTTTTCTCGCCGCAGAGTGGCAAGCGAAAAACATGGCGCTTGATGACCATCCCTTTTCATGGTCATTCTGTGCCTTTAGCTTAAGCGAAAGGAATGGTCATAAAAATGGCTGAGATTCTGAAGGGTAAAGAAGTCGTAGCCGCGATGAAGGAAAAGATGATCGCGGACGTGGCGGAGCTCCAGGCGAAGGGCGTCAACCCCACCCTGGCCATCGTGCGCGTCGGCGAGCGTCCCGACGACATCAGCTATGAAAAGGGCGCCATGACCCGCTGCAAGGGCATCGGCGTCGCTGTCAAGAACTTCGTCCTCCCCGCCGACTGCACCCAGGACGACCTGCTGGCCGTCATCAAGGAAGTCAACGAGGATAAGGACATCCACGGCTGCCTGCTGTTCCGTCCCCTGCCCAAGACCATGGACGAGAACTACATCCGCAACCAGCTGGACCCCGCCAAGGATGTGGACGGCATCACCGACCTGAGCATGGCCGGCACCTATGCCTGCACGGAGCTTGGCTTCCCTCCCTGCACCCCCTATGCCTGCATGGAGATCCTGGAGCACTTCGGCATCGACCTGAAGGGCAAGCGCGTCTGCGTGGTGGGCCGCAGCCTGGTGGTGGGCAAGCCCGCCGCCATCATGGCCATCCAGCGCAACGGCACCGTCACCGTCTGCCACACCAAGACCAAGGACATGGCTTCCGTCGCCCGTGAGGCCGACGTGATCATCGCCGCCGCCGGCAAGGCCGGCGTCGTGGGCGAGGGCTTCTTCAAGGAAGGCCAGGTCGTCATCGACGTGGGCATCAACTTCGACGAGGAAGGCAACATGAAGGGCGACGTGGACTTCGCCGCCGCCGAGCCCGTCGTGGCCGCCATCACCCCCGTTCCCGGCGGCGTGGGCACCGTAACCACCAGCGTCCTGGTGAAGCATGTTATTCAGGCTGCCCAGCGCACCTTGAAATAAGCGCGCGAAATTCAGCGAAATTGGTGAATAATTGGGTGTTGTTATCCCGGGGAATCCCTGTTATAATAACACTGCAATATGTGCAAATCATTTTAGAGAGGGTATATAAATGATCATCATTGCCGAGAAGATTAACGGTTCCATCCCCTCCGTAGCCAAGTATATTGCCGAGCGCAATGAAGAAGCCATCAAGGATCTGGCTATCCGTCAGGCGGAGCAGATCGGCGAGAACAAGGGCTTCATCGACGTTTGCTCTTCCGTCGCTCCCGAGGTCGAATTCGACACCATGCGCTGGATGCTGGACCTGGTCCAGGGCGTCACCGATATGCCCATCAGCGTGGACAGCCCCAACGCCGAGTGCCTGCTGGAGCTGCTTCCCTATGTGAAGAAGCCCGGCCTGGTGAACTCCGTTTCCGGCGAAGGCAACAAGATCGACCTGATCTTCCCCTACCTGGCCAAGCCCGAAAACAAGGGCTGGGAAGTCATGGCCCTGCTGAGCGACGACACCGGCATCCCCAAGAGCGCCGCCGACCGTCTGCGCGTGTTCGACAAGATCATGGCCAAGGCGAAGGAATACGGTATCGCCCCCAACCGCATCCACATCGATCCCCTGGTGGAGATGCTCTGCACCTCCGAGGACGGCATCGCCATGGTGGAAGAGGTCATGGCCAAGATCCGCGAGCAGTATCCCTCCATCCACATCTCCGGCGCCGTCAGCAACATCAGCTTCAACCTGCCCGCCCGCAAGCTGGTCAACATGGCTTTCGTCTGCCTCGCCATCAAGGCCGGCATGGACTCCGCCGTGTTCGATCCCCTGGATAAGCAGCTCCTGGGCGTCATCTACGCTACCGAAGCTCTGCTGGGTATGGATGATTTCTGCATGGAGTATATCGGCGCTTTCCGCGACGAGCGTATCGCCGCCACCAACAAGAAGAAAGCCTGAGTCCCCAATCAGCAAAGAGGTCCATTTTACCAAAGTAGGTCCATTTGCCATAGGCAAATCATATTTATAGGAGGAAATAGAAATGTCCAAGCTTGAAGAAGTCGCTGCTGCCGTTGAAAAAGGCAAGGTTAAGATCGTTGCCGGCCTGACCCAGGAAGCTCTTGACGAGGGCTTCTCCGCTGCCGAGATCCTGAACACCGGTATGATCGGCGCTATGGCCGTCGTCGGTGAGAAGTTCAAGAACAACGAGATCTTCGTCCCTGAGATGCTGATCGCTGCCCGTGCCATGAAGAAGGGCGTCGAGGTCCTGACTCCCCATCTGAAGGCTGCCGGCACCGAGTCCAAGGGCAAGCTGATCCTCGGCACCGTCGCGGGCGACCTGCATGACATCGGCAAGAACCTGGTCGGCATGATGATCGAAGGCGCCGGCTTCGAGGTCATTGACCTTGGCGTCGACGTGCCCGCCGAGAAGTTCATCGAGTGCATGAAGGAGAACCCGGACTGCAAGATCGTTGCTCTGTCCGCTCTGCTCACCACCACCATGCCCGCCATCAAGGAAACCATCGACGCCATCGTGGCTTCCGGCCTGCGCGACACCGTGAAGATCATGATCGGTGGAGCCCCTGTTACCCAGGCGTTCGCTGACGAAGTCGGCGCCGACGGCTACTCCGAGGATGCCGCTTCCGCCGCTGAGCTGGCCAACAAGCTGAAGGCTGAGTGGGACGCTGCCTGAGTTACGGCAAAACAAAAAAGCATTGCCCTTTAGGGCTGAAAGGAAACCGACGGGGCGAAAGTCCCGTCGGTTTCCTTTTCGGATATTGAATTCGTTCTAAAATAATAAAAAGGAGTGTTCACCATGGCAGAAAAGAATTTCTTTGAGGTTTGGTCCAAGGAATCTCCCGAAACCATGAAGGGCTTCATGGATTTCACCGGCGGCCTGATGAAGAACAGCGGCCTGGATGAAAAGACCTTCCAGCTCATCTACATGGCCATCCAGGCTTCCCGCGGCGGCCTCGGCTCCGTGGCAGCCCACGCCGGCTTCGCCAAGAAGGCCGGCGCCACCCGCGACGAGGTCAAGGGCGCGATCCTGCTGACCCTGATGACCAACGGCATCAACGGCGTCGCCGACGCCCTGGCCCTGGCTCTGGATTCCTACGACAACACCCCGGTGTAAGTTTCTGAAAACATAATGCGCGTGCGGCAGAAACGCCGCACGCGCATTATTTATCGCTTTCTTTTTTCGCAGCTCCGGGTGCAGCCGTCACAGCCGCCGCAGCCGCCCTTGTGCTTTCCGGCTGACCGAATGGCCCCGACGATCGCCGCGATCAGCAGGACGGCGATCAGGATACTCACCGTGTTCATATGAGCAGTATGCCCACGGCGCGCACGATCAAACTGACGCACCAGGCGATCAGGCACTGGCCCAGCACCACGGCGGCGGACCACTTTGCCCCCAGCTCCCGGCGGATGGCGGCGACGGAGGCGACGCAGGGGGTGTAGAGCAGGCAGAAGCACAGCAGGGAAGCGGCGGACAGGGGCGTGAGCAGGCTGAGGATGCTGTCCCCGCTGCCCAGCAGCACGGAAAGGGTGGAAACCACGCTCTCCTTGGCGACGAAGCCGGCCACCAGCGCGGTGACGACCCGCCAGTCGCCGAAGCCGTGCAGCCGGAACACCGGCGCGATCAGCCCGGCGATCACCGAAAGGATGCTGTCCCTGGATGATTCCACCACGTTCAGGCGGAAGTCGAAGGTGTTGAGGAACCACACCGCGATGGAGGCAAGGAAGATGACCGTGAACGCCCGCTGCAGGAAATCCTTCGCCTTGTCCCAGAGGAGCAGCAGCACGTTTTTCGCGCCGGGCATCCGGTAGTTGGGCAGCTCCATGACGAAGGGGACCGCCTCGCCCCGGAAAACGGTGTTCTTGGAGATCAGCGCCGTCAGGATCGCCACGAGGATGCCCAGGAAATAGAGGCCCACCATGATCAAGCCCCGGTGGCTGGGGAAGAAGGCAGCGGTGAAGAACCCGTAGATGGGCAGCTTCGCCGTACAGCTCATGAAGGGCGTCAGCAGGATCGTCATCTTCCGGTCCCGCTCCGAGGGCAAAGTGCGGCTGGACATGACGCCGGGCACCGTGCAGCCGAAGCCGATCAGCATGGGCACGATGCTGCGGCCGGACAGGCCGATCTTGCGCAGCAGCTTATCCATGACAAAGGCGACGCGGGCCATATAGCCGCTGTCCTCCAGCAGGCTCAGGAAGAAGAACAGGATCACGATCAGGGGAATGAAGCTCAGCACGCTGCCCACGCCCTCGAAGACGCCCTCGATGATGAGAGAGTGGAGGACGGCGTTCACGTTCCAGGCCGTCAGCAGCCGGTCGACCTGGAGGGTCAGGGCGTCGATGCCCCTCTCCAGCAGGTCCTGGAAGAACGCCCCGATGACGCTGAAGGTGAGCCAGAAGACCAGGGCCATGATGGCGATGAAGGCGGGGATGGCGGTGAAGCGGCCGGTGAGGAGCTTATCCAGCTTCCGGCTGCGCTGCTGCTCCTTGCTGACGCCCGGCCGCAGCACCGTGCGGCTGCAAAGCTCGTGAATGAAGCTGAAACGCATGTCCGCGATGGCGGCGGCCCGGTCCAGGCCCCGTTCCTCCTCCATCTGGAGAAGGATGTGCTCCAGCGTTTCCTTTTCGTTCTGGCTGAGCTTCAGCGCCTCCAGCACCATGGGGTCGCCCTCGGCAAGCTTGCCCGCCGCAAAGCGAACGGGGATGCCCGCCTCCTCGGCGTGGTCCGCGATCAGGTGCATGATGCTGTGGAGACAGCGGTGCACCGCGCCGCCGTTGACATTCCGGTCGCAGAAATCCGTGCGCCCCGGCTTCTCCTGGTATTTTGCCACATGGAGGGCATGCTCCACCAGCTCGTCCACGCCCTCGTTCTTCGAGGCGGCGATGGGCACCACCGGGATGCCCAGGGCCTCCTCCATTTCGTTGATGTGGATGCTGCCGCCGTTGCCCCGCACCTCGTCCATCATGTTCAGGGCCAGCACCATGGGCACGTCCAGCTCCATGAGCTGCAGCGTCAGATAGAGGTTGCGCTCGATGTTGGTGGCGTCCACGATGTTGATGATGCCCGTGGGCTTTTCGTCCAGAATGAACTGGCGGGAGACGATCTCCTCCGCCGAATAGGGGGAGAGGGAATAGATGCCGGGCAGATCCGTGACCAGCGTCTCCGGATGCTCCCGGATGGCCCCGCTTTTCCGGTCCACCGTCACGCCGGGGAAATTGCCCACATGCTGATTGGAGCCGGTGAGCTGATTGAACAGCGTGGTCTTGCCACAGTTCTGGTTGCCCGCCAGGGCGAAGCTGAGGACGGTGCCCTTGGGCAGGGGATTCTCGCCGGCCTTGACGTGGTATTTGCCCCCTTCGCCGTAGCCGGGATGCTCCTGCCGCACGGCGTGAAGGGCGTATTCCGGATCGTCCGGGCCCGGTTTGGAAGCCGCTGCCGCCTCGATGCCGATCTTCTCCGCGTCGCTTTTCCGGAGCGTCAGGGAATAGCCGTGGATGAGCAGCTCCATGGGATCTCCCATGGGGGCGTACTGCACCAGCGTGACCTCCGCGCCGGGGATCACGCCCATATCCAGAAAATGCTGCCGCAGGGAGCCTTCGCCCCCCACAGCGGTGATGCGCGCCGTTTTTCCGACGCCCAGCTCGTTCAGCGTCATGCCGGCGACCTCCCCGTCTGCACAAATTGCCATAGGCTAACTCTGGAAGTAATCTTAGACTAACTGATAAGGAATGTCAAGAGAAGAACAGGGGCGGGAGGCATTTTTGCGCGCCTCCCGCCCCGACCGGTTTCAGTCCATCAGTCCGTATTTCACTTTGATCCGGTCCAGCTTTTCCAGCATGGGCTCCGCCGCCAGCCAGAGGAACAGCACCGTGGCCGCGGCGTGGATCAGGTCCACGGGGATGCCGGAGACATAATAGGTCAGCAGCAGCTTCCAGTTCAGGGTGTTGGCGTAGATGAGTGCGGCGGCGGGGTTCATGATGCCGCCGTAGATCACCACCGAAACGACGGCGCCGAAGATGCAGAGGGAGACCCGGCTGCGCCGCAGGAGCCCCTTGCGGAACAGCACCCCCGCCAGGAAGCCGATGATCCCCGCGGAGAACATCTGCCAGGGCGTCCAGGGCCCCTGGCCGAAAAGCACGTTGGAGGCCACCATGGTCATCGCCCCCACCAGGAAGCCGGTCTCGCCCCCGAAGGCGACGCCGGCGATGATGACCAGGGCCAGCACCGGCTTGAAGGCGGGCACCATGAAGAACGCCGCCCGCCCCGCCACGCCGATGGCGCAGAGCACGGCGATGACCGTCAGCTCCCGGGCCTGGGGCTTCCGGCCCTCGAAGATCAGGAAGAAGGGGAGCATGGTCTCCAGCAGGATCAGCATGGCGATGAAATAGTATTTCCGTCCCCCCAGATAATATACCCCGATGAAGATCGTCAGGGGGATGAGCAGCAGGATGGAGATTGCGGCGGCAGCGGTCCGCTTGGAAAGCTTTCGCTGCTCCCGCGGCGTCTGGACGCGCGCCGGCGGCGGCGCTTTGCGCGCCAGAGAGAAGGCGCAGACCAGCAGGCAGACCACCAGCAGCAGATAGAGGGGCAGGTCGTTCAGCGCCGCGTTCGTGAGGCCGTTTTCGTTGATGAGGGCCGTCAGGTCCTGGCGGGAAACGGTATAGACAAAGAGGACGGCTGCGCCCAGGCCGCTGAGGACGGCCAGAAGGATGCGCCAGAGGGGCAGCCGCTTCGGCTTGAAATTCGCGCTGTCCTCCGCCGGCTCCGGCAGGGGCGGCGCTTCCTCCGGCAGCGCCGGCTCCGGCGGCAGGGCGCCGCCGCAGGCGGTCATCACGTCCCGGGGCGTCACCGCGTCGGGAAGCAGCCCGCGGGACATGCGGTTGGCGGAGGTGGTATAGAAGCTGTTGCCGGAGAAGAACTGCCGGGGCCGCCCCTCGGAGACGATATTCCCGTCGAAGAACAGGGCGCAGCGGTCGGCATATTCCGCGCAGAATTCCACGTCGTGGCTCACCATGAAGACGGTGACGCCGCGGCGCCGCAGGGTCCGAAGGATCACGGCGAAGACCTGCTTGAATTCCGCGTCCAGTCCCTTGGTGGGCTCGTCCAGCAGCAGGACCTCCGGTTCCAGCAGCAGCACCTTCGCCAGGGCGGCGCGCTGCTGCTCGCCGCCGGAGAGGTCGTAGGGGTGCCGGTCCAGCAGCTCCTCCAGGCGGCAGAGCTGCACCGCCCGCGCCACGCGGCTTTCCTGGAGCGCCTTGTCCACCCTGCGGTCCCGGAAGATTTCGAACAGGTCTTCCCGCACGGTCTTTTTCACAAAAAGCGTCTGGGGGTTCTGAGGGAGCGTCCCCACCCGGCCGTGGACATGCACCTCGCCCCGATAGGGCTTGCGGAGCCCGCCCACGATGGACAGGGTGGTGGTCTTGCCGGTGCCGTTGCCCCCCAGCAGGGCGAGGAATTCTCCCTTTTTGACCGACAGGGTCACGCCCTTCACCACATCGGGGAGGTCTTTGTCATACTTGAACCAGACGTCCTCCAGCTCCACGGCGCTTTCCCCGGAGAGGCCGGGGATGCGTTCCTCCGGCAGAGGACCCAGGGGATGCCGGGCGGCATAGTCCCGGAGCCAGGTGCGCCCGTCCCGCACGGTGACGGGGCAGGGGGCGTCGTCCCCCGCCGAGGCCCAGACGCGCATGGCGGTGGGCATGGCGAGGAACATGCCGTGGCCGCTGCCCCGCAGGAGCTGGCCCACCTCCGCCGGCGTGCCGTCGGCGATGAGCCTTCCCCGATCCATGACCAGCACCCGGTCGGAAAGGGGGAAGGCTTCCTCCAGGCGGTGCTCCGTCAGGATCACCGTGGTGCCCAGCTCCCGGTTCACCTTTCCCACGGTGGCGAGGAAATCGGAGGCGGCGATGGGGTCCAGCTGGCTGGTAGGCTCGTCCAGGATGAGGACGGAGGGATGCATGGCCATGATGGAGGCCAGATTCAGCAGCTGCTTCTGCCCGCCGGACAGCTCCGTGACGTTTTTGTAAAACCAGTTCTGAATGCCGAAGAAGGAGGCCATTTCCGCCACTCGGCTGCGGATGGTCGGGGTATCGTAGCCCAGGCTCTCCAGCCCGAAGGCCAGCTCGTGCCAGACCTTGTCCGTGACGATCTGGTTTTCCGGGGATTGCAGCACGAAGCCGATGCGCTCGCTCTGGGCGCGCTGGCCGACCTCGTCCAGCGGCGTCCCTTCAAAGAGGATCGTGCCCCGCCGGTCCCCCGCAGGGGCCAGCACGGTTTTCAGCTGCCGCAGCAGGGTGCTTTTCCCGCAGCCGGAGGGGCCGCAGAGGGTGAGGAACTGCCCGGCGGGGACGGAGAAGCTCAGCTCCCGCAGGGTGTCCTGCCGCTGCTCCGGATAGGCGAAGCTCAGACCGCGGATCTCAAATGTTTCCATTTGCGGTCCTCCCTTCCGTTCAGGATCAGCGGGGTCAGGCAAAGGGCCAGGTAGACGAGCAGGAAGCTCAGGGGCAGGGGAGAGAGGGAAACGCCCTTCATGGTGGGATAGTAGCGATAGTCAAAGCCGCCGCCGATCCAGCCGAAGACGGTGTACCAGCAGCAGAAGCCCAGCCAGAGCATGGCGCTCCTGTCCCGGCTGTCGAAGCGGTAGATGGAAAAGGCGCTGCGGCCCGGCAGCCCGTAGCCCCGGGAGCGCATGCTGTCCGCCGTCTCGATGGCGTTCTCCAGGCTCCAGGTCACCATGATGGAGAGGATGGTGATGCCGTGCTTCATGCGCTGGAGGATGCCGCCGTCGGAGAGGTCCCGCCCGATGCACTGCTGGGCCTGGCGCACGGTCTTCATCTGGGCGTTGAAGCGGGGCACGAAGCGCAGGGTCATGCTCAGCACCAGGCTCAGGGCGGGGATGAGGCGGCCGAAAAGATAGACGAACTTGTCCGAGGTCATGACCTCGTTGTAGCAGCTGAACCACTGGACGACCCCGGCCAGCATGAGGGCGGCGGCGACGCCGTAGATCATGCTCTCCAGCGTCAGGGGGTTGCCCGACGGCAGATAGGCCAGGATCGTGGCCCCCTCATGGTTGAAGGCGGGGTTCAGCACCGCCGAGAGCAGCATCATGGGCAGCAAAAAGCGGAGGGAGAAGCGAAGCCCCTTCCTCCCCTTGAGGTAGATGTTATAGGCGGTGGCGCTGCCCAGAGAGATCAGCAGGCACGCCGGATGCATCAAGCACATCCCGAAGACCAGCACCATGGCGAAATAGAGGAAATTCACCAGGGGGTGGTAGCCGGAGAAGGTATCACGGTTCATCAAATCGGACGATCCTTTTCAGTAATCCGGGGGCGCAGGCTTTGCGCTTTCCCCGCGCTTATTCGCCGGGCTCGGTCATGGAGTTGTCCCCCACGTCGGCGCCCAGGTCGCAGGTATAGACCCACTCGATCACGTCGCCGTCCTTGAGGGCGTAGCGGGCGCAGCCGTAGTTGGGGAACCAGCCGTTGACGGAATACATCCATCCGCTGAGGTCGCCCACGTCCCGTTCATAGAGATTGCCGATCCCCTCGATATAGGCGCTGTTGTAGATGGGGGCGTTGGAGAATTCCATGTGGATCTTTTTCTGGCGGCAGGTGCGCTGCAAAACATTGAAAACGCTTTCGCCGCCGTAGAAGACCACCTCCGTGGGCTCCAGCAGCCAGCCGTCCTCCGGCACCAGCTCCCGCTTCTCCGCTTTGCACTTCTCCATATTATCCAGGATCACGGCGCAGGAGATGGAGATGGTGCAGTGGAATTCCTCGTCGCCGATCTCCGCGTCCTGAGGCTCCACCGGCGCGGGCTTCCCCTCGGGGATGGGGTCCGTGCCGTAGGCCCCGGCGGCGGGAGCGGGCGTCCCGCCGTCCGCCGCGGGCGTCGCGGCCGGAGCGGCGGAGGCCGCAGGGGTTTTCTCCGTTCCGCCGCAGGAGCAGAGCAGAAGGGTTGACAGGCAGATCAGAAGCAGGAGAAAGAGAAGGGACTTTTTTCTGAGCAGCATACGCTATCCTTTCACAGCAGGGAGGAGCGCTGCAGGAGACGGTATACCATCAGGGCCACCTCGCTGCGCAGGATGGCCTGCTTCGGCTCCAGGTTTTCCTCAAATTCGTCGCTCACCAGGATGCCCGACTTGAAGCAGAAGGCCATGGCGGGCCGGGCCCACTTGTCCACCGTCACGTAGTCGGTGAACTCCGCGATATACATGCGCACCCCCGCGTCGTCCA
>JAEEGG010026749.1_pt1 | contig 10992 bp, 4 predicted proteins | sample 9134161 | NCBI WGS metagenome assembly JAEEGG01 (sample SAMN16246543, study PRJNA631951) | gut metagenome | biome: gut microbiome; feature: rumen; material: CR-attached | host: Bos | place: Iran: Karaj | collected 2018-10
CATTTCGACTTGGCTCCTATCGCTACTGATGCAACTGCCTTCAATGCGGCTACCACAAAACTTGCTGCTATCCTCAACGATGTTATCTCAGCTGCAGGTTGGGCAGAATTGGCTGCCAGCACTGATTTCGATATCACTGCAACACCCCTCGTAGACGCATACAATGAGTTGGTTACCATTCAGGAAAATGAAGTCCGTGCCGGATCGGCACCTGCAGTTAAGGCCGTCCTCGACACTCTGGCGGGTATCTGCAACAGCCTTACCAAGACCGGTTCTATCGCTGCCGCTAATGTCAAGACCATCGCCAATGCCATCAAAGCCAAGATCGATCTTCACGCAAACCTTGACGGTGTGGATGCCAACTTCCCTTGCAACCTCGGTCTTCCCGCTGGTGTAGCCCAGCTCACTGTCAGCAACAAACAATTTGGTTATGCTGCTGCCACTGTCATGGGTCCGGGTACTAATCCAATTGCACAACTTAACAAATACGCTTATCCCGTTGAACTCGCATATTGGGCAGTTTCTCCTATCCGTGTGACCAGCGAGGAAGTGGCAGAGAGCGATTACCCTGTAACAGTTGCTACCTGGGATGCTGCTAGCAGTTGGACCGCAAAGAACTGGACCGATAAGGGTATTGTTTCCGCTTCAACCAAGGGTGTTGCTCTCCGGAACAATATCAACTACGGTACCGCACTTCTCAAGTCTACCGTTAAAATCGCAGCTCCCAGTGATGCTACAACCGCTAATACTATCTCAGACAACCGCAATGCCATTCAAACCCGCATTTACGGAGCGGCCAGTGCTGAACCCGACCAGGCAATCGCAATTGCTGACGGTATGTTCGAGCTTGTTGGAATCCTCGTAGCCGGACAGCCCAGTCAGGTTGCTTGGAACTGGATTCCTGCATCCGGTGTGTCATTTGACAATGTCGTTTATGATACATATTTCGGCACTTCAGCAGTATCGCTCTCTTCTACAGCTTCTGCTCCTTTGTACACCATGGTGTTCGACAACCGTGTAAGCGGTGAAAACGCCAAACAGAACAATGTGCTGGTGGCTCTCGAACTCAAGAACAAGACCGGCAAGCCTTTCTATGGCAATGCCAACCTCATCCCTAAGGATGGTATCTTCTATCTTGTAGGAACTCTTGACCTTACAAAGACCACCGCCGACGCGATGAGTTCAGTACAGGGTCAGTTGGCTAGCCTTAGGAGCGCTGAGTACTATTACCCTCTTATAAGCTCATACAGCGTATTCATGCAGGATTTCGTGACAACAGCCAATTTCACTATCACATCCCTGAAGGGTGCATACTCTACCGTTCCTGACCTCCGTTCGGCTGAGATGAAGTTCGGTCTTTCAGTTGATCTCTCTTGGAAGGCTGGTCTCAGCTTCGATGTTGAACTGAAGTAATCAGTTGTTAATACGTAATTTATTATTCAATTTTTAAAATAAGCACTAAGTGAAAAGGTTAGTCACAGCGCTTGCAGGTGCGATGAGCATCGTCGGTCTGGCCGTCCTCAGCGAAGGCTGCAGCCTGATCGACGAGCAGCTCGTCAACTGCCCCGAAGAAGTTATAGTCGACTATCACGTGCGCCTTATCACCAATAAGGAGCAGGAACTCGACACCAAGTTAGGTACCTATAAGAATCGTCCTCTTAGGGAGGCCATCGAGGATTACCTTAGCGATATCTTTGTGGAAACCGCGCACGACGCTGACCTTTCGTTCTATGCCCTGCCCGCTGATGAACGTGTGTTCGTCGCGGACGAGATATGGAATGCCGGCGAGAAGTCTTACACCCTGCAGCTCAATGCAGGTGATTACAACAACCTTGTAGCGGCCAATCTTGCCGACAATGGTGTCGTGCGGCTTACCGGTGACGAAACGTCTGCCGGTTCCTATTTTGACCAGAATGCAGAGGATGTGGTAGCTAGCCACAAGACTGGTCTGTTTTCAGCCAGGAAGACCATGCAGATCATACACGACCACAAAGTGCGCCAGCACTACGATGTCGATCTGTTTATGGCAAACGATGCCGGAGGTATCCTCCTGAACGTTGATTCCTGCGCTTTTCGCAATATCCGTTGCGAGATCGAAGGTCTTGCCGACGGATTCAATCTTCAGGACAGTACATACACATATACGGCGCATACTCTTGTCAAGGCTGATCTCATCGACGCTCAGCCCTATGTCGACAAAGCAAGTGTCCTGCCCCAGCCTTCCGTTACGCCGGTAATGTACAGGTGGCAGTTGTGGAAACGTACTCCTGTGATTTTCTGTGGCGTCGGTTTTTCCAGCCGTACTGCTGGAACATTGACGACCTTCGACAATCAGCCTGTATACTGGGCAGTACATCTGTACGTTACTCTTTCGAACGGTACTGTCACAAAGAGTACGATTTATGCCGGTGAACCTCTTCCAGCAGCAAACCTCAAGCTCATTATGGGCTGGTTGCTGGCTGACGGAAGCTTTGTTCCGGAGCCCCCGCTTCCGCCTGCAGGTCCACCTGAACCGGAACCTGATCCCGAACTCGATCTCGTGGTCGGCGTAGATGTCCAGCTTGACTGGAAACCGGGTCTGGATTTTGATCCGATACTTAATTAATTATTTAAACAAGAATTTAAGAGAAAGAATAATGAGGCGGACAGGAAAAAACGAAGAGAGGACCCTCAAGCGAGTTGCGAAGAGCTTGCTGACAGTGTTGATGCTGTCGGGTCTGATCGCGCTCAGCTCCTGCAATGATAACCTTGGACCGGACAATCCAGATCCAAATGCAAGAGTTCTGACCGTAAGAGTCACAGTACCGGGTATGCCTGCAACAAAGGCTGCTGCTGGTGACGTGGCCGGCGTCGATCCCGAGTCGATGATTTATAATGTACAAGTGTGGATGTTCAACCATCAGGCTGCCGGTGAAACCGACAAGGATGGCCAGCAGGCTGTTTCATATAGTTATGTGAATCTCAGCGAAGGTTGGACGAATACCACTCAACGTCCCAGCGGATACTACAACCAGTGGACAAACCAGACCACCTATGAGGTCCCTATGCCGATTCCCGGCTACATTATGGATCGTGACGAAGAAAATATGAAGTTCGACTTTTATGTGTTGGCCAACGGCCCGTCCATCGGAAGTTCGTTGAAGAGGACTTCGACCCGTGCCGAGCTCAAGGCGGCTGCTTTCGGCGTTAGCGGCAATGCCGATTATTTCGGCGTTACTACTCCCAAGGCGGACAGCACTGCTATTCGTGCCATCAATGGCGGCAGCGCTTCCGGCCCTGGCCTGCCCATAAGCGGCTTCTTCAATCGTCCACGCAACAATGACGGAACTACTTCCACAAGCGGTACCGGCGTTGACCTCAGATTCCTCAAAAAAGGTATAAGCATCACAGACGCTGAGATCAAAGAGAATGTCCCTGTCGTCCAGATAACCCGCGCCGTCTCCAAACTTCGGTTTGTCTTCGCAAAACCGATTGGGATGGAGGGCGTATCCATAACCAAGATTGAAGTTGACGGAGAGTTGATCCCCGATCAGACATTTGTTTTCCCTCGTGAGGATGGAACAGTTTTCGAACTTCCAGGTTCAGCCACGTATTTGCCCGGTAAAGCAAATGTCGGCAGTCTCACTTCAGCTGATATCCTCGGTGTTGAAGATCCTTTGTTGCTCCGCAGCGATTGCGAGACTAACGGCAACAAGACCAAGACTGCGCAGGAATATGAAACTTTTCTTAACACAACCATCGGCAACAAGACATCTACACAGCGCATAGCATATTTCCGCGAGAGCGACAAGCCGATAACCGGTAAGATCTACTACAGGATGTCTGCTTCCGACACAGAAGACAAGGTTGCCACCTTCACGATGGACGGACTTGCAAACACCAATTTTTACAGAAACCACAGTTGGCTGGTGTATTCTTATTTCACTGGCAACGGTCTCTATATTAAGCCGATAGTTCTTCCTTGGAATGATGGTTCAAGTTACACTTATGAACAGTTTGGGTCGGCAGTAGTAGCCATTTCGCAGAAGAAGGAAATCCTTTTCGGATATGGTTGGACAACTTCCTACAGCAATCAATGGTGGCTTGATAACAAGGATTTACCTGAAACTGTGACTGAATGGTATTTCCGCCGTCAGGATGTAGGATACACAGACAACTGGGATTATGACTGGCTTCATTCACAGATGATCTCAGCACCTGGCCTCAATGCTGGTAATGCTCCTATATATGCAAACCGCATAGAGTTACGAACCAACGGTTTCAGAGTTCCGCTCCGTCTGAAACTCAGCAATCCGGATGATTTCTATTTAGTGACTTACAACGCTGCCAGTGCAGATTATGAGACTTGGGACAATCCCATTGGTGCCCTAATTCCTGTTGAGGTTTCCGAAGCCGGTACTACATATTTCTATGTCGTTCCCAAGGAAGGCGCAAGTCATGTAGACAAAATCACAACTGTATATCTCGTTACAGCGCCTACAGACGGCAGCGACAGCCAGAAACTCCCGTTCAATGCCGGTGTTTTCCCTGGCTCAAATGAAAATACGGAAATTAACTTCTACAGTGTTTCCGTCGATACATTCAAGGGCTACTATACTACAAGACCTGATAACGTCAAACCTTATGACCACGACGGAGAGGTGACAATATGATGAAATCTTTGAAACATATTTTGCTTTGCGTGCTGGCTGTTGCCGCACTCACAGTATCCTGCATAGAACCGCAGGGGCCTATTCCTGTTGACAGAAACTCCGCAATTCCTGATGATGCAGTGGTTTTCTCTCCCAGAGTATCAGGTATCATTCCTGCGACTAAAGCTACACCTGGCGATGTTGACCGTGGTGAGAATACGGTTACTCGTCTTGATGTGTTCGTATATAAGACTACTGGAGGTACTTCTGCTTTCCATAAGCATTACACGATAGGCGACGGTACGCAACCCATTGCAACCAATATCGATTATTTGCTTGAATCAAACTGGCGTACCAACTATACGCTTACAGATACATATCGCATATACGCCATTGCAAATGTCAATGCCAATAAGCTCCGCACCCCGGTATTCCCGGAATCACCTGATGAAGCTGACTTGCTAGAGCTCACTTCCGAGTCTGACAAAAAGATTGACGGCCAGTATGGCTATGAATGCTACGACATCGTCCGTCTTAAGAGTCTTGACGGCTCAAGCCCTGCAGCCGGTTCTTTGGACCACCATATAGGAGACAAGCTCTTCCTGATGGATGGCATGATTGACAACTGGAAGATCAGTCAGAGTTCAGCCAGACAATATTTCACCAACAAGGCTGATTCTACATATGAATTGAGTCGTGCAGCAGCGAAGTTCCGAGTAAAACTTGATTTCAGCGATGATTTCAAGGAAAGCCTCGGTACAGATGATGGTACAGGACTGAAGTTCACATCGGTTATTGAATATTATCCTATTAGTGAGCAGTCTTCTGTACAAAAGAAGAAATCAGAAAGGATTATTACCATAGGTTCCCTTGTTGCGGACCCTTCTGACGGTCAGGTTTATGCAAACGGTAAAGTTACAGGCGGAGCCCGTGCCAAGTTTGCGAACTTCCTGAAGGCTACATATGATGTGACTCCAAGAGGTTCAATCCCTACTCAAGATGTGTTAGACACTTTTCGTGATGCTAACCTTTGGAACAGCCAGAGTTTCTACGAATTCTCATATCGAACTCCTGATGGTAACGGTGGTTACAAATACCCTTACATTGATACCTCATACAGCTATGCTTTCAGCTGGGAACCCGGTCAGGCCGCAGAGAAGGCACCTGCTTTGGCAGTAAGTATTGTATATACTACTTATATACAGGAATACAATGAAGATGGCTCTTTTAACGGTCCTGCCAAATCTGATGGCGGTGTGACAAACTACTACCGTATTCCGTTGGTTGATCTTACTAAAACCGGAAGTGCTGCAATTAACTCGATCGAGCGCAACTACTACTATCAGGTGGATGCCGAGATCAACACTATGGGTAGTTCAACTACTGAAATCGAACCTACTGATCTGCACCTGAAGTACAAGGTTATTCCTTGGCCGGATGCTCCGGACGAGTTGACTGAAGCGCAGTCAGTGCAGTTGCTCTACTTCGTTCCCGAGAAAGAATATCGTCTCCGCGGTGACGGTCTGCAGTCTACCTACCTTCAGTACTTTACCCCTAAGAGCGACCCGAATGAAAACAATGAACACTTCCAGGCTACTCCCAAGATTCGCAACGTTCAGGTCTACTACTATGACCAGGACGGCCTTAAGAGAACCATCCAGAACGCGGATCCCAATGATTATACCTGGACAGGCAGTGAGGCTGCAGGTGTTACCATCAACGTGCTCTCCCAGGCCAATGGGAACGGAAGGTTCTATGTGGCTTCTACTGCATTGAAGAACAGGTCAGTAAAATACATCGAGTTTGATGCTGTGGTAGATTTCGGATATGCCGGCGGACAGGTTGTTACCCAGCATATTATAGTTACTCATTTCCCGCTTGACAACATCCAGAGTATTCTCGGATGGTGGTCTTCGCGTTGGGATGGACAGCCAGTAAGTGGTTCGAACACTACTTATTATAGAAAACTTTTCTATAAAACAGAAGTTACTCCTGTCACCGTTACTGCGGCTCAATGGGCCGCCGGTGTCGGCAATAACAATGACAACCGAAAGAATGCTAATTCAGAAGCAACTGCAGTAAATGGCTATTTCGCGACAGGTGGATCATCTTCAACAAGAACTTATGATCCGAATTGGTACACCGTTACAGAAGTTACCGGTTATTCATTGAATGGTAGAACAGTAACTGTGTCTGGACGCCGAAGGGGTAACATTAGTGGAAATACATCTACATGGAGTGAGAATTATAATAATGTTGATTATGTTGTTTCATCAGAAGTTTCTAATGGAACAGCAGTCACTACTCTATGGAATTATAGTAATTATTATCATCTTGAGAGCGCGCGTGTAGAATCGTATTCTCCTACAGGTCCTTATGGAACCTGGACCTCGTACGACGGCTTCGAATGGGAGGAATGTACACAGGCTGAGTATAATAATACTTCTGAGGAAAATAGAAAAGTCGAAGTTGCTCCAAACGCTCCCAGTACTGGAACCTGGGTGGCTTATGATCCCAGAAAAGCAGGTACCATTCAAGGTACTACCTATTCCAGTGGCGGATCTGGTTTCTATGCGAAGGTTTGGGACTCAGTGCAAGACGCTAATCGTATTCACAGAATAACGGAGCAGGGCCGATGGGGCGAAGTTTCCAATGTCGCTACGGAAGATGGAAAGAACAATCCTCATATTTATGTAATCCAGATATCAAAAGCAGAGCAGGGCGTTATTCTTGGAAGACCTACCCTTAACAACAATTATCAGTCTCAGGACAATGTCGTTTCCCCTGCCTTTATGATTGCTTCGCAACTTGGTGCTGTGAACTCTGCTTCATATGATGCCAGTACGGCAGCTCAGCACTGCCATACTTATATGGAAGTGGCAGAAAACGGCTATCGCTTTGTAGGATGGCGTTTGCCGACAAAGGCAGAGATTGCATATATTGTCGGTTATCAGAATGATCCTGATATCCAGGGATCAGGAGTCTTCTCGAATGTATTGACTGGTGATTATTATTATACACTTGATGGAACCAGTGCTCCTACGTACTATGGGACAGGTAATGACACCTTTGTACGTTGCATTCGCGACCTCACCCCTAAGGAAGTGATAGAATTGAATAACACTGGTGAAATAACAGCAGCTTCTTATTAATGTTGGAATTATGAAGAAATTGAACATATCTCACATAATATTTGGGCTGGCGGCGTTGCTGCTGTCTGCTACTGCCTGTGTCGAACCCTCAAGCTATTTGACGCCCGGCGAAAAGGATGATCTTTATCCTATTTCTTTCCGTGTCAGGACCGAAGATGATGTTCTTACGAAGGCCGGTCCTATCTCGGGAACTGACGCCGTTATCAATAAGCTTTTTATGTATTGCTTTGATGCAAATGGCCGTTTCCTAGGCCGCTTTGCTGCCGATTTGTTGACAAAAGAGCAGTTGGAATACACAGAAAACCAGACTCCCGGTGAGTTTGAAGGGAAAATCCCTCCGGCTACTGCCCGTATCCATTTCGTTGGAAATGCCGACTGTCCGGTGGGTGGCGATATGATTGGTCTGACGGAAGAGCAGGTGATGCATTCTCCGGGTTTGGTATATGTGACGAAGACCAGTCCTATGTCTTATTGGGGCTATCTTCGTCGCGATTCAGCCGGCGAGATGGCATCGTTGTTCGATGGTTCAGCAAGCACGACAGTATGGATGGTTCGTGACCGTCTCAAGATCGTTGCCGGTTCATACGATTCAAGTGTCTTTTATGATGATATCAGTTGGGTGGTATACAACGGATTGAACAACGGATATGTTGCTTCATATGGAACCCGCCCGGCAGATACATTTCACGACGATGCTTGGTTCGATGAAAATAACCCCTATCAGGAACTCAGGCATACGCCGGGCTCAGGCTCGAATTTCTCGCTTTCTTCATACGTAACTGCATATCCTGAAAGCGGTGGCCGTTTCGAGACAACCGAGTCAGATATGATTCCCTTCGACAAGTCAAAGACCGGTTATGAGCCTATGTTTGTCTTTGATGACGAATGCCCGTATTATAATACCCAGCATGTCACAAAAATCATTGTGAAGGCCACATTCAAGGTGACTGGTAATTCGGCTGAGGACCATGCCAACCATACCAGGTATTTCCCTATCTGCATAACTCACGGATTCAATGCCGAGCCGATTCCAATTCATAGGGGACACCTCTATCAGTTGAGTCTTCAGGTTCTTCCTGAGGCATCAGGATATGAGGATTTCGAAGGTGCTGCCGCATCAAAAACTTTTGCAAATGGAGCATTGGTCGATATTCCCGATGATGTGATTGAGGTCTCTGACGGTTCGTTCAATATGCGCGTCAACTATACAATGACCTATCCTCTGTCAGGCGAGTCATTCTTCAGTACGGCGGTATTGCTGCAGAGCACTACCCCTCAAGTTACAGTTCCTTTTACTGTGAGCAAGTTGACAGGTCCCGATAGAGACTTCGACTTCTCTGAAAGCGACTGGATCCCGAAAGATGAAGAAGATACGACTCCTCCTGCCCACACTACAGGTGATGCTATCTGGGGGGCAGGTATTTCTTCCGACAAACACGCAACAATTGGAGGCAACCTGAATACAACCGTCACTCTGCCTGTCGAACCAGTAAGCAGTACGCTTAAGCAAAGCGTATTCAACCTGAAAGGTTTCTATATGACAAAGCAGACAGTGGAAGGCGTTGAATTCGACGTTAAGCATATCCTGATGCGTAATATCGATGTATACGAAATCGATCGTTTCCTTATCCAGGAAGCTTACACATCATCTTCTGAAAATCATAATGCTGCAGGTAATCTGGTTCTGGTATCACTCGGAAACAATAAGTACAGACTGAAATTCAGACTGCCTGGTGGAACCGAGGCAAGTGGAGACCACGATGCATATCCTGAGTTGCTTTATCCTCTTCAGGTTAAGTTTGCCACAAGGACACTGCAGCCGACCAATATCTATATCAACGGTGTAGAACAGCAGAATGCGGTCTTTGGCGTTCAGGTACGCTCTACGGTTCCGAATACCCAGCCTGCTATGCTTCCTGCCCAGACTAATGCCAACCAGTGGAACTATCAGTCCACCAACAACTATTGGAACTTCTGGTACACATATCCCATTGTAAGCGTTCCACGCTATACTGGCGCTGCCGGGGAAATCCAGACTGGAGAAAGTGGACAGGAGGTTGTCGGCCCTGAGGTATGGGTAGATTTTGTTGATGTCCGCAATCCAAGTGTATTCCAGACAATCCCGAATAATGTTGGACTATATCTTTACATCGAGTTCTTTGGCGCTGCCAATGCTGTCAGCATTAATGCAGCGTATGTGCATGTGACCGGCGTCACGGTCCATCGTCAGGGGCAGACTCAGAATGGGACAAGCAATAATAACAGATATCAACTTAGACGTAATTCAACGCTTCAACTCGAGGCGACAGTGTCTCCTAACAATGCATCATACAAAAACGTTCAATGGACGAGTAGCAATACAAACCGCGCTACGGTTGATGCAAATGGCCTTGTGACATCCTATGATACTGGATATTATAACAACAACGTTGAAATAACCGCCACTACGGTTGACGGTTCGCATACTGATACCTTCTATTTGACGATTGTTAATAATTAGCACAGGAATTCTTGTTTAATTTGAATATGAATGGAGTAGCGGGTGTGTCCCGCTACTTTTTTTTAGATTATGAGCGGATAATGACTAACTTTAATACTCGTTAATCACATTCCTCTCTATGAAATCAAACGATATAACTCGCAGAAGCGCCATCAAACGGATGGCTTCTGTAGCGGCCGGAATGGCTGTATGCGGACAGGTTCCGGCCCTGGCATCAGTGCTTGATGCGGCCCGTCCTGCCGACTCGGACGCTGAGCCTCAGGCTGGCCCCACCGTATCAACTCTCAAGATGGAAGATTTTCCTCTGGTATATGAAGGCCCGGACGTGGTTTTCCACAAGCTCAACGACCATCTTTGGATCGGCAACGGCCATCTTATGTACAATGAATCCGTCTATCTGGTAGAAGGCGAGAAGAGTGCCTTGTTGATCGACACCGGCACCAGAATCGCCGACCTCGACAAAATAGTGGCCAGGTTCACTGACAAGCCGATAGATGTGGCTCTGACCCATACTCACGGCGACCACGCAGGTTCGGTAGGGTGTTTCGACCATTTCTGGATGACGCAGGCTGAAGGCATCCGTGTTCCACGCGGCTATACCGGCAAGGTGAGTTATATGGATAATGGCAAGAAGTTCGACCTCGAAGGCCGCACCCTCGAGGAGTTCTATGCTCCCGGCCACACCGCTGACTCAGTGCTTTTTATTGAC
>JAEEGG010026750.1_pt1 | contig 10992 bp, 9 predicted proteins | sample 9134161 | NCBI WGS metagenome assembly JAEEGG01 (sample SAMN16246543, study PRJNA631951) | gut metagenome | biome: gut microbiome; feature: rumen; material: CR-attached | host: Bos | place: Iran: Karaj | collected 2018-10
TGTTCACCGGCATTACGGACGAACGGTATTCGTTGTTCGTGCTGTTGAGGCTTACCGCGAGGCAGCAGGGGGTGTTCCTGTCTACGAGTTCCTTGATTTTCGGAACCACGCCGCTCGTACTCACCGTCATGCGCTTGGAACCCATGTTGAATAGGCTCTGGTTATGCAGCGTGCAGCAGACGCGGTGAACGTTTTCGAGGTTGTTGAGCGGCTCTCCCATGCCCATGAAGATGATGTTTGTGACCTGGGCGGTTTTGCCTTCTTCGTTCAGGAGGCCGGAATCCTTCAGGTACCAGTTCACGTTGATGATTTCTTCGAGGATTTCGCCAGCTTCGAGGTTTCTTGTAAAGCCCATTTTCGCGGTGCGGCAGAAGGCGCAGTTCATGGCGCAGCCCACCTGGGTTGAAACGCATACGGAATAGCGACCGTTTGCAGGGATCATCACCGTTTCGATATGGTGACCATCGTGGGTTCTAAAAAGCCACTTGACGGTTCCGTCGACCGAGACCATGCGGGTTTCTTCGGTGAGAGCTCGGAGACTGAACTGCTCAGCCAGTTTTTCGCGGAGGGCGGGGGAGATGTTCCCCATTTCGTCGTAGCTTTTAACTTGCTGGCAGAAAAGCCATTTTTGAATCTGGCTAGCACGGAACGGCTTTTCGTCCTGCTCGCGGAGCCAAGCCTTGAGCTCGTCCTCCGTCAGCGTTTTTATGTTCTTCGGCCATTCCATCGGGGTGTAAAGATAGCAAAAAAATACATTTTTGTTAAGGGGCAAACAAGAACAAAAATGGGGCGGAAAGACTATGATTCTAGGCGCTAATGCGCTGGTTTTCGCTTGATATTGTGGATGTATGCAAGGGCTTTTTTGTTATTTTCGGCGGCTAAAACAGGGTCGGTGTTTATGACAAAGTTTCCTGTTTCGATAAGGGGATACAGTCGGTCTACTTCTTTGAAAATATCGGATAGGGATTTGTGGTAGACGTTTGCCAAGGTGCTTAAGGAGTTGATGGAAAGCTGTCTTTTGCCTCCTTCGACCTGCGATATGAATTGCCTAGTGATGTTGGATAGGCACGACAACCCGTTTTGTGTGAGTCCCTGTCGGCGACGGCAATCTAAAAAGATTCGCCGAAGGGCTTCGTGAAGAATGTGGTCTTTGTATTCCATTAGATCCTGGTGAGTTTTATTAGGTCAACCATCCTTTGCGTCCCCTGTAACAATTTTAGAATATGTGCTATTTGCGGAGTGCAAACAACTGTTTGCAAAATGTGCAAAAATTTATTAACGTAGTAGGGGCCAATCGCGCTGGAACCCGCATAGAATAAGGGATTGAGCGAATGTCCGAAAATTATATTTAAAATAAAAGTTTGTCTTTTTCTTGTTAAATTGGAAGGCTTGGTGGGAAATTGCGGGTTTACGGCGGCTCCAGTTTCTCGCCCGTTTGTATAAAGATGAGATTTGTTATTTGGTGGTGCTTTGTATAGAAATAAGAAAGGCGTCTCACTTGCCGTGAAACGCCTTCCTTTCTGCGGGTGCCAGGACTCGAACCTGGAGCCTTTTGGTTCGTAGCCAAACGCTCTATCCAGTTGGGCTACATCCGCTTGATTGATGGCCCAAATATAGCTTAATGAGTTTTTTTGTCAAGGGTTTTTGTTGAAATTTTTGAAGTTTTTTTTCGGAGGCTCCAAACGGTTGCGTTTTGGCGGGGGATAAACGCTTGGTGGTTAAGGGTTTTGCTTTCAAATAGCTATCTTTTCTGCCAAATTTTTTTTCTAACGGTGATGGACCATGAATAAAGTCAAATCCGTATTGTTTTCGGTTCTGAATGTTTTGAAGGGCTGGCTTGTTGACCGTAGGGTGATCAAGTGGTTGATTATTTTTGCGGTGCCCGTGGTGGCGGCCTTTATTGCCGTCGTTGCGGTCTATAATCATTATGCGCCGGAGCTGCCTTCGCTTTCGCAGCTGGAGCAAATCAACCCGAAGTTGGTCACGAACATTTACGACATGAACGGAAAGATTGCCCACGAATATTTTGTGGAGCGTCGTGAGTGGACAAGTTTCGACTCGATTCCCGAAAATGCGATTCATGCCGTGATGGCGACCGAAGACCGTGCTTTCTACAGCCACTGGGGAATGAACGTGTGGGCGATTCCTCCTGCAATTATCCAGAGCAAGCTGAGCGGCAAGCAACTCCGCGGTGCATCTTCCCTGACACAGCAGCTGACCAAGCTCTTGTTCCTGACTCCGGAACGTACGATTTCGCGTAAGATCAAGGAAATGATGACGGCTATCCGTATCGAGCAGACTTACACGAAGCAGGAAATTCTTGAATTCTACATGAATGAAGTCTACCTGGGTGGTGGTAACTATGGATTCCAGGCAGCGGGTAAGTTCTATTTCGGACGTCCGCTCGATAGCCTTACGATTCCTGAATATGCGGTTCTCGCCGGTATGCTCAAGGCTCCCGAATCATACCGCCCCGACCGTCATCCGAAGGCTTCCTTGGAACGCCGCAATACGGTGCTCTATGCCATGCGCGATGCGGGCTACATCAATGATGACGAATACCACGAATATATCAAGACTCCGATTGAACTTGCCAAAAAAGAAGTTTCCAATGAATCGGGCTTGTACTTCTACGAAGAAATCCGTAAGTACATGGAAAAGAAGTACGGCGAAAATTCTCTGTATGCCGACGGTATTTCCATCAACTCGACAATCGACCCCGATATTCAGGCCTTTGCCGATAGTGTTGCCCGTGTGCAGGTGGAAAAGGTCCGCCGTCGCGTGAAGTACCGTGCGACCCGCCGCCTTTACCTGACTAAGAAATACAATATGCCCGAAGACAGTGTGGTTGCGCACTTCGATAGCGTGTACACGCTTTTCAAGAAGGAATACTTGGCCGAAGATTTGAAGCGCCCTGCTGACAAGCGCCGTTTCCCGGATAGCATTGTTTACCATCATCCTGAAATTGCGGCGATTTTGATCGAAAACGAGACGGGGGCAATCCGTGCGATGGTGGGTGGCTCCGACTTTAACCAGTCCCGCTGGAACCGTGCGGTGCAGTCGCTGCGTCAGCCGGGGTCTTCGTTCAAGCCGATCGTGTATTCTACGGCAATGGACAACGGTGCAAGTCCCTGCGACTCCGTGAACGACCAGCCGGTGAGCATTCCCGATCCAGACGATAAGGACAAGAACAAGGTCTGGCGCCCGGCGAACTTCGAGCATGACTTCGAAGGCATGATGACGCTCCGTCGCGCCCTTTACCGCTCCAAGAACCTGCCAGCCATTCTTACCGGCATGAAATACGGCCTTAACAACGTGGTGAACTACGCCCGCAAGTTCGGTATCGTACGTGCTCCGTTAATGGCTGTTCCGAGTCTTGCGCTGGGTTCCGTAGGTGCGACCCTTATGGAAATGACTTCTGCCTATACGGTGTTCCCGAATGGCGGTAACCGAATCGAACCTTACATGATCGAATCGATTGTCGACCGCAATGGCGAAGTCATCGAAAAGAATTCCAAGGTCGAACACGAAGTGCTGCGCCCGGCATCGGCCTACCTGATGGTCGACATGCTGAAGGACGTGAATATTCGCGGTACGGCTGCCCGTGTGTGGGCGAGCGGCTTTACTCATCCGAGTGGTGGTAAGACGGGTACGACGAACGACTACACCGACTGCTGGTACATCGGCTTTACCAAGCAGTATACGATGGGCGTGTGGGTCGGCTCCGATAGCCCGGGTACTTTAGGTGCAGGACATACGGGTACCGAAGATGCGCTCCCGGTTTGGATGGCTGTGATGAAGGAACTTCATAAGGATCTGCCGCGCAAGCCCTTCCCGGTTCCCTCGGGAGTCGTAAGCAAGGGCGTCTGCAACCATACGGGTAAGCTCGCCGGTGAGTTCTGCTCCGAAAAGACCTACTGCCTGTACACGGCGGGGTACGCTCCGACCGAGACTTGCGACGGTAACCATTTCGAAGTCAAGACAAAATCTGCTGACGATGCAACGCTCTTCAGCAACAAGGGTGCCAGTTCCGCTCCCAAGGCCTCTAGCAGTGGCCCTGCGAAAAAGAGCACCCGTAAGATGTTCTAGTAGAGATACGGAAAATCGTAAAAGTAGAAGGTGACTGTCCCGTCATCGTTTTTCCACCAGGCCATTTCGCTCCCGTCCTTGTAGAGCGTGAGTTCGTCGCTGTCCTGGTAGAAATTGAAGTAGCTGCCAAGTTCCGAGTCGTAGCCTTCGTCGTATTCCGATTCAAGGTAATAGTAGCGGTCGCCGTCCAGGTTTAGGTTGGCGAGTCCGTCGCTGTCTACGCGGAGCGATACAAACATCGAGGTGGAATGGATTTTGCCACAGTCGTAAGCTCCGAATGAATCGAAACGGCAATCTTGTACGTAGTAGAAATTAAAACGTTTGTTGTATCTGGCGCCGTCGGCTTTCGGATCTGGGCCGAGATCGCCGCAGGCGGTCAGGAGCGTGCCGCAAGAAAGGGCAAGGCCAAGAACGGCCGAGAACGTTGCTGAAAAAAACGACGCTTTTTTCAGCGCCGTTCTTGAAAGATTTTTGAAGAGTGGATTCATCGCTTTATCGAAGTTCTTCTTTACGGGTTCTCGTAGTCGCCGCCATAAAGTTCTTCTTCGGCTTCTTGAGTGTTTTCATCCTGGTAGGCTTCGGGGGCCTGCAGGTCGCGGGTGCTGCCGTACTTGCGCTTTTCTTCGTCGGTCAGCTTGTTGGAGTAGATGATTTCTTCCTGGCTCTGGGAAGCTTCTTCCTCTTCTTCCTGCAGAATCTTTTGACCCTGTTCGATGCGGCGCTTGATGCGTTCGTCTTCCATCTGCTTCAGGTTCGTGCCGACCTTGGCCTGTTCTTCGGACATCACGTAGCGTTCGTTGGCTTCGTCCATGGCGCCCTTGATGCCGACCAGACGACCCTTGCTGTCAACCTGAAGACCAGCCCTACGGAGAGTCGAAAGCGGAAGGCGACGGGCAGCGGTCTTGTATTCGTCCTTGAATTCGTAGCCGTCGGAGGTGGCGATTGCGTCGGCTTCGTCAGCGGTTACGTATTCCAGAGCTTCTTGCCAGCGGGAACCCTGCACGCAGGAAGTAAAGCCAACGAGGGCATTGTCCAATGCTTCCGGATCGTCGGAGCGCGTACCGCCACAGGCGGTCAAGGCGAGTGCTGCCAAAGAAAGACCTAATAAAAGCTTTTTCATAGGTTAAACCTCCGAAAAAATAAATTCGCTATAAATATATTCATTTTTAGCGAAAGTCAATGAAGAACGTCTTTTTTTTTCGTTCAAAAGGTCATTTTCTTGCTATCATTTACGTCCATGAACGAAAACGCAGATATTTACCGCATCCGTAAAGACGACCGTGAAATTATTCTTATCGGTACAGCCCATATTTCCCAGGCCTCCAAGGAGCTGGTTCGCGAAACGATAGAGGCTGAAACTCCGGATACGGTCTGCGTTGAACTGGATGAAGGCCGCCTGAATTCCATCAAGGATCCGGACCGCTGGAAAAAGATGGACCTGAAGCAGGTTATCAAGAAAAAGCAGTTGGCGACGCTGATTGCAAACCTCGTACTCGGGTCGTACCAGAAACGAATGGGTGCCCAGACGGGTGTAAAGCCCGGTTCCGAATTGAAGGAAGCGGTCGAAGTCGCCGAAAGACAAAACAGCAATTTGGTTCTTGCGGACCGCGATATCAAGATTACTCTGAAACGCACCTGGGCCTGTACTCCGTGGTACCGCAAGCTGAACCTGCTGGCGGGGCTTTTTGCAAGCATTTTCGACAAGACCGAAGTGAGCGAAGAAGAACTCGCCAAAATCAAGGAACAGGATGCGCTGAGTTCCATGATGCAGGATTTCGGAAAATCTTTCCCCGAAGTAAAGCAGGTGCTGATCGATGAACGCGACCAGTTCCTGGCGAGTAAGATCAAGAATGCTCCCGGCAAGAAAATCATTGGGGTCGTGGGGGCCGGCCACATGAGAGGTATTGCGCAGATTATCGAGCAGGACAAGGAACTGCCGAGCGAAGAATCCATTAGCGTTATTCCGAAAAGTGCTCCGATCTGGAAAATTATCGGCTGGGCGATTCCTGTTGCCATTGTTGCAAGTATCATTGCGGTCGGTATTCATACCGGTGCCGAAAAGGCCGGCGAACTCAGCCTTCAGTGGGCGATGCTTACGGGCGGTGGTGCGATGCTTGGAACCATCATTGCTGGCGGACATCCGCTGACGGTCTTGGTTGCCTTGGTGGCGGCTCCGTTTACGGGACTTACTCCGCTTATTGGTGTCGGTTTCTTTACGGCGCTGACGCAGGTTTACATGAGACCTCCGCGAGTGTCTGAAATGGAAACGCTGACGGACGATATCTGGCAGGTGAGACGCTGGTGGAAAAACCGCGTGACCCGAGTCATCCTTTGTTTCCTTTGTCCGGGAATCCCTGCGATTATTGGAAAGATTCTCGCCATCTTCAAGATCTATCAGGCGATGTAGTCGCTTGAATTTAGGATGGTCGCGAGAGTGCGGGCCAATGGGAAGGCTTCACTTATTTGCAGACCGAGCGGTCTTTGTGAGCGACAAAGCCCCAGGCGTTAAGCTGGGGCGGTCGCGAGAGCACGGGCCAATGGGATTGCTTCACTTATTTGCAGACCGTGCGGTCTTATAACTTACAAATCGAATATTGCCACAGTAATCCTTGTGGATTCCGGTAAATTCTAGCCACGGGTAGTTGTCGGCTTCGCTCTTCAGGACTTCTGCCTGTTCCGAGCCGATTTCCAGAAGAATCGAGGCATTTGCGTTCAGCTTGCCTTCGGTCTGCTGCAGTAACTTGCGCACGAGCGTAAGTCCGTCGGGTCCGCCGTAGAGGGCGAGTGCCGGGTCGAACTTATCGACTTCGGGCTGGAGCTTTCCCTTTTCGCCATCGGGGATGTAGGGGAGGTTTGCGATGAGGCAGTCGATTTTTGGTAAGGTCGCTGTGCTTGCCGAAGCGCCGACAACATTTGCAATAACGTCATCGGTGACTGCATCGAGCAAGTCGCCTTGTGCAAAGACCAAGGTCCCTGAGCTTGTCGAAGGGACTGATGAGCTTGTTGAAGCGGAACTGTCGCCGAGGGCGTTGGCTTCGGCGTTTTCGCGGGCGAGCGAAAGTGCATCTTCAGAGATGTCTGTCGCAAGCACTTTCGCACCGGCGATTTCTTTCGCGCAGGCGATAGAAATCGCGGCTGTTCCCGTGCCCACTTCCACGATGAACGGAGCTTCGATCCCCTTGAGGCGTTCTTTTGCCATGTCGACAAGCATCTCTGTCTCGGGGCGCGGGATCAGCGCCCGCTTGTCGCATTTGATGATAAATCCGCGGAAACTCGTATCGCCGATAATATGCTGCAGCGGTTCGCGGCTTGCGCGGCGTGCTACCATTTGGCGCAGAACATCGAGTTCAGCGTCGGTCAGCGGCTTTTCGAAGTTCAGGTAAATGTCCATGCGGGACTTCATCTGAAGCCCGTGGCTGATGATGTATTCGGCATCCAAGCGCGCGTCAGGAATACCCTTCTTTTCGAAGAAGACCTTGGTGCGGTTCAGAATTTCAAGTACAGTCATCTGCGGCATGGGTTACCTTAAGCGTTGAACTTTCCGAGTTTTTCCTGGGCGTTAGCCATCTGGAGTCCGTTGATGATTTCATCGAGGTCGCCGGTGATGACTTTGTCTAGATTGTACAGCGTCAGGCCGATACGGTGGTCGGTCACGCGGTTTTGCGGGAAGTTGTAGGTGCGGATCTTGGCGCTACGGTCGCCGGTGCCCACCAGGGCCTTGCGGCTTGCGGCTTCTTCCTGTTCCTTTTTCGCAATCACGGCATCAAGAATCTTGGAACGAAGCATTTCCATGGCGTGCAAGCGGTTCTGCAGCTGGCTACGTTCGGTCTGGCAGCTCACCACCACGCCTGTCGGAATGTGGGTGAGTCGCACGGCGGAGTCCGTCTTGTTGATGTACTGACCGCCGGCACCCGAAGAACGGTAGGTGTCCATGTGAATGTCCGCTTCGCGGATTTCCACGTCCACTTCTTCAGCTTCGGGCAAAATGGCAACGGTTGCGGCAGACGTATGTACGCGCCCCTGCGTTTCGGTTTCGGGCACGCGCTGCACGCGGTGAACGCCACTTTCGAACTTGAGTGTTCCGTACACGCTGTCGCCTTCGATGAATACGCGGATTTCCTTGTAGCCACCCACGGTGCCTTCGCTGGCATCCTGGATGGTCATCTTCCAGCCCATGCGGCTGCAGTAACCCTGGTACATGCGGAACAAGTCGCCTGCAAACAGGGCGGATTCGTCACCACCGGTACCGCCGCGGATTTCGAGCGTGGCATTACGGTAATCCCACGGATCCTTCGGCACCATCAAAATCTGGAGCTCGTCGGTGATGCCCGGCAACTTCTTTTCGATGTCGGAAAGTTCCGATTTTGCCATCGCGACCATTTCAGGGTCGGAATCGCCGAGGGCGGCCTTCCATTCTTCCTGGTCGTTCAGCATCTGCAGGTATTCCTTGGCCTTCACGACGGCCTTTTCGATACCTTTGTACTGCTTGTGAATCTTGTTGTAACGGGCCTGGTCAGCGAGAACGTCCGGGTTACCGAGTTCCGATTCCAGTTCCTCGTACTTTTCAATCAGTTTTTTAGCTTTATCTTTCATCGGGTGCAAATTTAGTAAAATTAAGAACCCCATTGAGAATGGCAATAGAAGAATCGCTTGTGGATCTTTGGGCCTAGATTGCATTTTCAATAGGCCGGTTTTCCTGATGCTTATAAATTGTTAAATTTTATGTGTTATAAGATGATGAAAATGAGGTCCAATATGAAAAAATGGATTGCGTCTGCCGGAATATTTGCTGCAATCTCCATGGGTTTGATTGCTTGTGGTGATAATTCGTCTAGTGCAGAATCTTCGTCTAGGCCTGGATCGAATGATTACTGTAAGGTTGTGTCGACGGATCCCTTCCTGATTGAATCTGTTGAAAATGGCTATTTCAGCCAGACGACCGTCAAGTATGAAGATGAAAAACTTGTGGAAAAGGTGGTGTTCGACGATGCTATTGCCGCCCAAATGGCTTGCGATTCGTATAAGAAGGATGTGAGCTATGGCAAGGTTGTTTGTAAAGACAATACCATTGCTGCTATTGGGCGCGATATTATGACTGCCAGCGAATATCGGGATGTCTTGACCTTGTTTTCGACAATGTGCGAAGGCGATGCTCACCGTGAAGATATTTCGTCATCTAGCGCGGAACGATTGTCCTCCAGTTCAGAAAGAAAATCCTCGTCTTCAAGAAACGTAAATTCGTCCAGTTCCTCTAAAACGGTAAGTTCTTCGTCGGAACGGGTTGAAAGTTCTTCTAGCTCCGAGACTTCGTCTGATGAAGATGAAAACTGGTATGGAAAGACAACTTACAAGAAAGAAAAGGTGGTTGCCGCAAACGCCGCGGAACTTGAATGTCCCGAAAATACGACCACTGATGATTTGACTGGCTATGATGTTGCCTATGAATTTAATGATCCAAATGATTTAGGTCGCGACTACCTTGGCGAGAATAACGCCTATGCCGACAACAAAACATCTCCGGTGTCCGCAGAATGTGGAAGTATTATTTTTAACGGGGATAATGGATTACTTGTTCCGCTTACGGATACATTTAAGACCAGAGGCTTTGTTGTCGAAGTGCGCTTTATGCCGTCATATGATGACGAGGTGGGAAACCTTATCGTGTCCGAATCACCTGGAGGCAGTACGGATGGTTGGGTCCTTCGTCTAGAAAGAACTGGAGTTGTCTTCTATTATCGCGATGCGGATCAAAGTTCCAATTGGAAGTCGGTGGATGTCGGCCAGGTTTCCTTGGATGAATGGCATGAGGTTCGCGTTAAAATATTCCCGAAAAAGCCTGAATATGGTAGCATCTTCTATTCGATGAATGTTTCTCTGGACGGAAGCTTGGTCCTTGTTTCGGAATACAAAGATGACACCTCTGATTTGGCATATGGTTTTGGAATAGGTTATGATTCAATGTATCAAATGAGTCATAACAATTGGTTCTTTGTTGGAAAAATCGATTACATCCGTTACGGAAAGATAACGGAAGACGATTTGTAATAAATGAATCCCATCGGTACGTTTTTCGGTGATGCCATTTACAAGTACGACGCTCCTAGGCAAGGGCGTCTGTTTGCGGGGCATCCGGGCCGGATTGAACTGAAGTCGGGGATGAATTTCGAAACGGCGCTCCGCGATTTGGATGGCTTTGAACGCATCTGGGTGATTTTCCAGTTTCACGAAAACGAAGGGTGGCGTCCGACGACGCGCCCACCTGTACCGCCTAAAGGCAAAGACCGCGTGGGCACTTTTGCAAGCCGCAGTCCTTACCGCCCGAATCCGATTGGCCTCAGCTGCGTACGTCTCTTGAAAATTGAGGGGCTTACCTTGTTTGTAGACGAGGCGGATTTGCTGAACGGAACGCCGGTGCTCGACATCAAGCCTTATATTCCCATGGCGGATGCTTTCCCTGATGCCAAGGCGGGGTGGGTCGAAGAACAGGTGGGGGATTTGTGGACAGTACAAGTTTCGGACGCATTCGATGCGCAGAATCGCTGGATTGCTGACCATAGCGTCTTTGATTTGCTCAGTTTTGCGCAGGTGCAACTTTCCCGCGGGAATTTTTCGAAAGATGTCTTTGACAGTTCTCGTCGCCGCTTGACCATCGACGAATCTGCGCATACGGGCGTACTTGCGTACCGCACCTTCCGCATCCATTTCAGCTACAACGAATCGGATCGCAGCGTGCTGCTGCAGCGCATTGCCAGCGGCTATTCTGCCGAAGAATTAAATCCCGGCGCCGAAGACAAATACGGCGACAAGGATTTACATCGTGCGTTTCTGCAATTTATACTTTAAGTACCCCGCCATTTGCAGCGGGTGATTGAAGGTGCCGTCGGTCATCTTGGCCTGTAGTTC
>JAEEGG010026751.1_pt1 | contig 10992 bp, 7 predicted proteins | sample 9134161 | NCBI WGS metagenome assembly JAEEGG01 (sample SAMN16246543, study PRJNA631951) | gut metagenome | biome: gut microbiome; feature: rumen; material: CR-attached | host: Bos | place: Iran: Karaj | collected 2018-10
CATTGAGTATGAGAAGACCAAGGTCGGTGACAAGTACGTATATGAGAACATGGTTCAGACCGGAAACCGTATCGGCGGTGAGCAGAGCGGTCATACCATCTTCCTGAAGTATGAGACGACTGGTGACGGTATCGTTACGGCACTTAAGATGATGGAAGTATTGCTGGCAAAGGGTAAGCCCATGAGTGAGCTTGCAGCTCCCGTGGTATTCTATCCTCAGGTACTCAAGAACGTTCGCGTTAAGAGTAAGCCAGACGCACAGAACGATCCTGACGTACAGGCAGCGGTTAAGAAGGTCGCTGACGAGCTTGGCGATACCGGAAGAATTCTGGTTCGCGAGAGCGGTACTGAGCCGGTGATCCGTGTCATGGTTGAGGCTGAGAGCAATGAGATCTGCGAGAAGTACGTAGACTCCGTGATTGAGGTCATTAAGGCAAAAGGACATTTGGCATAATTTCATACGATAAGTCGCGCCCCGCAGGACTGCCTCCTGCGGGGTGCTTTTTTTCTGATTCCCGTGCCTGCCCCCTCGGGAATGAAAAGCGGTTGTGGACACAAAAACTGATAGGGCGTTTTTTGTAAACGTGCTTTGATGATTAAGGAGCATAAATGCACTTTGACATTTTGGCGAAATTGTGTTAGTTTATTATGTATGGGTGCTTTAAAGCGTCATAGTTTAAAGCAGGAAAATAAACATAGAGAGATTTCGGGTTGTCAAGAGAATTTGAAATAGATCATGGAGAATCGTTTGGCAATACCGAAAAGGTGGAGGAGCGAAAGATGCCGGTAACAGATTTATTGGAGCGGAATCATAAGTTGTATGGTGATGAGGTAGCGCTGGTGGAGTTGAATCCCAGCATGCCGGACACGAGGAAGACGACCTGGAAGGAGTATGACCTCGTGCAGCCGACGAGTTCAACGCCTTATCGCCGTGAGATAACCTGGAGCATTTTTGATGAGAAGGCAAACCGCGTGGCGAACATGTTGTTGTCCCGTGGCATTCAGAAGGGAGATCGCGTCGCAATCCTGATGTTCAACTGTCTGGAGTGGCTCCCAATTTATTTTGGTATCTTAAAGACGGGTGCAATTGCCGTTCCCTTTAATTTCCGTTTTGCAGCGGATGAAATCCAATATTGTGCGGATTTGGCAGAGGTTCATGTGCTCTTTTTCGGACCGGAGTTCATTGGACGTATTGAGTCCATTGAGGAGAAGCTTTCTAAGGGCAGACTTCTGATTTACGTTGGTGATGGTTGTCCTACCTTCGCTGAGAGCTATCGTGAGCTCGTGGCGGATTGCTCAAGCCAGGCGCCCTTGGTTCGTCTGGAGGAAGAGGATGACGCTGCCATTTATTTTTCATCAGGAACGACTGGCTTCCCGAAAGCCATTTTGCATAATCATGAGAGCCTTACGCAGGCTGCACAGATGGAGCAAAAGCACCATTTGACTGGCAGGGATGACGTGTTCTTGTGTATCCCGCCTTTGTATCATACGGGTGCGAAGTTCCACTGGATGGGCAGCCTTTGCGCTGGCAGCAAGGCAGTTCTCTTAAAGGGAACCTCCCCTGAGATTATTTTGGATGCCGTTTCCAAAGAGCATTGCACAATCGTTTGGCTTTTGGTGCCTTGGGCACAGGACATTTTGGAGGCGCTGGACCGCGGAGATCTTAAGCTTTCGGATTATCAGCTCGATCAGTGGAGACTGATGCACATCGGTGCACAGCCCGTGCCGCCTTCCCTGATCAAGCATTGGAAGGAATACTTCCCCAATCACGCATATGACACGAACTATGGACTTTCCGAATCCACTGGTCCTGGCTGCGTGCATCTGGGCATTGAGAATATTCACAAGGTAGGTGCCATCGGCATTCCCGGATATCGTTGGAAGTGCAAGATTGTGGACGAAAACGGCGAAATCGTGAAGCAGGGAGACGTGGGTGAGCTTTGTGTCAAGGGACCTGGCGTGATGACCTGTTATTACAATGATCCCAAGGCTACGGCGGAGACCTTGAAGGATGGTTGGCTCTATACCGGAGACATGGCAATGCAGGATGAGGATGGCTTCATTTTCCTTGTCGACAGAAAGAAGGATGTCATTGTCAGCGGTGGTGAGAACATTTATCCCGTTCAGATAGAAAACTTCCTTGCGGCTTATGACAAGGTGAGCGACGTGGCAGTCATCGGTCTTCCGGACAAGCGATTGGGTGAGATTACGGGTGCAATCATTCAGATTAAGGATGGCATGACCTGCACGGAGGAAGAGATCGAAGAGTATTGCAAGGGCCTTCCTCGTTATAAGAGACCTAAGAAGATCATTTTTGCAGATGTTCCAAGAAATGCCACGGGTAAGATTGAAAAGCCCGCCCTCCGTAAGAAATATGGAGCGGAATACCTTGTTGCACAGCAGAATGAGGTCGAGGCATAGAACAATTTGAACATTAATGGACAAGCAGTCGCACGGGACTTTTTGCGACTGCTTGTGCCAAAATGAATTGTATAAAATGTGTAAACATTTTTATCAAAAAAGGTATTGACTTTTCTGGATGAACACGATATAATACATTTTGTTCGCAGGAATGGCGGAATTGGCAGACGCGCACGGTTCAGGTCCGTGTGGTGGCAACACCATGAGGGTTCAAGTCCCTCTTTCTGCACGAAAGATTAAGGCTTTCCATGGAGTACCATGGAGAGCCTTTTTGTTTGCTTTGGAACGAAAAATCTGTTGAAAACTGGCCTTGTTTTTGGCAAAGTATTTTATGAATATCTTCAATTTTGAATGGAAACCTATGGTTGAATGGGAAACCTATACTTCCATCAAACCCGCCGACGTCACGGGAGTCCCGGACGTGCTGAAATGCATGTCTGGGATTTTTCTTATGAAAAAAGTGATCGTTATAATAGAAAATACTATGAAATTATCGTGTACCGTAATATAATAAAAAAGAATGATTCAGAATTCGAAAGTAGACAGAAATCTGATGAAATAAATGTTTTTGGCTTGATTCCTGAAAAGGAATATGGAACAGGAATTCTTTCTAAATATCAAGAGGAGAAGTGCATATGAAAAAGATCATCCGGAATATTTTTTCAGGCATATTGGCTTTCACAGTAGTCATTGAGTCTTTGGCTGTACAAACGACAGCATTTGCTAAAGAAAACCAGGGGACTCTTATGGTCGGAAGCAATGAACTCGAAGATTTTACAATCAGTCGTCCAGCGGATGTCGTCTACAACGGAAAAGAGCAGAAACAGAGTGTCAGGGTCGAAAATACACTGGGAGAAGTCCTGACTGAAGGCGTGGACTATAAAATTTCCTATTCGTATATAGCAGATGACCAGTCTATGTCCGGGGAACAGGCACCGGTCAACGCCGGCCTTATTCTGGTCAGTTTGGAAGGTAAGGGAAGTTATGTCGGTCATGCCGGCACGTTTTATTCCATCCTGCCTGCACCGCTTCGGGTGGATACTGATTCCGCTCAGAAGCAGTATGACGGGACACCGCTTACGGCCGGTGCAGCAATTACAGGGCTGGTGAACGGGGAAACAGTGTCGATTGAATCCACGGCAAGCATAACCGATGTCGGGAGAACCCTTAACACTTACAGGATCAAATGGGACGAGACGGCGGAAGAGACAAATTATCAGATTACAGAAGAGGATATCGGCACGCTCACCATTACGCCCGGCGTGACAGAGCGGAACGGGATCAATGCAGAAGGATACCACGGCGTTTACGACGGAAGAGAGCATCTGATCACTGCAGAAGCAACGCTCCCAGGATCCGTGCTAACATACAGTACAGATGGTGGTGTGAATTGGACGGCGGATGTTCCGTCCTTTAAGGATGCAACGGACGAGGAAGTTAGAGTCCGAATCCGTGCGAAAAACAGCAGTTACGAGTATGGCACGGCGGAAGTGGAAGTGGGCGTGAAGATTGACAGGGCGAGGCTGACGGTCTATACTGATTCCGCACGCAAATCGTATGATGGAAAACCGCTTTCAGCTCCGGGCAGGATCACCGGTCTTGTGGGCGAAGAGACGGTTGGTTTTGAGACAACCGGCAGCCGCACGGAAGTCGGTGTCAGCAGGAATACATACCGGCTTGATTGGAGCGGGACCGAAGCGGCAGGTGCGAATCCAGCCAACGAGTTCAACTACACAGTAGAAACTGGTTCGATAGGCTTTTTAACGGTGTCGCGGGCGGAAACAGAACTGACGATCCAGGCTGAATCCAAAGTATTTGACGGAGCTCCAGTAGAACCAATAATCATCAGCAACCGGGCGGAAGAAGAGATAGAGGTCAGCTATTATCTTGTTACCGGAGATGGTGAGACGCTCCTTTCCGAGGCGCCGAAAGACGCGGGGGGTTATCGTGTGGTCGTCACCGCGCCCAAAAGTGATCAATATTGGGACGCTAACGCGGAAAGCTGTTTTACGATTGAAAAACGACAGATTGCCATATCACTTTCGGTAGAAAAAAACAGCGAGAATCCAGAGGGAGCGGATCTGGTTGCAACGATCAGTAATGGAATAGATGACCTTGTGTCTTCGAAGTTGTGTGCCCAGTTTGAATGCATCTTTGAGGGAAGCACCATACCTTCGAATTACTTAGTTGAGGTCAAGAAGAAGGGGGACGCATATGAGGCCAGATTGACCCTTGGAACCATTCCTGTAGGAAATTATTCCGTGAAGTCATACTTGGTCTTTGTGAGCGGACAGCCGGAAAACTACTCCTGCGATCCGACAGTGAAGAGTTTTGAAAAGAAATATAAAGACGTGACTTTGACGGTAGCGGATACGGAGAAGGAACTGGATGCAGAGGCTTTTACGCTGTACGCCACGGTAATGGACGCCAATGGAAAAGAAATGTCAGATCCAGCGGTCACGTTTGCTCTCGAATCCGGAAACAATATCAGTATTACTGCAAACGGAACGGTAACAATAAAGGGTGCCGGAGAAGCACTGGTGCGGGTGGATTTCCCAGGGAATGAATTCTATAATCCCGCAAGCGCCTTTGCAACAGTGACCGTGAAGAAAGGAACGATTGGTATTGTGACCCAAGCGGAGAGCAAAGTCTATGACGGGACACCGGCAGAATGTAGCGCCAGGATCGTATACGGGGCAGACAGGTATCCGGTCGTGTACAGCGGGACACCACGTTTTACCTGGTATGTAAAACAGGGAGAGACCTGGACGCAGACCAGGGACAACCCCGTTTCAGCGGGCGTCTATAAGGTAGAGGGATCTGCCGATGCAGATAAAAACTTTAATGCAACGACTTCTGTTTTACACGGTGAGGGTTGTACATTTACGATTAGCAAAATGAATCCCATCGTTAGTGACTTTACCTACATGGCACCGACAGACCTCGTTTACGATGGTAATGCAAAAATCGCAACAGTTATTTCGTCGTCATCCATTGAGGGCATAGGTGAAGTGACGGTAAATTATTACGGCGACGCGGCATGTATTACGGAGATTAAACCTAAGAATATAGGAACTTACTATGTGGGAATTACCGCGGCCGAGGGCGACAACTATAAAGCAACGACCTCTGCTTTACACGATGAGAGCTGGAAGTTTACGATTGGCAAAGCAAACGCTGCCGCTGCTACAGTTACTGCAAATAATCGCACTTATGACGGAACGGATAAACCGCTTGTGACCGTAACAGGTGAAGCAATTGGTGGCACAATGTACTATGCCGTGACCACCGAGAACATGGCTCCAACGGACGATAGCCTTTATTCCGCGTCCATCCCTGCAAAAACCAACGCCGGAACCTATTATGTATGGTACAAGGTTGTGGCTGACAGCAATCACCTGGATTCCATTGCAGATTGCGTTCTCGTGAGCATTGCTAAAAGGGAGGTAACCGTGTCCGTGGAGAATGAGGTGGTCACCTATGACGGATCTTCCCATAACGGAAAAACGTCTTATATCTTTCAAAACATTGTAGAGGGAGACGCAGCGTCGATCAGCTATACGCCAAGCAGCGGCATTTCGCAAGGCACATACAGTAACGGAAACTTTGATGCGGCAAGCTTTATGGTGATGCACGGAAACAATGACATAACGGTAAACTACTCTCTGACGACAAAGACAGCCGGAACGCTGGTAATCCATCCCAAGCCCATTGTGGTCGTGGCAGACGCGAAGTACAGGGCGTTGGGTGCGAAGGATCCCCAGCTTACCTATACGGTAACAGGACTTATTGGAGGCGATTCCTTAAGCGGAGTACTGACCCGCGAGGAAGGCGAAAAGGCAGGAAGCTATGCGATCTTGCAGGGTACGCTGACGGCGGGAAGTAACTATGTGATCCATTATGTCGGCGCGGCCCTTAGCATCTTGGAGGAGGACTATCTAGACCAATTGCGCAGGCTCTTAAACGACGCGATTGCGCTTGGTGGAAGCCGTACGGTAACCTGGGAGAAGGGAACTGGACTGCCTTCCGATATTATGAAGATCCTTCAGGAGCATCCTCAGATTACCTTGATCTTTAAGTATTACTTTGGCGACAGGAGCTATGAGGTGACGATTCGCGGAAAGGATGTCGTGTTAGATCCTTCGACACCGTGGTACGGCCCGCTGAACCTGTTCGGGTGCTATGGCCTGACGGTAGGAATCATCAATCCTTCAGGCGTAACCGGATCCTACAGAGTGGTACGCGGCGACAACCTGACGAAGATCGCCCGCAGGTTTAACACCACCGTGGCTTGGCTGGTAAAGGTGAACCTGATCAAGAATCCGAATCTCATTTGGGCAAACCAGATTTTGAAGTACTAAACATTCGAAAATACATGGATTCATTTGAAAGTCCCGGGCGTGCAGAAAGGCGTGTCTGGGATTTTTCTTTTTTTGTGTATGTCTTGTCTTTGCTCTCAAATTCTGATAAAATAGAAAAAAAGTGTGGGGTGCTGTTATGGCAGAATATAAGGAGATTTCTATCAAGGATTTAGAAGGTTTTTCCATTGGACAGGTACAAAATGCTGAGGCAGGAACGGGGTGTACCGTCATCGCCTCAAAAAATGGCATGAGGGCTGGCTTAGACGTGCGGGGCGGTGGTCCGGCTTCCAGAGACAGCCAGATGCTCAATCCACTGATGGCAATGCAGGAGATTCACGCGGTGGTGCTTTCCGGTGGCAGTGCCTTTGGCTTGGGCGTAGCGGATGGCGTGATGAAATACCTGGAGGAGCATAATATTGGCTTTGACGTGGGAGTGACGAAGGTGCCTTTGGTGGTACAATCTGACATCTTTGACCTCACGGTCGGCGATCCCTTTACAAGACCGAATGCCGAGATGGGCTATGAAGCGGCAAAGCGAGCTTATGAGGCACCGAATTATCAGGATGGAAATTATGGTGCGGGATGTGGTGCGACAGTTGGAAAGGCCTGCGGCATGGAGACCTGTATGAAGACAGGAATCGGAAGCTATGCCATCCAGATCGGTGAGCTAAAGCTTGGAGCGGTTGTCGTTGTGAATGCCCTTGGCGACATTTTTGATTGGAAGACGGGAAAAAAGGTGGCAGGCCTTTTGACCGAGGATAAGAAGGAATTTCGTGACATTATGGAGGTTCTTGCGTCCAACATTGAGGTTGTAGAGAATAAGTTTGTCGGTAATACGACCCTTTGTGCCGTGATGACGAATGCAAAATTTAATAAAGCTCAGCTTTGTAAGATCGCTGGGCTAGCACATGACGGTTATGCAAGATCCATTCGTCCCGTACATACGAATGCGGACGGAGACAGCATTTATGCATTGTCTGTCGGAGAGGTCTCTGCGGACATGGATCTCGTCGGAGCACTGGCGGCTGAGGTGACGAGCGAGGCAATTTTGCGGGCAGTAAAAGCAGCGGAAACTGCGTATGGATTTATTTCTGCAACAGAGTTTGGCAGTATTTGATATCTGAATGAGAAGGTTAAAAGACGATTGTTAAGGTAGCTAGCAAGGGTAATCTATAGGAGTCTGTTAAGGCAGAGGGGAGTCTTATCATGGCAAAGAGCGAATTTGACCTATTTTTACAGGAGGAAGTAAAAAAGCAGGAGGTGTTGCGTATCCCGTGAAGGCGGGGTTATTTGAGCGCATGATGATTAATCAGCTACCCTGTGACAAGCTTCATCCCAATCCGCAGGACGAGTTTACCTTTCCTGACATTGGGCCGAACTATGAGATCATCTCGAATTATGAGAGAACGATCATGAATAACATTCGGACGAGGCAGCCGATTTTTGATGATCCGATCATGGTAGAAAAGTTGCATCCGCATGGGTATTTGATCCTGAACGGACACCACAGATGGGCGGCGGCAAAAAGGCTTCGAATCCCGAAGATTCCCGTTGAAATCATTAATCTGGCATTGGAATCCGACATTAAGAAGATTTTGGAGAATTCCCAGCATGACAAGCGGGCAACATTTGACATGGACGAGGTTGTATTCCGTCCTGAGGATGCGCCTTACTTGGAGAAGAAGCTGGGCTTCCCCTACAGCATTAAGCATAAAAAACGCATTCGACTGGGTATCCCTGCCCTGTTTTACAACTTATCCAAGAGTGGGTATGACATTTGGCTGTATTCCTCGAATTATGAATCCATTGATGATGTCAGAGATTATTTCCGTTGCTATGGCGTGCACGTGGACGGTATCATTACGGGCATGGCAAAGGATAAGAAAACTACGGCAAGCCGCAAGGCGGGCATGGAAAAGCTTATTGCCAACAAGTATGCCGTTACGCTTCACGTGGACAATGACATGATCCTTCGCACGGAGAAAAGTACGGGAGAATTCCAAGAATTTCCTTTGGATCCTGGAGAGAACTGGTCGAAGGAAGCTGTTGCCGTCATTGGGGAGCTGGAAAAGAAAGGAATAGAGAATGCAAACGGATAAAATGCGTGTTTCCTTTGACTTGGACGAGGTGCTTTTTGTATTCCCTGAGCAGGTGAAGGCGGAGCCGCCGCTGAAATTTCCTTGGAATCGCATCTACAAGGAGCGCCTTAGGCTTGGTACTCCGGAACTGATCAGAACGCTCCAACAGCTTGGCTACGAGGTTTGGGTATATACCTCATCCTTTCGCACAGAAAAATATATCAGGAGCCTATTTCGCCATTATGGCGTGAAATTTGACGGAATTGTCAATGGTACAAGGCATCTAAACGAAGTGCAGAAGGGAAATTCACATATTTTACCGCAAAAGGTGCCAAACAGATATCGCATTGCATTACACGTGGATGATGAATCCGTGATCTGTTCCTATGGCAGGGAGTATGGATTTGAAGCATTTCAGCTGGAGGGTCCTGATGATGAGTGGAAGGAGAAGGTCATTGCCAGAGCGGAAGAAGTGAAGAGGAAGTGGGAATTAAAAAATGCAGAAGGTGCAAACTGATTCCAGAATCATCATAAATATGTTTATGAAGCTTCTTCCCGTGCAGATCATTTTGGTTGCCATTGGAAGCTTGAATGGCATCATTGACGGCGCCATGGCAAGCCATCTGATTGGCCCGGAAGCCCTCACGGCGACGGGGCTTTTTACGCCGATTGTCACCTTTATGAACATGGTCAACGCGGTGATGGTTGGCGGGGCATCCATTCTCTGCGGTCAATAGTACCTTCGGAGGACTGTATTTTGCAACCATCGCAGGTGTTGCGGCGTCCTCCAGAATTCTGATCAGCATCTATTCGGGAGAAGAGGATCGGGCGGGGCTAATCGCAATTATGAAGGCAGCCCTGCATCAGGGAATGGGATTGGCAGTTGTGGTGAATGCCATATTTATCGCCTTGGCGGTTCCGATTACCAATATTTTTTATCATGATCCGACAACGGAGGTCTACCGCCTGGCCGTCTGGGGATTTCGACTGTTCCCCATCTCCATGGTTTTGGCGTGCTTTAACCTGATTTCCTGTAATTGTTTTCAATGTACCAACAAGGTTCGCATGGCCAATGCCCTTACTATGCAGGACTTTGTTTTGAGGAAATGGCCGGAAATATTGTCGAACATGGATTTCACGACGGGAAAAAGCACAGCGTGGACATTCGCGTGGTATATAAGGGAAAAGGGGAGTTACTCATGCGCCTTAGGGATGACTGTAAGCCCTTCAACCCTCAGGAGAGGGCCGAACTGTTCGAACCGGCAGACATCACGCATAACATAGGACTCCGCATGGTGAGCAGGATTGCCAAGAGCATGAATTATCAGAATATGTTGGGACTGAACGTGCTGACATTACAAATTTGACATATTAAATTCTTAAATATTTTATTTTTTGGACACAAAGTGGACACAATTCTTCGATACAATGTATTCAGATAGTTAATTTAACTATCTCCCCCCCTCATAAGAAAGTGGAAGAGCCGCACGCTGTGTGGCTCTTTCGCTTTCTTTGCATATATTATGTTAAGGGAATTCTTTCCTTGAACGGAAGAGATTCCTATGGTAAAGTGATAGGAGGGTAATCCGTGTTACTTAAGGAGCTCTTGGAAGATTCTTACCATGTAGTGCTGAGGGGGAGCGAGGATATAGAACTTCAGGGGATTACGGCAGATTCGAGGGACATAGAACCTGGGATGGCCTTCTTTTGTATGGCCGGAGCGACGTGTGATGGCATCAACTACTTGGCCGAGGCCCTAAAAAAGGGAACGGTAGCCGTGATCGCAGACCGCGGAGGGGAATGGCAATCGGATGCCATAAGGGGAACCGAGGAAGATTGGCAGTCAAGCGAGCGGATTGCAAAAATCATATCCATGGCAGATGGGAGAGAAGCTGCCGTGGAAGAATCCGTGAAGGTAAAAGCGTTAGAGCCCAAAGTCTTAGAGGCAAAAGCCATGACGACAAAAGCCGAGGAGGAAGCCGGTAATGAGAATATAGGGCAGGTCACGGTTATCCTTGTAGAAGACGTACGAAGAACTTTGGCCCATGCCAGTGACAAATGGTTTGAACATCCGTCAAGGGAGCTTGTCACCGTCGGAATTACGGGAACCAAGGGGAAGACTACGACAACCT
>JAEEGG010026753.1_pt1 | contig 10991 bp, 5 predicted proteins | sample 9134161 | NCBI WGS metagenome assembly JAEEGG01 (sample SAMN16246543, study PRJNA631951) | gut metagenome | biome: gut microbiome; feature: rumen; material: CR-attached | host: Bos | place: Iran: Karaj | collected 2018-10
TACGCCTGGGAGAGTAGGATCTCCGTTCAGATTAATATAGGTGCTGTAATTCTGGTCGTACACATACTCCAATATGGCTGCAGACGGATTATTAGGATCAGGTTCGGAACTCTTAGCCTGACCGATGGCACCGGCCTCTCCACCACCAAAAATCTGGAAGGTATAGCCGGCATTCAGATTGATGGTGGTACTGCCCCAGATCTCGGAGTCGCCACCATAACCACCACCGAAGACATTCAAAGCTGCACCCAGCACATCCATGCCCTGATGAGAGAGAATAACTCCTGTATTACGATTAGTAATCGTATAGTAATTATCTTCTTTTTCAGCATTCTCAACATTCTCATAGAGGATATCTCCTTCATTCGCCACAACATCAAAGAGTTTATCGCGCTCATGGATAGAGGCATTCAGATTGATGATAACATTACCATTAACATGCCCTCGGTTATAGCAACCGCCATAGATGTTTCCGCCCTTCAGACGACGGTCAAGGTCGGTTGTCTTGACAAATGCCTTTGGCTCAGTGACAGGGGCAACATCTTTTCCCGTAGAGGCGCTGATGGTGTTCCACTCCAACTGAGCGTTGCCATTGTCATCAAGTTCGTACAAAGCATTGCCGTCTTCATCTTTCTTGATATTATACTCGTCATCTCTTTGATACTTCCAGCGCTTCGGCTGAATCTTCAGACCTGCAAAGTTAAGTTCAAGTTTGTTGCCGATGGTGCCTTCTGGAGAACCCGCAGGAACAGGATCAGGATCGCCCAACAGGCCACCCAAGTATTCTGCATTCAGCCCTGTTTGTGCGTAGATATTGGCATCGTTACAGCCACCCACCACCTTATCATATATATAAACGGGTTTATTGAAGTTGATCGTGATCTTTCCGTTTGTTTTCATGCTACCCACATTACCACCGCAGAAGAAGGAGCCAAAGTAAGAGGAATAATCTTTATAGTCCGCTGCATCACCATTGGCTTTTCTGTCGAACACCACACTGGGCTTTAGGGTCATGGCCACACCGTCCATATAGGTCTGGAAAGTGGTTTTATCTGTCAAATTCAACGAACTGAAGTCCGTGCCGCCCGAAGTGACAACTTTTCCGTCGGCATCCACAGAATAGGCATAATGTTTCAAAATGTCTTCTGTCACCATGTTCGCGCCGTTGTTGCCGAGGTACACATTGTCGGCAATGACATACGAGCCAATCTTTAATTCCACGGTGGGATTATCTCCCGTTGACATGATGGTGGCACTGTTACCGCCACAGTAGATACTGCCGTGAACGATGGTTGGCTTATTCTGCGTTCCAACTACGCGGATAGACACCTGATCGGCATTAGGACGGAAAGCATTGAGGGCCTCGACAGAAGTCGTAAATCTTTCATCATTTATTCCATCATTTAAAAAGTCGCCATAGTATAAGTCGCCATAGATGTCATCGCTTTTAAGGTCTACTTGATCCGTATATGGGTAGGAGCCGTTGCCACCGCCATAGACGTCGCCACGGACACTGGTGCGGATGCCGACAGCATTACCGCCATAGACCTTTCCGGAGATATCATTACCACCATAGACATTATTGATGTCACCGCCAGAGATAACCACACGAGCCGAGAACCCTCGTGGGAAATTATAGCCTGCGAGATTTTCGGTCGTTGTTAAAACACCATTCTCCATCGGCTTAACATCGGCCATACGGCAACCACCAAAAAGGTTATCGACGATGATCTTGGAGTCGGCGTCAATGTTCAGGAGCAGACCTTCCGGACTGGTCATATCGCCCTGATTACCACCGGAATAGAGATTACGAATCTTACCGCTCTTCAGATACCACGTGGGACGGATGGCCATCTCGGCCTTGTTGTTTCCACCGAAGAAACGGCCTATCTGGAAGGCATCGCTGCTGGGATAGGAGAAACCGATGTTGATGCCCATCTGATTCTTGAAACGGTCGTTGGTCAGCAATTCATGATTATCCTTGTCCAAAATACTGTTGACCACCTTGCTGGGGTTATCCACACAGATGACGGTATTCTCCGTCACAGTAGCATTGTTACCACCACCATAGGCATAGACAATGGAACCACCGACAATTTCCAGATAGGTCTTTCCTAATACCGGATTAGTCAATCCTTGATAATCATCAGAGGTGTAGTCGTAGTCGCCGTTACCACCACCAAAAAGCTGTCCGATATAAATCTTCTGGGCACCGCTGGTCTCCTTGCCATCGGTATCGGTCTTGGTCGAAACACGCACAAAGGCATCCCAGTCTTTTGTAACACTATTTTCCGTTGCCTTTTCTAATTCTGTGGGTAGCGTTTTTACGGTGTTCTCCTGTTGCTCGGAATTTCCTTTACCTATCTCTCCAGAAATATCGTTACCACCATACACTTTATTAATGATAATGTAGTTGGAGGCATATTTACCATCGATATTGACAAAAGCATTGCCGCCCACGTCAGCCTTTCGGGCACCGCCAAAGACTGCGTTAATGTCACCGGCACGTACGGTGACTTTAGTATTCCCGTCAGTGTTACCCTCATTACCGCCACCATAGACGTTACCGCCAATAGTAATCTGGGCCTGCGCCGCCGTGGCAGCGAGGAACATCAACAAACTTACTATGATATCTTTAATTCTCAACTTTCAATTCTTAATTAATTGTTATGACTGGATTATCCAAGTCATTATCCGACAATATATATAAATAGGTTGGCTTGACTGTCAAGACCAATACCTTTTCTTTACCAGGACTGAGTTCTGCAAGATTGAACTTGATTTTGTTCACAGATGTCCTCGTACCTAGATTCTGACCTGCCGTATCTTTTACATCGTAATTAGTAGTCAGCGTCAGATTATATGTTTTATTATCTTCCACTTTTAAAGGTCTGCAATAGGCTGGTATATCGAGGGCAATGGCCTTATTTCCCAATGATTTGTCAAGCACCTTTTCCGGAACAGTCGTTGAACTTTCAAACAATATCACGTCATGTTTTTGTGTTTCACTACCTGCTGGGAAAGTAGGATTGCCTATCCCCTTCCCGTCTCTGAGGTTCAACTTCACGGAGGCACCATCTTCATATTTCGATGTCAATGTCACATTCTTTATGTGAATGCTACGAAGTTCTGCATAGGCAGGATCGATCTTAAAACTCAGTTTCACCCTCGCATAGAGGTGAGCCATCAGCAGATTGAGGAAGTTCTCTCCCTTAATGCCAGAACGGAAACCATACTGACCCTCCTTGACATTTGGTGCTTCTATTGATGTTGATCCTACTCGCTGCACGCCAACAAGTACACAGATATCATCTGTAGTGATAGCAGGCAGATTGCTCAACGTGAGGTCAATGCCTTTAGAATAATCCCCTTCAGGTGCTGATTTGGTAGCTGATATGGATGATGGCATATAGCCATACATATAATATTGTGTTTCCTCTTTCACGGTGATGGCCGTGGGCGAAGATAATGACCAATGACTGTTACTGTAAGAGAAGATACCCTCAGTCTTTGTATACTCATTTGTAGATGACAATGTATAAAGGAACAACTGGACACTGGTGGCCGGATTTTCTGCTGTTGGTATCTGATAGGCGCCACTGGTTCGGGTGACGGCGCGCAGCTCCAACATATCTCCCTCCTCTGGCTGGGGCTCTGGCACTGGTGATGGCTGCTGTACCTCCTCAAAATTGTCGGTACAGCTCGTCAGCAGTAGCAGACTACCTGCTATTAGGCAGCTCCACAACCAGCGATATGTCATTCTCTCCGTCATCATCGTTCTCTTCTTACCAGTTATATACATCCCCTGAGGTTTCTGAACTTGTCCAGTCCTTTAACTCCACGATTTTCAACTCCAGATCACCGCTCGTGATGAAATAGCCGTAAACTATCCAAGTATGATTCCTCGAGAAGTCCCCTGCTACACTCATCGAATATGAGGCTTGTTTCTCACTCGTGTTCGTCGTGCCTTCAGGGGTGATCGCATATAGGATTGTTCCCGCAAGTGCCTTATCGGACTCTCGCAGATAGAACGTTCCCAAATCAGACAACTCATTATTCTCCACACCTTCATTGATAAGATTCTCATATTCCTGACCAGTCATTTTTCCATCATAGCTGTAAGAGAATGGGCTGTCATTTTTCGCAATCTCAGTGCCAGAGCTAGAAACCAACGTCTTCGCTTCCTCCACATAGCCGCTATTGGTAATTCGCAATTTCGATGTAGCACTTTTATAATCATTATCTAGGAAGAGGTATTCCTCCAGTGGCAGCACGTTGCTATTGAGTTTAATTTCCTTCACGGCCACATCGTCATAATTGGAAGTTGACATACAGAATATAAACCTCATCTTAGATACGGCACGTACCAACTGGACATTAGCCAACTGTACATCTGTACCTACACGGAACACAGGAGAAGTGCCCGAGATTGGCTGGTCCTTCAGCACTCCTGACATCGGCAGACCATCCGAAGGAACTTTCGTAATGGGCGATTTAACACCAAAATAATCGCTGCCAATGCTCTCATTGCTCCCGAAGAGCAATGCATCCACTTGACTTTCTGTCGTTTCACTATTAGTCTTGGTACTCGTGAGCGCATCAGCGGATAATGTCAGGCCACAATTCGCTGATGTAACGTTGGCAGCGACATAGACATCCACTTTCGGACGTGGATCTGATGTCATCACTTTCTGAGCAAAGGCATCGGTAATCTCCATCGTGACCTCACCAGTTCCGGCTTCAGATAACGTGAGTTTGCCAAGACTGACATGACCGACAAGTTTGCTAGCACTGGGATCATTTGCATTTCTCTCAAACACCCAAACGTGGAGGCTGTGGATCTCATTCTCCTCCAAAGAGGCATCGACATTTCCAAGATCGTCAGCACGGGTGACAATGGGCTGATCAGGTGGGAATACATAAATCTTAAGCACAGGCTTATTGGGATCAGGCTCATCCCCACCCTCAGACGAAGACTTCGAACATGCAGTCAGCAGGAGCAACATCAGTATGGCGCTCATCCACAGGAACTTATATCGTCTGTCGTCTCTCATTGTCTTTTACTTTTTTTATTCCATCACCACTGGTCCCGATGGCGTCGCAGAGAACCACTGCGGCGTAATCATCACACCAATCTCCAGACTGTTCGACAGGAGACTGGGCAATACATGATAGGCCTTCTCCAGCGAGTTCACCGTCATCTTAATCGTGGTAGTATAGTCTTGCGTAAACACGCGCTTTTTGTAATCATCTGTTTCATTAAGAGCATTTTCAGCGAGTTTCACCTCACCCACCAGATAGAAGCGGGTGCCAGGATAGACATAGCCCTTGTGGCACTTGAATCCTGTAGTCGCAGTTTTAGAATACTCAAACTCGAGGATGACATTCACATTTTCACCATCGTAACTCTGCAACGCAAGGGTGTGATAAATATCACCGCTTTCAGACTCTGAAGGGAACTTCAAAGTCGTATTGCCGCTATTGACCTGACTATCATATACAAAATTCACATCGTATTGAGAATTACTGATCGGCTTGAATTGATAGTCCACAGGTCGCTGACCTCCAATAATCACACCTTTCAAAGTGAGTTTTGAAATATCTATCTTTTCGTCATTTCCGGTTTCGTATGGCAAAGAAGCAGCGCCTGCTTTGACCTCCATCGTAAGATGTGCCACAGCATATTGCAGAGGATCCTCTACGGCAACGGTCTTAGTGTCGTTCGTAATCGTCCCACCATTTTTGAAAAGCCATTGGACTGTACCATCGTCTTCATCACTATTCCAAGTATTATCATTACCTTTCCAACTACTTCTATTCATGTATTCAGTATCCTCCACTTTCCTATTAGAGGTCCAGATATCACTATCAACAAAATAGTAGAGCGCGGGCGGATAGACAAAGCGCGACACAGAATTGATGTTATCGAGCGTCGTCGTCTGCATCTGAGGCACAAACTTCTGTACTTTTGTCTTAACGCCTTCTACCGTCTCTTCAACCTCCACCCATCTCAAAGCTGCTGCGCCATCAGGCAAGTTGATATCGCGGGGATAACTTGTTTGTGTAACGTCAATGGTTGCTGCAACAGCATTTGCCTGATTCTTGATAATCTCAAGTAAGGTTATCTCATCAGCCTCTATAGCCGAAAGACCTGATGTCTTGTAATATTCTGCCGACCGTGCTAAATCCAACAACCACTGCTTCACACTGGCTGCAGAACCAGGCAGGTCTGCATCATTGTTGGTAAACCTCTGGAAGAGATTTCTCAGAATGCTATTTGTGGATGTCTTCCAAACGAGGGTTTTGCCTTCGTTGTGAGAATCATTGACGACTGCCGTCAAAGCATCCGCCAACGTCCAAGCTTCAGTAGGAATCCCGTCTTTATCAAGAGTCGTGATTGTAGATGCATCATTGATGATGGGATCCAGACTAAACTGAAGATCATTAGATGACGAAATCCAAGTTGGAAGGGCATTAATCTTAGGACTCAAACTTCCGTTATAAACCTTTGTCATTGGGGCCATATCGTCAGCTTTTGCATAAACCAGACAGGCATTTACACCACTTGCCATACTACAATAACCCGAATGATAGTATCTATATGTCGAATAATCCTTGATGATTGCAGGATTATCAACCCAAGAATCAGTGAAGACGACGTTACCCGTACTCTTATCCTTTGTCTGAGCAATGACGCGGAAACTCGTAATAGGGCGATATGTATTGCCGGATTGCACAACTTTTTCATCTAGTCGTGTCAAAGCACTGGTAGAGTATGTTGGCGTGTAGGCAAAGAGCAGACTCATCGGCTCTGGCTCTTTGGGCTCTTCGATGACAACAGGAGGCACGGGAATCTCGGTCTCGGCCTTCTCCGACGCGCAACCTGAGAGCACGGCAACGAGCAGGAGCATCAGACTGATCATCTGATGTCGCCTCAGCATTGCTATCGTTGAATATTCTCTCATGCGCGTGTACTTATTTAATTTACAAATCTGGGGTATAGACACCTCCTGGATTCCAGTTTAGTGTAACTGAGACACTGACCTCACTATTTGTTGTGTCGGGCTCAGGCTCTGGCTCAGGGCTTGGGCCAGGATCGGGACCAGGACCGGGATCAGGACTGGGGCCTGGATCAGGACTAGGTCCAGGATTGGGATTATCCGGATTGTCAGGATTATCCGGGTTATCTGGATTATCCGGGTTATCTGGGTTGTCAGGGTTATCCGGATTATCTGGATTATCTGGATTATCTGGCCCAGGACCAGGGTCAGGCCCAGGACCGGGATCAGGCCCAGGACCAGGATCGGGGTCAGTCGTCGTAATGTTAACGGCACCGTCATCACCTATCCAGCACTTGATAATCTTAAACTGGCCGGCACGCAAAGGCGTCTTGATAGTGAGTACATTCTTCGTGATGCTACCATCAGGCTGGGGCACGTAGACCTGCATCTCCCAAAGTGGCTCGCCTGGCACAGTGATAAACGGCTCCTCCGTCTCAATGACGGAACGCGTAGACGTCTGCTTGGGTTCCCTCGACGGGAAAGTCACCGAACTGAAAGCCAGCTTATCCTCGTCCTCTATGGTCGTGCGGGTTGTCCTGATAATAGGCGAACGAGCGTCAAATTGATAAACACTGTCGCAGATGTTAAAGCCCGTAGCAAATCCCGTGCTAAATACACGTATCTTGTCAAGCTGTCCATGCCCTCTGGGGTCGATCACCAGGGTGGCGGAACAGTTGGCCATATAGAGGTGGACATTGAAATTCTGGTCGATGCCTTCGAGCACTTCCATCGGCTGTCTGGCCGTGAACAGACCAGTACTGTGGGAGTCGATCGTATCTCTGGCAACCTGCTTGAGCATCGCCTGGTGACAGGAATTGCCGTTCTCCAGCGTCACCAACTCGTTGTCGAGGATGTTAGCCGTCGCCAGGTGCATATAGCGGCGCATCGGCAGGTTCAGCGCATAACTGGCCTGGTTGGCGTCCATGAAATGCTCATCGTGCTGCAGACGGGTAGAGTCGCCCTCCGTATCGTAGAAAGAGAGGTCGACGTCGTGGGCATAGTCGGTGAAGATGTTGCCAAGTTCCTGCTTCAAGGCATCAGCGATTTGGAGATCCGTCTCCGTGGTCAGCTGCGTCTTCAGCTCAGTGGTCATGTTCGTCACCAACCGCAGCTCATAGTCCATCTTCGCCTGCTCCACGCAGTCGTTCAGATCCTCGTCAATCACACTGCAAGAGACAATAAACAACAAAGCAAACAGCAGCGGGCAAAGCGTCGCTACCCTGCCTCGCATGATGTTAACCATGATGTTACTACTTCTCTTCATTTTTCTTTTCACGTTTTCTCTACTGACTCTTTTTAACTCACCCTTATTTATAGCCATTTTTAGTTGGCTTTGTAACACTTTTTGCATGGCCTAGGGAAAAGTGCTACGTGGCTTTCCAACAAGTTTTCCCACGAGAGACATTTTTTCCTCCATAGGCAAGGAATTTTTCCTCCATAGGCAAGGAAATATTTTTCTATGCCCTAGGAGAAAATTTCCCCACTTGTGGAATATAGAGGTGAGCAATAAGTCAAAGATCAATTACACCGTAAAGTTTTTTTCTAATCTCACAACGGGGACAGTCCCTGTTGTGAGATTATAGACTAATATCACTAAACGTGAGACCAGCCTTCCAACTTAAATCAACAGAGAGGCCAATTGTCTGAGACGATGTGCGGAGGTCTGGTACTGTGGATAACGCCTTTCCCAATGATCCTACAGCATCTCCAGTTGCTGTTGATGTACCTGCCTTTATGATAAACTTAGCGGTTGTGGTATAATCCTGAATAAAAGCACGAATAGCCCTACTCGGGAAATAAGTATCTAAAGCATCGTCCGTATTTGCTCCTGAATCAGCTGGAATAGGATTTGTTTGACCCGTCATTGTCAATTTACCTACTAGATAGAACTTCTGACCAGCCAAAATCAGTCCGTCTTTTCCATAAAAATCCTTACCAGAGTTATTCTCAAACTCTAAGCATACATTTACATCCGATGCTTCAGTATCACTCTTATAATTATCAAAAACTAATGTATAGTTAGCAGAAGAATAATCCGTTGCTGATGAAACATCAATATCATTCACGCGATCATACAGGGCCTTTGAGAAATCAACAGCAGAAGTAGGTAAGAAGTTCCATTTAACAGAAACCGGCTGACCACCAACAATCACGCCTGTTAGTTTAAAAGAATTAGCATTTACATTAATGGCATTATTGCTTGTAGGGGCATCAGTATCTAAAGTTATTGCATTATCATAAAGCGTAGTAGCCTCACATTTCACCTGAGTTGCCAAAAGGGCTGAGCCATATTGGACATTATACTTAAGCGCAATATTCTTCGTATCACCAGCGACCGCATCCGTCCATACAATGGTTCCGCTACTAGGCCACGTTTCAGATGTCCACAAATCGACTGTATTTGGCCAAGTTATAGTCTTTGTCGCAGTTGCTTTGAGTGGTGTACTTGTCAGATAATAAAGTTCATTAGGATATACAAAATTAATCGCAGCAGTGGTCGCCACATTGTCTGTACTTGTCGCAGCGGTATATTCAAATGCACTATTAGTAGTATTGTATTTGTAATGGGCAGCTCCCTCAGGTAAACCTAATGATGTAGGAAATTCCTTAAATGTACAAGTACTTTGCCATTCTAATACCGCTGTACTTCCTGTACCAGATTTAACCTGAGCCATATTGGCCGCCGTAATCGCACTACGAATATTAGCAACTGTTGTTGCATCAAGTCCCTCAATTTTCCTATACAAATTCTGTAGGGTCAGCAATACGGCATTCGCAGAGCCAGCAGTAAGAGCCGTTCGGCAAAACAGAGTATGCATATTATTGAGACTGGGATTTGTGTTTCCAGCCCATCCTGTAGCATTAGCGATAGTACCTAAATAAGTTGCCAATGCAGTAGTCTGAGTATCCCATGGACTAGTTGATTCTGTATTATCAAGAATAGTACCTGGTTTGACTATCAGGCCAGTTGTTCCTCCAACTGTAGTTGTTCCTGCATCTGTATAATTATCGGTTGTATAACCACTAGCCAACTTCGTAGCAGGAATTGAAGTACTTGCTGCAGCATTACTTTTTGCCTTACCTAAAAAAAGAAAATGGGAAACACCCACTGAAACAGTCTTGTTAGAATACAATTTATAATTCGATGATGAACCGTCAAAGGATTCAAAATCTTCTAATGATATTTTATTTGCAGTAGATGTGCCATCAGCAATGGCAGCATTTGATGGTACTAAAAAAATATTAGTCATTCCTCTAAAATTACCAGTCGCCTGAACGATGTCGTTCGACTGACGAGTACCAGCACTGGAATTAGCAGGGTTGACGCTAAGGGTAATGGCTGTCTTAACAGTCTTTGTCACCGGATCATAGTCCGGATTGTCGATCACTTCGTCGCTGGAGGACGAACAAGAGGAGAAACCTACTGCACCAGTCAGTGCTATCGCACCAAAAAGGGCCAAATTGAATAATTTCTTCATACTTTGAACTTTTTATTGTTTTTATATTGATTTCAATTGATGATATACACTACATTAACGCCTAACTGCGGGAGGAGGAAGATGCGATTGCCCTCACCGAGGTAGGTACCGCAGTGGGGACATTCATATTCCTTATACCAGGCGTAACCGACGGCTACACCGGCCTCAGCTTCGATGCGCCAGGCACGACCCAAGATCCAGCTATAGCCATATTTGCCACCGAGGGCGAAGAGGTCACCCTGCAAACGACGATCCTGGGCGCTCTTGTAAAGGCCAAAGGGAATCTTCGTATTGCCTACGTTATAATGGCTGTAAATCAAATCAGCCTCGATGTAACTCTTATGGAAGAGGGAATCACCCAACCAACGACGGACGTTGGGGGCAACGAGCAGATGGCGCCATTTCTTATTCTTTTCCTTGTCGATATCCCAGGCATTCAGGCCTACGACAG
>JAEEGG010026754.1_pt1 | contig 10991 bp, 8 predicted proteins | sample 9134161 | NCBI WGS metagenome assembly JAEEGG01 (sample SAMN16246543, study PRJNA631951) | gut metagenome | biome: gut microbiome; feature: rumen; material: CR-attached | host: Bos | place: Iran: Karaj | collected 2018-10
ATCAGAACTATGTGTCGATACGCAATGCCAGCGATGCTGTAATTACCGAAAAGGATGTCAAGGAAACCAAGGTGTGGAAGAATTTCCGCTACATCGAGGTTGGTTCGCGCCTTGTGCCTTACATGGATCCCGAGGATTTTGCAAGAATGTACGAATCTAACATTCCTGGCGTTAAGATTTCCGAGAGTTTCCTTAATACCAAATACACCTTCTCTGGTTCTTATGGTCCGAATCTGTACGATGAGGTTTCGCGTTACGCGCTGATTGCCGGTCACATAGCGGCACACAACGATTTTGATGTCATTCATGCGCACGACTGGCTGACATATTTTGCCGGCGTTGCAGCAAAGAAGGTTTCGGGAAAGCCATTGGTGGTGCATATCCACGCTACCGAATTCGACCGCAGTGGCGAGCATGTCAACCAGCATGTTTACGATATCGAGCGTGCAGGTATGGAGGCTGCCGACAGGGTTATTGCCGTCAGCAATCTGACAAGGAATATCGTCATCAACCGCTACGGCATTAGTCCCGACAAGGTTGTGACCGTACATAATTCGGTGGAGCCTATGTCGTTGCCCGAATTTACCTTGCACAAGGGCTTCCGCGAGAAGGTCGTGACTTTCCTTGGTCGTGTTACTTTCCAGAAAGGTCCCGACTATTTTATCGAAGCGGCAAAAAAGGTCATCGACCGCGACCCCAATGTGCGTTTCGTGATGGCTGGCAGTGGCGATATGCTCAACAAGATGGTGCGCCGTGTGGCTCAGCTGGGAATTGCAACAAAATTCCATTTCGCAGGTTTCCTCAAAGGCAACGAGGTTTACGAAATGTTTGGCATGAGCGATGTGTATGTGATGCCGTCGGTGAGTGAGCCGTTCGGAATTTCGCCGCTTGAGGCAATGATGTCCGATGTGCCGGTAATTATTTCAAAGCAATCGGGTGTGGCAGAGGTGCTTAAGCATGCCATCAAGGTCGATTTCTGGGATGTTGACGAACTGGCGGATTCCATTTACGGAATGTTGCACTACGATGCGTTGTCGCAGATGTTCAAGAAATATGGTAAGCAGGAAGTTGAAAATCTCAGATGGGAAAATTCGGCTTATTATGTTAACGAGGTTTATAAAAGTGTTTGTGGATATTAAAAAATAAGATATGCGTTCAATTTGTTTCTATTTTCAAGTACATCAGCCATTTAGGTTGAAAAAATATAGGTTCTTCGACATTGGCAACGACCATAGCTACTACAACGACTACGAGAACCGCACCATCATGCGCAAGGTGGCCGAAAAGTGCTATTTGCCTGCCAACCAGTTGTTTTTGGACTTGGTTAACGAGTACGGTGACAACTTCAAGATTGCATATTCGCTTTCGGGTACTGTAATCGACCAGTTTGAGTTGTATGCTCCCGATGTGCTCGAAAGTTTCCAGAAACTTTTCGCAACGGGTAGGGTAGAGCTTCTTGATGAGACCTATTCGCACTCGTTGTCGGCACTTCGCCCCGAGGATGTTTTCGAGTATCAGGTGAACCGTCATAGAAAGAAAGTAAAGGAACTTTTTGGCTTGCAACCTAAGATTTTCCGTAACACCGAGCTCATATATTCCGACGAAATAGGCGAGAAGGTGGCAAAACTCGGCTACGAGGGAATGCTTACCGAAGGTGCGCGTCACATTATGGGTTGGAAGAGCCCGAACTATTTGTACTGCAATGCGGTGAATCCAAAGTTGAAACTTTTGCTCAAGAATTTCAAGTTGTCGGACGACATAGCATTCCGTTTCTCGAATCAGGCGTGGGAAGAATATCCACTGACCGCCGAAAAGTATGTTGCTTGGCTTAACGCAATCGACCCGAACGAGGAAGTTGTAAACCTTTTCATGGACTACGAGACCTTTGGCGAGCACCAGTGGAAGGAAACGGGAATCTTCGATTTTATGCGTGCTTTGCCCGAAAAGGTTTTCAAGTATTCCGACTACCAGTTCCATACTCCGAGCGAGGTAGTTGCAAAGCACAATCCAGTTGGGGTGCTTAATGTTCCGTATCCTATTTCGTGGGCCGACGAGGAGCGCGACCTTACGGCATGGCTAGGAAACGAACTGCAGAACGAGGCTTTCGAGAACCTGTATAAACTTTTTGAACGCGTTAAGGAACTCGACGACCCCGAATTGTGGCGTGACTGGCTCTACCTGCAGACGAGCGACCACTTCTACTACATGTGTACCAAGTGGTTCTCCGACGGCGATGTCCACAAGTACTTTAATCCGTACAGCTCGCCCTACGAGGCATTTATCAACTACATGAACATTTTGAGCGATTTCAGAATAAGGTTGGGATTATAAAGGATTCCAAAGGAAATAAAAAAGGCTTGCCAACGCAAGCCTTTTTTGTGTGACATTTCTCTGCCATTCACGGATTGCCTTTTACGACATCTGCTTTATTTTGTGCGACATCAACATTTTTTACACTGCCATTTATATTGCCACCGTGAAGTTTATCGTGAAATTCTTAGTGGGTATCGTCAGGAGAATTTATTACTTCCCAATAACCTAATTTGTCAGGACCAACCCATTGAACAATATGTTTTTCAACCAATTCAGCCAATTCTCTCTGGATGGTTTTTCTATTTACTCCTAATTTTTCGGCAAGGTATTGTGTGTTTACCTTGTGTTTTTGTGCGACATTTTGTGCGACATTTTGTATTTCGTGATTTATAAGTTTTTGTCTTTCAAATAGTTCTTGTGCGACATTTACACTGATATTCATGGATTGCCTATTACGACATCTGCTTCATTTCCTGCGGCATCAACATCATTTACACTGCCAGATTGGGTGGCATTTGAGGTACATGTCACTTCCCAATGGCCGGTTTTTCTTCCTCCTTTTCTTGTAATCAAATTATCTTTTTGTAATTGAGCAAGAAGCCGTTGCACTTGTCGAGAAGACATAGAAAGTTTTTTCGCCAATGTTTCCGCTGTAACAAAACCATCTGCTTCTATGATTAATAGCAATTCTTTTACGACGTCTTTTGCGACATCTTTTGCGACATTTACATTGTTTGCACTGCAGACATTTTCATTGTCATTTGCACTGATATTCAGAGAAAAGTCTTTTACGACATCATCATCTTTTTTTGCGACATCTTTTACGACATTTAAACTGCCATTTACGGATTGTCTTTTACGACATCTGCTTCATCTTCTGCGACATCTTTTACGACATCTGCGACATTTACACTGCCATCTTCACTGCCATTCATGGATTGTCTTTTACGACATCTGCTTCATTTTCTGCGACATCAACGTCATTTATGTTGCCATTTCCACTGCCATTTTGAGGGACATTTCGAGGGTCATCTTGAGGGACATTCGAAGGACAGAACACTTCCCAATGACCGGTTTTTTTAGAGCCAATTCGCTGAATAAGTCCTAATTGTTTGAGTGTGGCTAATTCACGATAAGCTGTCCGTTCTGACAGTTGTAATTTAGACATAATTTCTTGGGTTGTTAGCCCATTTTTTACACTGCCATTTATACTGCCAAGTTTATTTGTGGCAGTAGTAATGAGATTGATTATATCTAATTGTCTTTCAGTTAGTTTTTGTGTTTTTATACTGCCATTTATACTGCCATTTACACTGCCGTCATGAGTGTCATTTTGAACTTTACTCTGAACCTCCCCACCATAATTATTATTCAAAATCTCGGTGAAGAACGATTCATACTGCGAACGGAAAGTCGGGCGTTTCTCGTTGGTAAATCCGGGTAGTTTGGCGGTTTCGTTGCGGATTTTGCGCAGACCGCTACCGCGTTTCTCCATATATCCGAACTGCGTGAACACATCGGCCAAAATGGGATTGCGTCGTCTGGATGGTACCTCGTTCAAATCGCGATTCTGTATCAGACTGCCGTCGAACATGCCGCCAGGCGAGTAGATGACCAAACGGTTGTCGTAGATGTCGATGTGTACCTCGCTACCCAATTCGGAATAGTCGCGATGGATGAGCGCGTTCACCAATGCCTCGAACAAGGCTCGGTCGGAATAATCGGGTGTATCCAGACGGCGGTTGGGTAGTTTTATCCAGCCTTTCTTGTTGTGCAAAGTCATAAATTGCACGCCCGCATCCAGCAATGTGAGCAGATTGCCTTGGTACTCGCGTGAATCGAGGGCGTCATCTTTTTCCAATCCATTCCAGCGTGTGCAGTAGAGACTGGAATGGCGGTACGGACATTGGTCGGAGAACAGCACGCCAGCTTGTGTGAGCAATCCGTCATCGGTCACCAAGGAAAACGACTGTAACAGCTTATCCTCAAAAGGTAGTCCCGTTTGCTTCTGATAGTTTTTTGCCAAGGTGTCGAAAGTTAACTCTCCCAAATGGTAATCCGTCACCAAGGAGTCGTATGTTCTGTTGCGGCCTTTCAACACTAGGGCGCTGAGTTGGTGCGCGTTGGCAATTACACTTTCGTCGCCTATGCGAATAAAAGCAGAGTGTGTGCCACTGTTCACATAGTAATATGGTGTCATATCGCCAGCGGTTACATGCAGTTCCAAAACAAAACGCCCGTTGCCGATAGGTTTGGTAACCAGTTCAAATTCGGGAACTGGGTCAATGAAAACCTTTATGCGGTCGCTTATGAATTCCGAGTCTGCTTTAACATTCTCAATGCCAACTGTTTCTCCGTCATCATTAACGCCGAAAATGAGCACTCCACCTAAAGTATTGGCAAAAGCACTTACACTTTTTAGCCAACTTTTTGGCGACTTGCGTTCTACCGCCTCCTTGAAGTCGCAGGTGGTGTTTTCTCCGTATGTTTGTTTTATGTCTTTCATCTTTGCAGGATGATATTTTTACCTGCAAATTTACAAAAATATTCGTATGTAAATGGCATTCCGCAATAATAAGTCTATATGGAAATGCTTAGAAAATAGATGTGCTTGAACATTTATTTTTTTGTTATTTTTGTTCCCCGAAAAATACGCTTATGGACTCAAAGGATGTAAATCTTGAATTGTTCCCGCAGTACGACAACTTGGAATTTCTTGCAAGTCAGGTTGTTGAAGGGTTTATTACGGGTTTGCACAAGAGTCCGTTTCACGGATTTTCGGTTGAGTTTGCCGAGCATAGGCTCTACAACAAAGGCGAAAGCACCAAGCATATCGACTGGAAACTTTACGCTCGCACCGACAAGCTGTTCGTGAAGCGTTACGAGGAGGAGACCAACCTGCGCGGACAGATAATAATTGATGTATCGTCGTCGATGCTGTTTCCGTACAAGGAAAAGCGTATGAACAAGTTGCAGTTTTCCATATATGCGGCTGCTTCGTTGGTGTATCTGCTTCACAGACAGCGCGATGCTGTAGGACTTACACTTTTCGATGACGATGTGAAGTTTCATCTTGATGCAAAGTCTTCACAGGTGCATCTGTCGATAATGTACAACGAAATGCGTAAGTTCCTGAATCCAGCAAGCATACAGTTGCAGCAGCGTACCGACACGGCAGGAACCTTGCACAAGATTGCCGAAATGATTCACAAGCGCTCGTTGGTGATACTTTTCAGCGATATGTTCATTGACGGCGACACCGAGGCGTTGTTTTCGGCATTGCAGCACTTGAAGTACAGCAAGCACGAGGTTATAATTTTCCACGTGGTTGACAAGAAAATGGAGGAGGAGTTTGCTTTTGCAAACCGTCCGTATAAGTTTGTGGATTTGGAAACTGGCACAACCATGATGCTTAATCCTGCTGAGGTTCGTGATGGTTATGTGAAAAAGATTACCGCTTTGACATCCGAACTGAAATACAAGTGCGGTCTGTTTGGAATTGATTTCGTGGAGGCGGACATTAATAAGCCAGTCGATGAGGTGTTGAAGCCTTACCTGATAAAGAGGGCGAAGTTTTTCTAAAATAGTATTGCAATGGAAGGCATCGGTGCGCTTTTCGACAGTATATCAAATCGTTACGATAGGTTTAATCATACGGCATCTATGGGCATAGACCGTATTTGGCGACGAAAAGCTATAAAGTCATTGCCAAAATGTGAAACAATCCTTGATGTGGCGGCAGGAACGGCGGATCTTTGCATTGGTGCGGTTAAACGAGACAAGGCAAAAAAGGTGGTAGGAATCGATATTTCGGAAGGAATGCTAAATGTTGGACGCGCAAAAGTTCGCAAATGTGGACTTGATCGTGCAATAGAACTGATTACGGCAGATTGTGCAAAGCTTCCTTTCCCCGATAATTCATTCGATGCGGTGACTTGCGGCTACGGAGTAAGAAATTTTGCCGAACTCGACCTTTGTCTTTCCGAAATGTATCGCGTGCTAAAGCCGGGCGGTCAACTTAGGATTCTTGAATTTACATATCCGCAAAGTCGTTTCGTGCGATTTTTCTATGATTTTTATTTTACGCGGATAGTGCCAAAAATAGGTCGTAAACTTACCGACAACGATGAGGCATTTGCGTATTTTGTCAATAGCGTAAAAAACTTTGCGAAAGGAAACGATTTCTTGGCGATTCTTGAAAGAAACGGTTTCGCAGATGCAAGGTTCAAGTCGCAAACATTTGGAATTTCAACACTATATTCGGCATGCAAAAGATAAAACTTTGGTTTGGCGTTTGTCGCCCTTATTCGTTGTTTATTTCGGCTAGTCCGGTTATTGCTGGACTGCTGGCGTTTGGAAAAATAATTGACATACCTACGGCTGTGGTTACCTTGCTGTGCGCCATGTCGTTGCAGGTGTTTTCAAATCTTGTGAACGATTACTACGACTTTGTCCGCGGTTGTGACAAGGCAGGTCGTTCCGGTCCGCAAAGGCCTTTGGCCGAAGGCATTGTGAATGAACGGCAGATGCGTACGGCCTGCATAGTTGCTTTGTCGGTGGCATTGCTCCTTGGCGCATATCTTGTGTGGGTAGGCGGATGGGTGATTTTGCTAATCGGTGTGCTGTCGGCTCTTTTTGCATGGATGTACACAGCAACGCGCTTTTCGCTTGCGTATCTTGGTGTTGCCGACATTGTTTGTTTCCTGTTTTATGGTCCTGTAGCATCGGCTGGGACGGTTTATTTGCAGGTGGCAGAATTTTCGCTTGCAGCGTTCTATGCAGGTTGTGCTTGTGGTTGCATTGCCGTGTGTGTACTTGCGTCAAACAATATTCGCGACATAGAAGAGGATAGGGCAGTAGGTAAGCGTACATTTCCGGTACGGTTCGGTAGGATAGCAGCTCTGGTTGGCGTTGCAACAATACTTTTGGCATCGGTTGCTTTTGCTGTGCTTGGATTTGGAACATTGTGGCTGTTGTTTTTGTTACTTCCTGATCTGGTTTTGTATGTGCTGTTGGTTAAGGCAGAAGGAAAAAAATACAACAAATGCTTGTTCAGGTTCGTTCTGTTGGATGTTGTTTATGTCGTAGCTTTTGGTGCGTCATTGCTGTTGTAGCGAATGCGCCTTGCAAAAAAAATGCGAAAACGCTTGTTCGTTTGAAAACTTTAATTACCTTTGTGCCACCTTGTTAATGATTTTGTGATATGAGAACTTCTGAACATACTTTCAGGTCGGCAGATGGGATAAATATTTTTTATCGTGTTTTTCTTCCCGATGCAAATCCTCCTAAGGCAATTTTGCAGATATTTCATGGTATGGCTGAACATTCGGCTCGTTATGCTGATTTTGCAAAATATTTGACCGACAATTGTATAGCTGTGTATGTGAACGACCATAGGGGACATGGAAAATCAATCGCCGAACCTCGTGATTATGGAGTGTGGCCGCATCGCGACGAGTGGTGGCGTATTGTTTCCGACTTGAAGCAACTCAAGGATATTGCAACTGCAGAATTTCCATCAATACCATATTTTATCATGGGACATAGCATGGGATCGTTTCTTGCAAGAACTTTCATAACAAGGTATAGCACAGAACTTTCGGGCGTAATAATAAGCGGTACGGGAACAAATCCTACTCCAGTTTTGCGTTTTGGTAAGTTTGTTGCAAGTGTGGCTTGTGCGTTCGAAGGGCGCTGGTCGAAGGCAAGTCTGCTCGATAAACTTTCGTTCGGTGGATATAACAAGGGCTACAATGCGCCATACCAGTGGCTAAGTCGTGACGATGCACAGGTAAAGAAATATATTGATGATGAATATTGTGGCGGCGTGTTCTCTAATTCATTCTACAGAGCGTTCTTTTCGGGACTTATTTACATAAATAAGCGTTCTTCTGGCGAGTTGATAAACAAGAACTTAAAGATGCTTTTTGTTTCAGGTGACAAAGATCCTGTTGGTAATTGTGGAAAAGGCGTAGAGGATGCTGTGGAGTTCTATAAGGAACTTCACATTGCCAATGTACAGATGAAGTTGTATCCAAATGCTCGTCACGAAATTCTAAATGAAATAAACAGGGAAGAGGTATATTCCGACTTGTTGCATTGGATTGTTGAAAAAATATAATACAGCGATATCAAAAATATCACTCTTTGTTGAGTATAATAAGCGCACCAATTACTCCAGGAACCCATCCGCATAAAGTGAGTAGAAATACTATGACGAAAGATCCGCATCCCTGGTCAATTACTGCCAATGGCGGAAAAAATATTGCCAGTATTACGCGAAGGCACGACATTTATTCAACGACAAACTTAATCCTGTTTTCACCAATCCTTGCAATGTAAATTCCAGCAGAAATTCGTCCAAGTGAAATGTCTGTGTTTTTGTCTTTTATTTCCTTTGCAAACACGATTTTTCCTGTGAGGTCTGTTATTGTAAGTTGCTTGCCGATGAGTTTTGAATCAATTTGCACCGTGAAGCTTCCATTGTTTGGAGTAGGGTAGAGTGTGATTCTGTTGATATTATCGGAAGTGATATTAACTGTTGTCGAGTCGTTTGCAACGGAATAGTAATATGTTGCAATGTTTTGTGCTGAATCGATTGTAATTGATGTTATTGTTGCAAATTCATCGTTTTCGTTTGGAGTTGTGTTTGTAATGTCTCCGTTTTCGCCTACGGTTATTGTTGCTGAGGTGCCGCGTGAGCGGTAAATCCTGAAATCGTCGATGTGGGCAGTTGCGCCTCCGTTTCTAAATGCTACAATATTGCCATTTGTGAAAAAGTTTTCGTCTGTGTACGAGCCGTAGTATTTGAAGTCATAGTATATCGAACTTTTACCGTTGGTGCGGTCATATATCAGTTTTACATTGTGCCATACATTGGTGTTTAGTGGAAGGTCGATGCACTTGTCCTGCGAGTATGTGTCGTTTTCAACCCTGTAGAACTCAACTCTTGATGAGCTTGTTGACAATCTGAAATAGATAAAGTATCCGTTGCCGTGATTTTCGGTCTGACCGTCTGTACTCATGTAGTGCAGACCAACACGCTGGTTGGTTGAGCCATCTGACAATTTGAAGTTGAAATCGTACATGTATTTGTCGGCTAAAGTCTGGTCAACGCTTGCGTAAAGGTTAGATGTTGCGGTTTCTGTCTGTATTAAATGTCCGTCGCTTATGCTCCATGTACCGGCCACGCTTGTCCATTCATCGCCAATGACTCTGCTGAAGTCGTTGTAGGCAAAGCCGTTAGAGTTTGTTGCAACCCAGTCTTCCCCGTTGAACGACTTGACATTGTAGAAGCGCTCTGCAACAAAGTTGTTGTCGGTGTCATCGAACTGCACTTCAAAGTCGTTGTTGGTGTTTTCGTTGTCGGTACTGATTTCGGTTTCTGGGGCAGTCCAGTCAACCTTTACATCATGCTCGAAGTAGTTGGACCACATGCCGTTGTTTCCCAAAAGTATTGTTCTGATTCTACCAGCCGTGCTTCCATTAATGCTTTCGGTGCGAATGTCACCGTTTTCGCCTATGTTTGCAGTAATGTCGGAATTGCGCATACGGGTTACATAAATGTCCTTGTATTCGGTGTTGCATCCAGCAGAGCGTAGCGAGAAGCATTCGCCAGATGTGAATGGATTGTTGTCGTTGAGCGTAACAGCAATAATGTCATCCACATAGCAGGTTATTTTCCCATTGTTAGAGTCGAATATAATCTTTATGTCGTACCATTGACCTGCGTTTATGGTGTAAGAAAGTGATGTGTATGTTCCTCCGTTTTCCGAGTACGAACCATCAACATATTTGTAAAGTTGGGCTGTGTTGTGGTCGGGACGGATGAACATCATATATCCGTTCTGTCGTTCGGCATTGTCGGTAAAGAAGTAGAATCCAGCACGGCGGTTGGAGCCTTCGCCTGTGATTTTCATCTTAACATGGTATAGATAAGTATAGCCGCCTTCCTGATGCAAAGCGCAGTGCAGGTTTGTACTTGCAAGGTCTTCATCGCTTTGCATGATTGAACCAGAATTCATAGTCCAAGTTCCATTGGCATTTATCCAATTTTCTGGAATTGTCTGCTCGTCAAAAGGTTCGTAAAGTGTTCCGCGCGATGTGTTAGTTGTCCATTTGCCATCTTCCTTGTCGAGAATCTGGTAGAATGCCTTGTTTGTGTTGCTTCTGTCGCTGAACGACACATTGAAGTTGTCGTTGTTCCATTCGTTGGCTGTGATTTCGGTTGTTGGCGGTACCGTATCTTCTTCTGGCAGAACAATGTTCCATCCGCAGTCGTTCATTTTGCGGGCAACTTGAACTCGGAAATTCGGAAGCATTGCATATAGCGTTTCGCCTGGGCATGTCGTTCCTAATTGACCTGTCGAAGTTTGGTTTACATCGCGGTGTCCCGAAATGCGGTAACGGCTGAAGGTGAATTGTCCTGCTTGGTTGGTTATGTCTGCCGATGAAGTAGGGTCGAGTTGCTTGTTGTCGTACCACCATGCAAGCATGTCCCAGCATTTTTCGAGTTGAACTTCGGTCGGTGCTGTTGCTGGGGAATCGGAATTGCCAATAAAGTTAAGACCAATCGATTTGCTGTTGCAGTTTCCTGCATGTGCGCCCTTTACATCCCTTGTTGGCAGGTTGGGATTGTGCCGACCTTGGTACATGTTTCCGTTTTTGTCGAAAAGGTA